>OLSH01000435.1_pt1 | contig 36845 bp, 30 predicted proteins | sample 1643221 | NCBI WGS metagenome assembly OLSH01 (sample SAMEA3136681, study PRJEB25190) | human gut metagenome | biome: human gut; feature: human-associated habitat; material: faeces | place: Austria | collected 2013 | reverse complement strand
CACAGAAGAAGAATTATTCTCTGGCAAAGGTCAGTGCCAAAAAGAGAGGCAGTACAACAGTTGCTGCAGTTAGATACATAACGGGAAAGAAGACTTCCGCTTACTTTTCCAACGGGAAAAAGGGATATAACGTAAAAAACGGGACACTCAAAGTAAAAAAGACCGGGTATTATACGGTTTTTGCCAGAGACAGCGCAGGGAACCAGACAGTGAAGACCGTAAAGATCACTGCCGGGAAGCCGCCGAAGCTTAATGTCAAAGTATATAAAAAGAGCCGTTCAAAAGCAAAAGTTAGGATAAAAGCCTCAGACGAGAGCAAAAAGACATTAAAATTCAGATATGCAAAAGGGAAAAAATCTGCGTCTTATTTTAAGCAAGGAAAAAAAGGAAGCAGGCTGAAGAATAAGAAAGGCAGTGCCAGCTTTCAGGCGAAGAGGGGCAGGTATTATACGGTTTATGTGGTAGACCGAAGCGGAAACGAGAAAGTTAAAAAAATTAAACTCTAATATCTTAGTTTAAGAGGAGATACATTATGAAAATAATGCGTTATTTAGAAAATTATCTGACTAAAGAAAAACATAAAAGGCGGAACTATTGGATTACTTACACGTTAATATTTTTTATAATGCTGTGTTTTGTTTTCGGTAGTTTTTATATAAAAAAATCAGTACAAAAATATAAAAAATAGAGAATTATTTGTAAATTTATTATTATATGATATAATAAAGGTTAATAACAGTAAAAAATTACAAGAAGATTAGGCATTTTGGAGAGATGAGAGATGAAGAAGGTAAATAGTCATATTACCAAATGGATTATAGGAATAATAATTTGTATATATTTTCTTCAAACTACAGTTTTTGCTAGAATGCTAGAATGGAATCTAAGATTAGAAATGTTATTTTATATAACATTTCTTCTTTGGATTCCTTTTTTGTGGAACTTGTTATATACTACAAAAGGTGAAGTGAAATATATATTAAAGAATAATTGGATGATTATTTTATATTTTACTGTTCGGTGTGGAAGTTTGTTTTTTGGAGATTTTTCTGTGGATCAAAATGCTCTAGAAACAATATATTATGAGATCTTTGGTCTCATAATTATAGGCTATTATAGTTTAAAGTATATAGATAATTTAAATAGTGTTTTTAAAGTGTATATTTTTTTGAATTTAATTATAAATATTTTAAATATATTTATTTTTTACGCTGTTCCCAAAGGAGTGTTTGCGCCGGAAGGGGGAGTGGTGCTTTGGCTTACAAAATATAGCAGCTATGCAAGCTTCCCTTACGCTTCACTATATACAAATTCAAATGGAGCTGGAATTTTAACAGGTATGGCCGTTGTCTTGGCAGCGGCAGTGTTTAAAAAGAGAAAAATATTTTTTTGGCTGTACTGTACTTTTTCCATATATTTTATGTATTTAGTTCATGCTAGAAGTGCACAAGTGGCTCTCATGGTATGTGGCATAGGATATGTATTAATGCAGCTATCAAAGAAAAAGTATATAATTAAAATTTTTGTGACATTAGTTTTTGTGGCATGTGTGTGCATGACAGCAGGACTATATGGTGTAGTTTACAAAAACAGTACTGATATTAGTAAAGTTGAAGTTATGAATCCAATAGAGCAAGAACTAAACCAAAGAAGTACCGGAAGATATTTGATCTGGAAGTATGATATTAACACAAATAAACTCACGGATTTTTGGGGATCAGGAAGCGTTATAAATAGCCAAAATAAAAGAAAAGATATTTTTATGAAAATTTACAAAGATCCTGTAAGGGCAGAGCAACAGAGAAGGCAAATGATGGCATTTGATTTCCATAATGGATACCTTGGCACAATATCTGTATGCGGAGTATTTGCTTTTATTTTATTTTTATTAATATTGATAAAAAAGGTGATTCAGATGGATCATGAAAAAACGGACTATTGGTTGATCTGCGCTTGTTTTATGTTTGTCGTAAATCTATTTGAATGTCAGTTTTTAATTGAAACTTATGTTTATTCAATTATATTAATGTTAGTTCTTAATCAGCAGAAAAATAATTATAATATAGGGAATCAAGTAAGCGATATTTAATTCTTTATTATATATAATAACTGTAATTTGTGATAAGGAGAATTTGAATGAATAAAAGGATTTTTTTGTCGTCACCACACATGAGCGATGAAGGATATGAAATGGAGTACATAAAAGAAGCGTTTGATACCAATTGGATTGCTCCTCTTGGGGAGAATGTAAATAAATTTGAGCAGGAAATTTGTGAAGTAACTGGAGCAAATGATGCAGTTGCTTTAAGTTCAGGAACGGCTGCCCTGCATTTAGGGTTAAAAGCCTTAGGTGTGGAACAAGGAGATCTTGTTTTCTGCCAGAGTTTGACTTTTTCTGCAAGCGCTAATCCAATTATTTATCAAAATGCGATTCCGGTGTTTATTGATAGTGAAAAAGAAAGTTGGAATATGAGTCCGGATGCTCTTGAGAGAGCATTTAAGCATTATGAGACAAAAGGATTAAAACCAAAGGCAGTTATTGTAGTTCATTTGTATGGAATTCCAGCTAAAATAGATGAAATTCGGGAGATCTGTAGGAAGTATGGTGCTCCAATTTTGGAAGATGCAGCAGAAAGTCTTGGGTCATTATATAAAGGGAAAATGACAGGGACATTTGGAGATTATGGAATTCTTTCTTTTAATGGGAATAAGATTATTACATCCTCTGGTGGAGGAATGCTTTTGTGTAATACGGAAAATGCAGAACACATGGCTATAAAAGCAAGATTTTGGGCAACACAGGCTAGAGAACTTGAGCGTTACTATCAACATAAAGAATTAGGATATAATTACCGGATGAGTAACATCGTAGCAGGAATCGGAAGAGGACAATTAAAGGTTCTCGGGCAAAGGGTAGAGAAGAAGAGGGAGATTTTTCATTATTATGAAGAATCGTTTAGAGGCATTTCAGATATATCAATGATGCCAATACATGGGGCATATCAAGAATGTAATTGTTGGCTATCTTCATTTATTATGTCAAAAACATGTCTGATTACCCCTTTGGATATTCAGCTTGCATTGGAAGACGAGAATATAGAGGCTAGGCCAATATGGAAACCAATGCATATGCAACCGTATTTTGAGAAATTTGATTACGTAAATAATGAGGCAACAGCACAATCAATATTTGAAAGGGGTATATGTTTGCCGTCCGATACAAAAATGACAATAGATGATTTAAATAAGGTATGTGAAATTGTTAAAGGATGTTTTGGAAAATGAAGAGTAGCCAAAAAGTATATGTAAAATATATAAAACGCTTTTTTGATTTTACAGTATCAATAATTGCTATTTGTGTTCTATTTCCTGTTTTTTTACTGGTTGCAGTGTTGGTAAGAGTGAAACTTGGAAAGCCCGTAATATTTACGCAAAGTAGGCCTGGATTGAATGAAAAAATATTTAAATTATACAAATTTAGAACAATGACCAATAAAAAAGACTCTAAAGGAGAATTGTTATCTGATGAAGCCAGATTGACAAAATTCGGTAAGAAGTTAAGAGCTACCAGTTTAGATGAATTACCAGAATTATTTAACATTCTAAAAGGTGAAATGAGTCTAGTAGGGCCACGGCCGTTATTAGTCGAATATATTACCTTATATAATGAGGAGCAAAAGAAACGTCATAATGTAAGACCAGGCTTAACGGGATGGGCGCAAGTGAATGGGAGAAACTGTTTGGGCTGGGATGAAAGATTTAAAAAGGACATCCAATATGTGCACAAAATTAGTTTTTTATTTGACTGTAAAATTCTTTTGTATACTGTAAAAGCAGTCTTAAAAAAAGAAGGAATAAGTTCAGACTCATCGGAAACAATGGAGGATTTTAAAGGTAATGGATAGGAGAATATTAGAGACACCATATTTTATGATTGATGAGAAGGAACTAGATCATAACATACGGGATATGCAAAAAGCATTATCACAGAAGTTTGATAACTGGAAAATTGGATATTCTTTTAAAACAAACTCTCTCCCTTATTTATGTGAATATATGAGAGATCATAATTGTTTTGCAGAAGTTGTTTCTTACGATGAATATAATTTAGCAGTTACATTAGGTTATCTTAGAAAAAATATTATATATAATGGGCCCATGAAAGACCAAAAAACATTTCTAGATGCCATAGAATCGGGAGCTATTGTTAACATAGAAACAACAAGGGAAATCCGGTGGTTGGATTGTCTAAATAAAAATAAGAAGTATAAAATTGGGATTAGAATTAATTTTGACATAGAGAAAATGTGTCCTTTAGAAAGCGCATGTGGAGATGAAGGAGGACGGTTTGGTTTTTGTTTACATAATAAGGAATTGGACAGAGCTATAGATCTTTTAAATTGCCAAAAGAATATAAAAATTACAGGAATACATTTACATACTAGTAGTAAGACTAGAAGTCTAAATATTTATAAAGCTATTGCAAAAACAGCTCGAAGTGTAATTGAAAGATATAATTTAGATTTGGAATATGTTGATATTGGTGGAGGTTTTTTTGGCGGACTGACGGATAAACCTTCGTATAGAGATTATATAGAACAAGTGGAGTGTGTTTTAGGTGATTTTATGAATTCTCATGGAATTACTCTTATAGTGGAACCAGGTGCGTCTATAATTGCATCGCCTGTCTCGTTTGTAACATCAGTGATCGATGTCAAAAAAACAAATAGAAATATTTTTATAACAACAGATGGAAGTAGAAATGATATAGATCCTCTTATGACAAAAACAAAGTATTTTTATGATATTGAGAGTAATAGTCATAATGAGGTGGTTGATAATCAGATCATTTCAGGTTTTACTTGCATGGAACATGATAGAATTTTTCATCTGAAAAATTATAAGTTGCTGCAAGAAGGAGATTTAATTAAATATTATAAAGTTGGTTCGTATACGATGTGTTTGAGCCCATTGTTTATTAAATATTTTCCTGCAGTATATTTAAAAAAAATTAATTGTGATATTGAATGTGTGAGAAAAAAGTGGAATGTTACTGAATATTTAGGTAGTAAATGAGGAAATAAGATGAATATTTTAGCATTGAGTACGGGAACTAGAAATAAGTTAATTCAATTTTTCAAGCAAGAATTGGGAGATGAAGGGAAAATTATATGCACAGATTGTGATCCATTAGCGCCATCTTTGTATGAAGCAGATGGTTATTACATTGTTCCACGTATTGACGATCCGGAATATTTAAAAGTTATATTGGATATATGTAAGCAAGAGAATATTGATGGAATATTTTCATTGATTGATCCTGAACTTTCATTATTAGCTGAAAATAAAGAGCTATTTCAAAAAAGTAATATTGTATTGTTCTTATCTAATTATGAAGAAGTTGATATGTGTTTTGATAAACTTAAATTTTATAAATTCTGTAAAAGTAATCACTTCCCTACTGTTAAAACTTTTTGTGGCATAGAAAATGTGAAAAATGCAATTGCTGAAAGTGAATTACAGTTTCCTGTTTTTGTGAAGCCACGAAGGGGGAGTTGTAGCATTGATATTCAAAAAATAGAAAACATAAGTGATCTTAAGTATGTTTTAAATAAACATCACAATTTAATTGTTCAGGAATTTATGGAAGGTAAAGAGTTCGGCTGCGATGTTTATATAGATACCTTATCAAAAAAAGTTATCTCCATTTTTATAAAAGAAAAGATATTAATGAGAGCTGGAGAAACAGATAAATCAAAATCGGTTAAAGATAAAAAGTTATTTAATCTGATAAAAAGATTCGTTGAAACTGCAGGATTCATTGGTCAAATTGATATTGATGTGTTTGAGAGAAATGGAAATTATTATATATCCGAAGTGAATCCAAGGTTTGGAGGAGGATATCCACATGCATATTTGTGTGGTTGTAATTTCCCAAAATATATGCTTAATAATTTGTTAGAAGAAGAGAATGAGATAGAGATAGGCAACTATAAAGAATCTGTATATATGATGAAGTATTTGGATATGAAAATTATAGATTGAACATATTAGGGAGGCTTACGTAGAAGTTTATGAAAATATGGATTTTAAATCATTATGCTACAGATATGTATTTTGACGGGGGAGGAAGACATCATGGATTCGCAAAATATCTCATTAGGAATGGAGATGAGGTAAATATTTTTTGTTCAAATTATGGCCATAATAAAGGAGAAGATATAGAAATAAAAAAGGGCATAAGTTGTGAAAAAGTTGGTGCTGATAACATACCTTATATCTTCGTGAAAACGAAACCATATGAAGGTAACGGTATCTCAAGAATATTAAATATGATTTTATATTGGAAAAATGTAAAAAAAGTAGGAAAGCAAAAGATAAAGAATGGTAAAAAACCTGACATTATTTTAGCATCATCAGTCCATCCTTTAACATTAGTCGCAGGCATTTATTTAGGCAAAAAATATAATATTCCATGCATATGTGAAGTTCGTGATATATGGCCATTAACCTTGGTTGAGTTTGGAAAAATAAAAAGAAATGGATTGTTACATAATTTTCTATTAAAACTAGAATTATATACATACAAAAATGCAAAGAAAGTGATTTTCACCATGGAAGGTGGGAAGCAATATATTAAAGATATGAAGTGGGAAAAATATGTTCCTCTTCATAAAGTTGAATATATTAACAACGGTGTTGATCTAGAAGTATTTAGAAATAATAAGGAAAATAAAATTTATTTTGATAGAGATCTGGAGTCAAATAAATTTAAAATAGTTTATACAGGTTCAATTGGACAAGCAAATCAATTACATTTGTTAATTAAAGTTGCTGAACAGTGTAAAGAAGAAGGGATGCAAGATATTTTATTTTTGATTTTTGGAGAAGGGTCACAGAGAGAAGAATTAGAGAGAGTTGCTAAGGACAAAAAGCTGGATAATATAATTTTCAAAGGTAAAGTGGGGAAGGAATATATTCCTTATATCTTGAGTAGAAGCACTGTAAACTTAATTTTTATTGCTAAATCTGATTTGTATAAGTATGGAATGAGTTTAAACAAATCTTTTGAATATTTAGCATCAGGCCAACCCATTATGTTAAATGCAGATTTTGGATATAATTATTTAACAAGAGATAATTGTGCTTTTGTGAATGAAAATATTTTTCAGGCTGTTAAGACAGTTTATAATTTGAGTAAATTAGATTATACAGAATATTGTGAAAATTGCATAAAGACATCTGAAAAATTTTCATTTTATGAGTTGACTAAGAAATTGAGAAAAATTATGAAGGAGGCAATAGAAAATTGAAAAGTAAAATTTTACAAAAGATTAATGATAGAAAGATAAAAGTTGGTGTTATTGGTTTAGGGTACGTTGGATTACCTTTAGCTGTTGAAAAGGCAAAGGCAGGATTTGAAACGGTTGGGTTTGATGTTCAGTCAGAAAAAGTTGATATGGTAAATAGGGGCGAAAACTATATTGGAGATGTAGTAAATGAGGATTTAGAGAAACTGGTAAAAGAGGGAAAGTTAAGAGCGACTACAGATTTTTCTTTTATAGAGGATGTTGATTTCATTGCGATTTGTGTCCCTACTCCATTAGATGAACATCAGCAACCAGATATTAGCTATGTAAAGAATTCAACAGTGGAGATAGCTAAATATATGAAAAAGGGAACAATGGTAGTTCTTGAGTCAACAACCTATCCAGGTACAACAGAAGAATTAATAAAACCATTATTAGAAAATGGATCTGGATTAAGCTGTGGAAAGGAGTTCTATTTAGGATTTTCTCCAGAACGCGTAGATCCAGGGAATAAACAATTTAAAACAAAAAACACTCCAAAAGTTGTTGGAGCAGTGGGAGAAGATGCAAAAGAGGTTATTTCTGCAATGTATAGAGTGGTACTTGATGGTGATATTTACGAAGTATCTTCTCCTGCAGTTGCAGAAATGGAAAAAATATTGGAAAATACATATAGAAATATAAATATCGGTTTAGTAAATGAACTCGCAATTTTGTGTAATAAAATGCAGATTAGTCTGTGGGAGGTTGTTGACGCGGCAAAGACAAAACCTTATGGATTTCAGGCCTTTTATCCTGGACCAGGCTTAGGAGGGCATTGTATACCTCTTGATCCGTACTATTTGTCTTGGAAAGCCAGAGAATTTGGTTTCCATACATCAATGATTGAGGCATCAATGATGATTAATGACAAAATGCCAGAATACTGTGTTGAAAGAGCTAGTAAGATCTTAAATAAAGATCAAAAGGCTCTAAATGGGTCAAAGATATTGGTTATGGGCGTTGCATATAAACAAGATATTGATGATTATAGAGAAAGCCCAGCCATTGATATTATAAATATATTAAAAAAACAAGGGGCGCTAGTTGATTATTATGATCCATTTATTCCTGAGTACAAAGATAAAGGAGACTTTCACAGTGGATTGAATTCGATTGATAAAAATATTATTTCTTCATATGATTTGGTCATGATCACTGCTTCTCATAGTTCAATTGATTATCAAATGGTTCAGGAAAATGCTAAGTGGGTTTTTGATACCAAGAATGCAATGAAAAATATTATAAATCGTAAAAATATAGAAATTTTATAAATAATTAAGGAGAATCAATGAATATTGCAATATTTAGTTATGATTTTTTGCATATGAAAAGTCAAACGTTTTTGTCTAATTTAATTCTTAAGGGTTACCGGATCAAATGTGTTATTGCTGCCCCTAGAGTAGAATTAAATATGTCAAAGTCTATTAAAAGAATTAAAGTAAAAAAACAGCCATTTTTAGAAACCAAAGAAATATGTGATAGATTTGGAATAGACTATTTTGTATGCCCACATAACTCTGAAACATGTAAAAATATTCTTCTACGCGAAAATATCGAATTAGGAATTGTTGCAGGAGCGAGAATTTTAAGTGATTTTATTATAGATAGTGTAAAAATAGGGATTTTAAATCTGCACCCGGGTATTATTCCTGATGTAAGAGGATTAGATGCAATTAAATGGGCGGTTTATAATGGTCAAGAATTAGGAGTCACGGCACACTTTATAGATAAAAAGATAGACGTTGGTAAGATCATAGATATAAAGAAAATTAAGATTGAAAGAGATGACAGCTGGTATGATATTAGTCAGAAAATGGAAGAACTTGAAATAAGGATGTTGATTGAAAATGTAGAAAATGTTTTAAATGGCACATTTAGCCTTAAGGAAATAAAAGATGCGGATAATTATAATACTCTTATGGATAATAAAAAAGAGTTAATGCTAGACAAAAAATTAGATCAATATTTAAGGCGAATATAAAACAATTTAGGCAAAATTCTTTTCTAAACTATGGTAAATAAAAGCTTTGTAAAATGATAAATGGAGTATTAAAATGATCAAAAAATGTATTTTTCATTATCCTCATCCTATTAATGAGAATCCAGGTACCGGATCTGAAGTTCGTCCATATAGAATGGTAAAAGCATTTGAACAAAATGGATATATTGTTGATAAAGTTATAGGTTATGGAAAAGATAGAAAGAATGCAATTTTAAAAATAAAGGATAATTTAAAAAAGGGAGTACGTTATGATTTTCTCTATTCGGAAAGTCTAACTCAACCAACGCTGTTAGCAGAAGAAGATCATTTCCCTAGATATCCTTTTTTAGATTTTAATTTTTTTAACCTATGTAAGAAATATCATATACCTATAGGGCTATTTTACAGGGACATGCATTGGAAGTTTCCAGAATATAAAGAGGCAGTTTCTTGGTATAAAAGATGTATTACTATTCCTCTTTATAAATGGGATTTATTTAATTACAAAAAGTTATTAAAGATCTTATATGTTCCAGCGGAAGGGTTTAAAGATTACTTATCAAAAGAAATATTAATAAAATCTTTACCACCGGGTTGCAAAGAAAATGTAGATATTGTTAATGCAAAAAAAGTAAGAAAAGATAGAAAGACTAAGGAGCTCCATATTTTTTATGTTGGAGGAGTAAAAGGAATTTATAATCCATATTCTTTTATAAAAGCAGTTAATCATTGCAAAAATGTAACTTTAACTATATGTACTACTCAGGAACAGTGGGAAATGAATAAAGAAAGATATAAAGATTTATTATGTGAAAGAATAAAAATAATACATAAAAAGAGTCAAGAATTAGCTCCATATTATAAGGAAGCGGATGTTTCAATATTGTGTCAGGAATCAAACTTATATATGGATATGTCCTCCCCAATAAAGGCAAAAGAGACGTTGGGATATGGAACTCCTATTATTATATCAAGCAACTTATCATTGTCAAAAGTAGTACAAAAAGAAAATTATGGATGGGTAGTAGATGCAAATGTTAAAGATATAGAAAAGTTATTGGTTTTTTTATCTGAGCATTTTGAAGAAATAAAAGAGAAAACATTATGTGCAATAGATGCTATTAATAAAAACACCTGGGAAGCAAGGGCTGAACAAGTAGCTACAGAATTGATGGAATTTGGGAAGGAGATTTAAGTGGATCTGAAGGCAATTTTAAAAGAGTTGAACATACAGGCAAAATATATTGGAAAAATGGAATTTGATACATTGGGGGTTTCAAAAGAAACAGGAATAAAAAATTTTTGTACATTTATAGATGAGGAACGTTTTATTGAGAAATATTCGAAGAATGTATCACTTATTTTGACCAATGCCGAACTTTGCGATAAGATTAATTTTAACAATAAATGCATAGTAAAAGAACCGAGACTGACTTTTTTCAAAATTCATAATTATCTTGCTAATAAAGATAATTATTCTTACCAAAGGAGAAAAGAGAAAACAAAAATAGGGGTGGGAAGTAATATAAGCAAACTTTCGGAAATATCAGATGTAAATGTTATAATTGGGGAAAATGTAACAATTGAATCTTTTGTATCAATAAAAGAGAACGTAATTATAGAAGATGGTGCAGTTATAAGATCTGGATCAGTAATTGGTGGTGAAGGATTTGAAGTAAAGAGAGAGTCTGACAGGACTTTTGTAGTCAAACATGTTGGTGGAGTGGTGATAGGAAAGAATGTAGAAATACAACAAAATACAGCGATAGATAAAGCTTTATACCCGTGGGATGATACAGTAATAGAAGAACATACAGTAATAGACAATTTAGTTCATGTTGGACATGGAGCTAAGATAGGAAAATGTTGTATGATAGTTGCAAACACGGGAATTGGAGGTAGAGTAGTTATTAAGGATAACTGTTGGGTTGGCTTTTCTTCTACAATTAAACAGTTGTTAGAAATTGGAGAAGGAGCGAGCATAAATATGGGAGCAGTTGTCTCCAAAAATGTAGAAAAAGGGGCAAGCGTGACAGGGAATTTAGCTATAGATCATGATAAGTTTATAAAACATTTAAAGACAATGCGTTAATATTTGATGTAGAAGGATGGAGGAAAACTATGAAATATGTGTTGATTGGATGTGGAAGAATAGCAACGAATCATATAAAGGCTGCAGTTAATAATAACCTTGAAATAGCAGCAGTTTGTGATATATTTCCAGAAAAGATGGAGGAGCTTCTTATCAAACATGAGCTTGAAAATAATCGAAGTATAAAGCGATATACAGACTATACAGAGATGGTTGAAGAAATAAATCCTGAGTTGGCCAGCATAGCTACAGAAAGTGGAAGCCATGCGGAAATTGCGTTGAATTTGATAGATAAAGGCGTAAATCTCATTATAGAGAAGCCAATGGCTATGAGCATAGAAGATGCAGATAAAATTATTGCTCTTTCTGAAGAAAAAGGTGTTAAAGTATCTGCTTGCCATCAGAATAGGTTCAATGTGGCAATTCAGGAACTGAGAAAAGCTGTAGAGACAAGTAGATTTGGGAAATTGTCTCATGGATCTATCCACGTAAGATGGAATAGAAACAAAGATTACTATGATCAAGCAAAATGGAGGGGAACATGGAAAGAAGATGGTGGTGCTCTGATGAATCAGTGTATTCACGGCATCGATTTGTTGAGATGGATGATGGGAGATGAAATAGAAGAAGTTTATGGGGTCACCAGACAGCAGTTTCATCATTATTTAGAAGCAGAAGATGTAGGAATGGCTGTAATTAAATTTAAAAATGGAGCGGTTGGAACCATAGAAGGAACGACCAATGTTTATCCTAGAAATCTTGAAGAAACCTTATATATTTTTGGGGAAAGAGGTACTGTAAAGATTGGCGGTACATCAACAAATAATATAGATGTTTGGAACTTTTCAGATGAGACAGAAGAGGATACTAAAAATAAAGGATTAGAGGAAGAAACCAGTAATGTGTATGGGAACGGACATACAAGTCTATTTGCAGATGTAATTAATGCCATAGAAAATGATAGAAGGCCTTATGTAGATGCAGTAGCAGGAAGGAATGCTGTCGAAGTAATTTTGGCAATTTACAAAAGTCAGAAATACGGACAGCCGGTAAAATTTCCATTAGAAAAGTTCTCTTCAATTGATATGAAAGGGGAATTTAAATAAATAAGTATGGAATTAAAAGTTATACATGGTATGTCAGAAGTGGCAGGACAAGGAATTAATTCGGTTACAGGCTTAAGAAATAATAATGTTACTTCTAATATGGTAGTTTGGAGGAGAAATCCATCTGGATATGAAGTTGATATCGATCTGAAGATAAAAAAAGACATTTTAAAAATGCCTTTCTATGGATTTAAAATGTTTTGTTTTTGTATAAAAGCTTGGACAAAATATAATGTTTTACATTCACATTTTGGCTATTCATTATTACCTTTTGGACTTGATTTGAAAGTTGATAAATTGTTAGGGATGAAAGTTTTTGCAGAGTTCCACGGTTCGGATATAAGGTGGGCATATAAAGAGAAAGAATACAAATATCTGGAGAATTATACTATTACCGTAAACAAACAGAAGCGACAAAAACGATTAAACCGCTTGATAATAAACGCAGATGGGATTATTCTACATGATTATGAACTGATAGAACATTTGCCCAATATATCTAAACCGGTTTATATTGTTCCATTAAGGATAGATATTAAGAAATTTGAACCAATTTATTCTTTACATAGGAGTAAACCTATAATAGTGCATGCTCCGAGTAAGAGGAAGATTAAAGGAACGGACAGAATTTTAGAGGCTCTAAAAAAGGTAAAATGTGACTATGAATTGATTTTAGTTGAAGGAAAAACTCAACAAGAAGCATTTGAAATATATAAGAAAGCAGATATTATAATAGATCAAATTTCAGGCGGAACATATGGGGTATTAGCTCTAGAAGCAATGGCTTTAGGAAAACCTGTAATAACATATATTGCAGAAGAATATCGATCGACGTTCCCTAATGAATTACCGATTGTCAGCGCAGAATTTGATGATTTACATGAAATTGTCAGTGATTTATTAGCAGATAGCAATAAACGTACACTCATAGGAAAAGCAGGTCGTAAATATGTTGAAAGATATCATGATGCAGATAAGGTAGCCTACTATCTGAAGAAAATTTATGAAGGCACTATAGAAGATAATAATCTTTTTAATTTGCTTTAAGGAGATAAGGAGGAATCAAATGATTACTGTTGGGTTGGTAGGATACGGTTATTGGGGACCTAATGTTGCTAGAAATCTCAATATAAATTCTGAATATAATTTAAAGGTTATATGTGATAAGAGAGAAAGCAGACTTAGTAAGGCCAAGGAACTATATGCGCAATCAGTTGAATATTCATTAGATTTTGATGAATTAATTAATGATAAAGAAATAGATATGATTGCTTTGGCTGTAGAGACGAGTGCCCATTATGAATTAGCGAAACGAGTGTTATTAGCCGGAAAACATGTGTATGTTGAAAAACCATTTACAGATAATGTTAAACAAGCAATAGAATTAAAGCAAATAGCCAATGAAAAAGACTGTTTAATTCATGTTGATCATATCATGGTTTATCATCCTGTTATAAAAAAGATTAAAGAGATTATTGATTCTGGAGAACTAGGAGAGATTATTTACTATGATTGTTCCAGGATAAACTTGGGTCAATTGAAGAATGATGTTAGTTCGATGTGGGATTTAAGTGTGCATGATTTATCGATTATAGATTATCTATCAAATGGGCCGATACCTAAGAATATTAAGTCGATTGGTAAGAAAGCATACTCTGAAAAACCCTCAGTTACTTTTTTATCGATTGAATTCGAAAATTTTATTGCTAACGTAACTTCTAGCTGGGTATCACCGATAAAAGAAAGAAGAATTATTATAGCTGGGACAAAGAAGATGCTAGTTTATGATGATGTGGATGTTTTAAATAAGCTGATTGTATATGATAAAGGATTTGATAAAATTGAAGATATGGAATATTCAGATTATGTAATAAAAACGCGTAGTGGAGAAGGAATTATTCCAAAATTAGAGCAATCTGATGCGTTATATAATAGTCTAGAGCATTTTAGAAAATGTATATGTATGGGAACAAGATCAGATACAGATGCAGATGCAGCAATTCGTGTTATTAAAATTCTTGAAGAAGCTGATCAAAGAATGGAGAAGTGAAATGCAGTTTATAGATTTACACAGACAGTATGAAAAGATAGAAAGACAGGTAAATAGCAGAATTGCTAGTGTACTAGATCATAAAGGTTTTATAGAAGGTCCAGAAGTAACAGAATTTGAAGAAAAATTAAAGGAATATACTGGAGTACAGTATGTGCTTACCTGTGCAAGTGGAACGGATGCTTTAACAATACCATTAATGGCTTATAATGTAAAGAAAGAGGATGCGATTTTTGTTCCGTCATTCTCCTTCTTTGCTTCAGCTGAGAGTATATCACTAGCTGGAGCTACACCTGTATTTGTAGATTCAGATGAAAAAACATTTAACATTGATTCAGTAGATTTAGAGGAGAAAATAAAAGTAGTTTTAGAGGAAGGAAAACTAAATCCGAAAGGTATTGTGGCGGTTGATCTATTTGGTTTGTCAGCTAATTATTACAAAATAAAAGCTATTGCAGAGAAATATAATTTGTTTCTCTTAGAAGATGCAGCACAAGGATTTGGTGGAAGGATAGGAGAAAAAAAAGCATGTAGTTTTGGAGATGTATCAGGAACATCATTTTTTCCAGCAAAACCATTAGGATGCTATGGTGATGGAGGAGCCATATTTACAAATAGTAAATCCATGTATGAAAAAATGAAGTCAATTCATGTTCATGGTCAGGGAAAAGATAAGTATGAAAATAACACAATTGGATTAAACAGTAGATTAGATACAATCCAGGCGGCGATCCTAATAGAAAAATTAAATATATTTGATGAGGAATTAAAAAAAAGAAATATTGTGGCTCAAAAATATACTGATATGTTAAATAGTATATTAGAAATACCTCAAATACCGCAAAATTATTTTTCATCCTGGGCTCAATATACAGTAAAAGCAAAATCAAAAGAAGAACGGAATAGAATTGTCTTAAAAATGAAAGAACATGGAATTCCGGTTATGATTTATTATCCTGTTCCTATACATAAATCAAAGGCCTTTAGAATGATTCAATCATGGAATATGGATAAAACCGAACATTTATCTGAAGTTGTATTTAGTTTACCTATGCATCCTTATTTGGAAGATGAAGAAATTGAAAAGATTTGCTTAGCACTAAAAGATAGTATAAGGTGATAACAGTGAATTTAAAAGAAAAATTAATATTATTTCTGAAAGGAAGTATGATATTAACGATTTCTAATATATGTACAAAAGCAATTAACTTTTTTTTACTCCCTTTATACACTAAATATTTAACTCCGGAACAACTAGGAATTTCTGATTCAATTACTACACTAATTAGTTTAATATTTCCAATACTTGTATTAGGGTTGGATGGCGCATTTAGTGCTTTTTATTTTGATGAAGAGAGCAAAGAATATAAAAAAAGTGTATTTTCTAATATTTCATTTATATTAATATTTACTAGTATGGTTCCTTTAGGGCTAATGTTTTTTTCTAAAACAATTTCTAGATTTGTCTTAGGAAGTCAAGAATATAGTTACATAATTATAATTGCATTAGCAACATTAATCTGCCAATTGTGGTATTTACCCTTTTCACTTTATTTGCGGGTAGAAAATCGCATGACCACATTTGGTGTATTAAATACAGTTGCATCTAGCATAATGATAATATCAAATATTATGACTGTATATAAATTACGAATTGGTGCTTCAGCTTTAATAGTAAGTACGTTAGTGACAAATGTTATAATGTTTATAATGTATTTAGTAACAACAGATCAATTACCCCATAAAAAATATGTTAACAGAAAGTTAAATGTTAAGTTGTTAAGATATTCTCTTCCACTTGTTCCTATGGTGATTTCAACATGGATATTAACTGCTTCTGATCGAATAATTTTACTACATTTGACTGGCGAATCAGAAGTCGGATTATACGGTGTTGCAGCAAGATTTGTAGGTATTATAAATGTTTTTACTAATAGCATATATACAGCCTATACTACATTTGTTTATAGTATAAAGGACGATGAAAATAGTAAATATATATATTCAAAAATATTAAATATATTATACTTAATTCTTACAAGTATAGTTTTTACAGTATCGATGTTTTCTAAAGAAATATTACATATAATGGTTGATGTAAAATATTTTGAAGCATATAGAGTTATGCCTACATTATTATTCGCTCAAGTATTATATGCAGCAGTAACAATTGTTGGATACGGTATAGCATTTAAAAAACGTTCTGAGTACATGCTCCTGTCTACAATAGTAGCAGCGCTGACAAACATTATATTAAACTTTTTGCTAATTAAAAAGTTTGGTATTTTTGCAGCAGGTTTAACAACATGGATCGGATATTTGCTAATGCTCATATTCATTACTTACTTTTCTCAAAAATTATATAAGTGTCCGTATCAGATGAAAAAATTAATTGCTTCTTCTATCATTTTATTATTATTGTCCATGTTAAGTGTGATTTACTTGACATTACCTTGGAAAGTTTTTGTGTTTTGTGTATCAATTTGTTTATTAAGTTTTTGCTATAGAGACAATATAAAAGAAATTATAAAAATTATAGTCAAAGCTCTTGGGAGAGTAAAGTACTTTTAGATATTGTTTTCTGTACCGACCTATACAAATGAAAAGGATTTATGGAAAAAGATGATGAGTGATTTAGTTAGAAAATATAATAATGCTTTAGCTGTGATAGTTAGTGTGTTAGCAGTCTTTGGGATGTTTGGTATACACCAAATACGAATCTTTGGGATGGTTGTAACTCCCTATAGGATTTTCATACCAATATTATTTGTTTTATGTTTTACTTTTACGTGGAGATATAATAATCATGGATTAAACCACCAACATATAATAAAAATAGTAGCTTCTATATTTATAGTTTGGCTTCTTTATGGCAGCCTTCAACTTTTGATAATAGATAATCTTAATTTGAAAGAAGGAATTAAAGAGTTATTCGGATTGGCATTAGGCTTCGCGATGGTATTTATTGTTATATATTGCATAATTAATGAGGCGAATTGCAGTATATTTATAAATACTATAAAATTTATTTATGTTCTATTATTAGGCTTAGCATGTCTTGAGATAATAACTAGGTATCATCTATATACATCAAGGCTAGCAAATGAACTAAGTGATAATATATTTTCTACTATAGATTCATCAAAAAAGATAGCAACTACAATCTTTTATAATGAGAATGATTATGCTGCCTTTATAGCGATATTTGTCCCTGTTTTTTTTGTATTTAATACTAAGAAAGAAATGATTTTTAATACTATAATTATCGCTGTAAGTATTGGATTCTTAAGAATGTTTGATTCATGGACCGCCATTTTTGCTGTTGGAGTATCATGTATAGTTTTCTTTTTCAATTACTTACTGGAAAAAAAGAAATCAGTGCTACAGTTAATATATCGTGTGATCATTTTAAGTACCTATTTCTGGTCGCATAAGGTATTGAACGCTATTTTTAGTTTTCTCAGATCAATACTAACGGGCTTTGGTGGTGAGCATGATGTTGAAATTGCAGATCTACAGTCTACAATCAAAGCTCAGTTGATTGATAGAACGGGAACGTCTGGCAGTATAAGAATCAATTCATATATTGATAGCTTTGTAGATACTTTTAAGGACACTTTTGGTTTGGGATATGGGCCGGGCGGATATGCGAAACATTTGCAAGAAGGGGAAAAAGGCCTGTTGCTATCTAATCCGCATTGTTTGTGGTCTGAAATACTCACTCAATATGGTATAATAATATTTCTTGTTTATGTAATGTTTTTAATGTATATATTTATTTCTTTACTTAAAATATATGCTAAGGAACACGATAAAATAATATTAACTTTAATTTTGGTCGATATATCGTATATATTTGCAGTATTTGGGCCTAGCGGTTTCCTGAATTATGGATATAGTTGGTTAGTTATTGGCATTAATGTAGGAAGTGTGATTATATCAAAGATAAATAAAGGTATGTAAAATTTTTAGAATAATGAATTGTCTGTTACGTTAAAATGGAGACGAAAACTTATGATATTTAAAACAATTAGTATACGCAGAATGGGGTTATTTATATTTGATATAATTGCCGTAATATTGGCAGCATACGGAGCTTTGTGGGTACGTTTTAATGGGCAAATTGAACCGTATTATTTGTCTTTAATAAATAAATATATTTATATTATTTTGTCTTTGACAATGTTTATTTTTATATTACTGAAATTCTATACAAGTCTCTGGCTTTATGCTAGTATTTATGAATTCCGTAACATTATTATGGCAAATATAATTTCGTCTGCCTCCAATATGATTATGTTTGTTTTGTTTGAGGAACGTATGTTTAGGTCCTGGTATTTTATTTTTGCTTTAATTTTAACTGCCTTAACAGGGGGGATTCGTTTTTTTTACCGTTTTATTCGCCTGTATCTGCAGGAACGTGGTCTATTTGGAAGATCTCGTAAAGATGCAAGTCGCATTATGATCATAGGAGCTGGAGAAGCCGGAAATCAGATTGCAAAAGAAATTACAGGATCGGACAAACTTAATAAGACGGTAGTTTGTTTTATTGACGATATGGAAACAAAGCAGGGAAGATATCTTCAAGGCAAAAAAGTTGTAGGAAAACGTGAGAAGATATTAGAAGCTTCTGAAAAATATGAAATTGATGAAATTTATATTGCTATTCCGAGTGCAACTGGTTTGGAGAGAAAAAAAATCATTGATATTTGCAGTAAAACTAAGTGTAAAATTAAAGTACTGCCTGGTATGTATAAAATATTGAATGATGAAGTCAGTGTCAGTGCCTTGAGGAATATTGAGATAGAGGATCTTTTGGGAAGAGACCAAATTGAAATTAACACTGAAGAAATCATGGACTATGTAAATAACAAAGTTGTTATGGTGACTGGAGGCGGAGGATCGATAGGTAGTGAATTATGCCGTCAAATTGCAAAGCATGGCCCTAAACAGCTAATTTTGATTGATTTTTATGAAAATAATGCATATGATATTCAACAGGAATTAATTCGTAAATATCCAACAATAAATATAAAGGTACTGATTGCATCGGTAAGAAATTCTAAGAAAATTGACAAGATATTCAAAGAGTATCACCCTGATATCATATATCATGCAGCGGCACATAAACACGTTCCTTTAATGGAGGACTCTCCCAATGAGGCTGTAAAAAATAATGTATTTGGAACTTTTCATGTTGCGAAGGCTGCAGATAAATATGAAGCAAAGAAATTTATTCTTATTTCTACAGATAAGGCAGTAAATCCTACAAATATTATGGGTGCAACCAAAAGGATCTGTGAAATGATTGTACAGGCTTTTGGATGTAAATCAAAGACAGAATTTGTGGCAGTACGTTTTGGAAATGTACTTGGATCAAATGGTTCAGTAATTCCATTGTTTAAAAAACAGATAGAAGAGGGAGGCCCTGTTACTGTCACTCATCCAGATATTATAAGATATTTTATGACAATTCCTGAAGCAGTTTCACTTGTGTTGCAGGCCGGAGCTTATGCAAAGGGAGGAGAGATTTTTGTGTTAGATATGGGAGAACCAGTTAAAATTTTGGATTTGGCAACAAATCTAATTAAGTTTTCTGGATACACTCCTAATGTGGACATTAAAATAGAATTTACAGGTCTGCGTCCAGGAGAGAAATTATTTGAAGAGCTATTAATGGAAGAAGAAGGACTAAAGACGACTCCTAACAAGCTCATAAAAATAGGGAAACCAATCGTTATAGATGAAAAAAAATTATCGAATTCATTAAAAAAATTGTATGAAGCTGCATATGCCGAAACTGAGAATATGAAAGAACTGGTTCATGATTTGGTAGATACATATCATTACAGGAAGGAGTAAAAGGATACTGAAAAGCAGAAACTTCATTGACTAATAACATATGATCTAAACACTCATTTCAAGAGAGGAGATAAATATAATGGTATTGATAATGAAAAGAATTAGTAAAACCTGTGTAGTATTTATGTTAGCAACAATTCTTCTTGTGTCGAATAGCAACTTTGTATCTGCAAAAAGCTACTATGTGAAGAAGATTAAATGGTCAAATGTAAAATCAAAGAGGACTATGTATAAGGGAACCTCAAAATATTTTAAGGTGAAAATTACCCCATCAAAGGCAAAAAAGAAAAAACTTCAATGGTATTCCAGTAATAAGAAAGTTGTAAGAGTGAGCTCAAAAGGTTTGGTCAAGGCTGTTGGAAATGGAACTGCTTATGTAACGGCCAGAGTTAAGACACAAAAGTCAAAAAAAGTAAGATGTAAAATCACGGTTAAGACTAAAAAAGTATCTAGTGTAAAATTTAGTTCTTCTCAAAAATGTCTTGAGGTAGGACAGACATATACAAGGAAACCGAGTGTTTCACCGTCTTATGCATATAACAGAGGTGTTACATACAAATCATCTAATACGAAAATTGCAACTGTATCAAGTTCAGGAAAGATAACTGCCAAAGGGATAGGATACGCTACAATTACGGCAACTGCCAAAGACGGTTCTAAGAAAAAGGGCAGTTACAAAGTAAGAGTAATTGGAAAAATAAAAAGTGACAGCACTCGATTTATTGCTCATAGAGGATTAAGTGCCCAGGCTCCGGAAAACACCCGTTATGCTTTTGAGTTGGCAGCAAAAGAAGGGTATTGGGGTATGGAGACTGATGTAAGAATGACAAGAGACAATAAATTTATTTTACTTCATGATGCGACATTAAAAAGAATGTGTGGAGTGGATAAAAGACCTGAGGATATGGATTATGAGGATATCCGTACTCTAAAGATAACTGGAGGTAACAATATCTCTAAGTATAAAAATATAAAGGATGCAACTCAGATAGCTAGTCTTGAGGAATATTTAAAGATATGTAAGAAGAGTGAAAAGGTTCCATTAATAGAGCTGAAGGTGGAACAAAAGAATGGCGAAAAAATAAATATGAAAGATGAGGATATGAAAAGAGTTTATGATGAAGTAAAGTCGATTATGGGTGACCGTCCTTATACGTTTACTTCTTTTAATTTAGAAACAGTAATTGGAATGCGGTATCTAAAAATGAAGGATAGTGATGCATCCAATGTAAGTCTTCGTCATATTGTTAACTCTCCGGATTTGGATAATTTATCGTATTATAAAAGACGGGGGATCCAGCTGGATTGTAATTATAAAAATGTATCGCTTGGTACATTAAGTGATTTTCACAGTGCGGGATTGACAATTTGTGCATGGGTAATTGATGATAAAGAGACCGCTTGGGATTACATACAAAGAGATGCAGATTATATAACGACTAATACAAAATTATGGTAAAAAGAAAACAAGGCTGCCAATGATAAAGGTAGCCTTGTTTTTCTAAAAAAATTTTATTTTCTGTTTTTAAGGTTTATAAATGTTTGCGCCTGAAGAAATACAAGCAATATAATGATGTTACTAATGATATACAAAGACCTGTTTTTAGGCCAGGTGTTCGGTAGGTAAAAATAACTGTATGTGAGCCTTTTGTTAGAGGAACAGACATAAACATGATATTGCTGCGAGTTATTTTAGTTTCTTTTCCATCTATCATGCATGACCATCCAGGACTATAGGGAACCGCTACATTAAGAAGCTTATTTTTTTCTACACAAATTTCAGCAGATATATTATTATTGTCTATCTGTAGGTTGCTGATTTTACGTTCCTTTAATTTATTTACATAGTGTGAATATTTATGGGTTGGCTGATGTATTACTTTTACGTCTTTAAAAGAGTATGCGCCGGGATTTGTAAATATAACTGAGATTTTTACGGAGTCTGATTTACTATAGCCTGTATTCAATAAAGCAGTATCTATTCCTAAAGTACTACTGTTCTTAGCCTTACATTCATATATACTTTTACCATTGGAAGAAAAAGCAATTATATTGGTAGAAGATATAGAATAATTCTTTGGAATAAAATCTGAATCCTCAAAATAAAGATATATTTCTGAATTTTTTGCACCTTTTGTCCTAAAAGTAAAAGTGCAGTTTTCTTTAGAGACATAAATTTTATTGTTTTTATCAACTTTTATACCGCATTTTGGGTTTTTAGAAATATAAGTTTTGATTTGTTTAAAAAAGTCATTTTTATTTTGTGACACCTGTGTATCAATGGAAACGTCTTTGTTTGTTTTTTTGTTTTGTTTTTCTAAAATGCAGGACTGCAACATAACTTGTTCTCGCTGATATGTGCTATATTCTAAGAAATTGTTCTCGGAAATAGAGTTATCATAGACTGAAAATAATCCAATATAATTAGTATTTTTATGTATTGTGTCTATGGTTTTTTCCCCATTATAAAGTGTACGGGACTTTGATTTTATCTTTTTATACCCAAAAGGGACGGAGTGGTTCCCATGTGTAGAAGTTTCTGTTACATACTTTACTCCAGTCAAAAGATTTAGTCCTGATCTTGAGTCAAAGTTTCCGATAGAAACGGTTACCGTTTCTCCGGCATTCCCTAAATATCTTGAAAATAAAGAAGAATATTTAGATGTAATACTGAAATAAGATGAGACAGTAGGTAATCGGTTCAAAATACCATAATTCCGGCTTTCGCGATCTAAGACATCTACTCGAAATCCAGATGTGAGTTCTCTTTTATGTAAAGAATTTATACTATTATCAGTTAAACGGTTGTTTGCGGTACCAAGATCATAATATACGGAAACTTGATTGTCTCCAAGTGGAGAGTTGTTATAAAATCCTTTGATTGAGACTTCTACTATAACAAATACTAGAATCGCCAGTTTTGCGTATACACTGAAATTAGTGTGGGCGATAAAAGATTCAAAAACCAGCACAAAACAATATGATAGGACAAATGAGAGCAGGAAAGTCCACCGATTAGAAATATAGGAAAAACCATTCAAAGCAAATCCTGCAAATGGGAACAGTAGAAATATAAATAATGTTAGTCCCACAACTTTGAAAGTGAGAAATTTCTTTCTTATTTTAAATAATAAAACAAAAGATATAATTGCTAAGGCAGAATAACCAAGGTAAGAGGTGTTAATATATTGGGAAGTATTCCTCAAAGTGCTGAAAAACAGGGATGGGATTAAAGACTTATAATAGTCTGGATGGTATAAAAATAGGTTGTCTGGCAGCGGTTGATCCAGCCGTTCCGTATTAAAAAAAGAAATTAACACAGGAAGGAAAATCACTGCTGAATTTAAAATACCAAGTATAAACTGTATTGTACAATGGAAAAAGGATTTAAAAAACAAACGGAAATCCCTTTGATCTTTTGGGTGAAGTTCAAAAAAGCGCAGTAATGCATATAAAAACATAAAAAGAGTTAACATGTAGAAAAAGTAAAAGTTACTTATAAGAGATATTATGACCATGATATGAAACAGTACAGATTTTTTATTTTCCAACATTTGATCTATACCTACCAAAAGTAAAGGAAGGTAGATCATAGGATTAATAAAAAATGGATGTCTGGTAGCAAAAATAATAGTGTAGCCGCAAAAACTATACATTATACTGCCGATGAGAACATGCATTCCTTCATGACCATGTGTTTTGCAATAATAAGAAAAATTAAGCCCGGATAAATAAATTCTGAATATCACTAAAAAACTATACAGATATTCCGTATAGCGATAGGGGACTAAAATGCTTAATAAATCAAGTGGATCCCCAAAAGAATAGTAATTAAGAGTCGTAAGAATATCTCCTCCATACCCGAGTGTCATATCCCACATTTTTAATGATAAATGACCAGTGTGCAGAAAGTTAGATATTGTTTCTCGTATGTAAATTCCTAAATATGCAAGGGCTGGATAGTGTTGTTTAGATCCATCAATTTCCCAGACAAAAGAATGTTGTTGATGTATAAAAGGGAAATAGATAAAAATTATTACAAGACAAAAAATAATCGTATATATAGCAAAATTAGAATAACTTTTATTACTTTTAATGTAGTGTTTCATATAAGTGAACTCCTCTAGATTATATTTTTATATCATTATAAATAATAAGATCTTACTTGACAACCAGAGAAAATTAAAATTTGTAATATAATATTAACATATATGGTAGACAAACACTGTCCAAAAAGTTAAGATAGAGAATGTGTATAATGTATCAATATACACATTAACAATGCTGCTGGCTATCTTGGAAAATATTTAGATATGATATATAATAAAGCTAAAGAACAACATGAGAGAGGGTTCATCATGATAAAAAGCAATTCTCAAACAGCTTTAAATACGAGAAATCCCTATTTCGACAATTTGAAATTTGGTTTAATATTACTTGTCGTAATTGGACATTTGTCGGATCTATTAAAGGACTCTTCCTGTATAATGAGCGTTATCCGTTCTGTAATTTATTTTTTTCATATGCCTCTTTTTATATTCGTGTCTGGGTATTTTTCTAATTATGGAGAATTTGGCATAAAAAAGAATTTTCTTAAAGTATTTAATTTGTTTTGCTGGTATATCCTTTTCAAATTTGGATTATTTTTTACTTGGTGAAGGTAATACAAAACTCTCCTTATTTTTAGATGGAGGTGTACCATGGTATTTGTTAGCACTTGTTATTTGGCAATTATTGATACCGTATATTCTACTTTTGGAAAGAAAAAAGGTACAGATAGTGTTGATTCTTACCGGATTGGCAGCAGGGTGTGTACAGAGTATCGGAGATTATATGGCCTTGTCAAGAATCTTTGTTTTTGGTATCTTTTTTTATGGGGGTATGTACTTTAAGCGAGCGAAGACCCCATTTTTTAATAATAATAAGTAAAAAGTATAGGGTACTTACGGGAATCCTATTGTCGATATCTTCCGTTCTTACATATAATTTTCATAATTATATTGTAAAATTAACAATATTTTCAACAGGAAGATATTCTTATCATGTGTGTCATGTCAACAATCTGCAAGGAATTGTCCTCAGAGGGATTTTTTTGCTCCTAGCAGTGTGGTTTGGGTTTCTATTTATGTGTATAATATCTCCTAATGAGCACTTATACACAACATGGGGAAAAAATACGTTACAAGTTTATATATTACATACATTCATATATGTATATTTTTTAAATCATAGACAAGTGATAAATGTAATAGGAAGTACACAGCAAGGAAAAATATTTTTGCTTATAACTTCAGTATTAATTACAATTTTATTGTCAGGAAAATGGATTAGCTGGTGGTTTAAAAAGATATCATCTGCTTTTACTAAGACAGGAGAATTCTTACTGAATTATGTAATAATGGAGGACAAGTATGATTAACAATATAAAAATATCAATTATAATGCCAGTGTATAATGTGCAAGATTATTTAGAAGAGGCATTGCAGTCTATACAAAATCAGACATTTGATGATTATGAAGTACTGATGGTAGATGATGGATCTACAGATGCTTCGTTAGAAATTATGAAAAAATATTCTCAGTTAGATACAAGATTTATTTCATATTCAAAAGAAAATAAAGGTGTATCACAAGCGAGGAATTATGCTTTGGATCGTGCCCATGGTGAGTATGTTGCATTTTTAGATGGAGATGATTTAATGCCTAAAAGAGCACTTGAAGCAATGTACCGCACTGCAAAAGAGCACAAAGCAGAGATTATCATTGGGAAGATGCAGGAGTTTAGTCTTGCAAAAAAAAGTATTTATCAACATACAAAGAATTTATCAGTAAAAAAGCAAATTGATAAATATGATGAGGATATTCTCTGGACTATGATGCTTGGAAATAAATTATATTCCAGAAATTTAATTGAGGAGAACAAGATAAGGTTTGAATCTGTTAAATTTTCTGAAGACGCTATATTTACAATGAGCTGTATCTTTAAGAGTAAAATGATCTGTGGATGTTCCAAAATAACAAATCAATATAGAAAACGTTTTTGTTGGGAGGGGCGTTCTGTTACACAGATGATCAGCAGAGAACTGTTTGAGGACTTTCTCTATTCATATGAAAAAGTTATAACACTGGCGAAGGACTCTTTGAGCAGAGACATGGAAGAAATAGCTGATTTTAATTCGGGGTTGGGGCTGCAGCTTCAATATAAAAAAATCAGTTATGTATCTGCAATTTATGAGAAGTTAGTAAAGAGTATTTTAGATCAGTTTTATCGTCAGATTTGGAAAGAAAATGAAAATGTCTTTAAATTAATTGCAGAAAAGATACAGGAATATAAACAATATATTATTCCGGAAAAATGGGATAACCTTGTCAGTGGACTTCCAGAATTAAGATTAAATCGTCCTTTGCTCAAAGCAGAGCAATTGGCAAAGCAACCTCTTATTTCAATAGTAATTACAGAAAACCTGAAATTTAGAGAGCTAGATATCATGATGGATTCCATTTATAATCAATTATTCCCAGCATTTGAAGTATTGATTCAGAAATCTCGCACTAAGAATTTAAATATTTTTTATAAGGAGAAGTGTAATTTAAGATTATTAGAAGCTAAAACAGCTACAGAAGCAAAAAATGAAGCTGTGAAAAAAGCTCGTGGGACAGCCATAATATTTATAGACCATCTGGCTTTATTTGAAAAAAATACATTAAATAAAATGTATAAAGCTATCATGTCATCCGATATTGATATGGTGGTCATGAAAATGAAGCATCTGGGTGAAAATGAAGTTATAAATATCGATACACAGGAAGTTGTGAATGTTTTGCGGTATCGACAGCCGCTGAAGAAGAAAACAACATATAATAAGCTTGATAATACAATTTCTAATAAATTAATAAAAAAGAATGTTTTAAAGAGTCACAATTTTTTATTTACAGATAAACCTTGGAAGGATAGTAAGAAACTATACAGGGAGTTCCAGTTTAAAAAAATAATAGATAATCCAATTATTACAAATCTTACGGATAGAGATTTTTTAAAGCATATTTTTATTTTTTCTCCCGTTAGATTTTCTTATAAGTTCAAATATAGCTCTGAATTTAAAAGGACAAAATTATATCAGAAACAATGTTTAGAGAATAGAATAAAGATGAAGCAAAAACGTAAGAAACAATTTTTTGCATTTCTAAAAGCGGTTTTACCTGTATTTAACAGAGTCTTTTTTTACAGTATACGAAACGATGGAGCTTTATTAGAAAATAGTGCGGCAGTATATCATGCGTTGCCTGATGTAAAAAAGGTTATTTTTGCAAGCCGATTGCCACATACAAAAAAAGAAAAAATAGGGATGTATTTTAAACTTCTTACTAGTAGAGTGATCGTCACAGATGATTACTGTAAATATTTGAGAGAAGTTGAACTCCGACCAAAGCAAAAAGTAGTACAAATATGGCATGCATGTGGCGCTTTTAAAAAATTCAGCCTGGATTATCCTTCTAGCGATCGATTTACAGAAAAACTTACTCACTATCAGTATGATACGGTTATTGTGAGTTCAGAAAATGTAAAAAAATATTATGCTGGGGCATTTGGTATTCCTATTGACAGAATAAAGGCTTTGGGGGTTCCAAGGACAGATAATCTTTTGGATCAGATAAATAATAAAAATGATAAGGAACAGTTTTTCCGGAAATTCTCTGAATTAAAAGGAAAAAAAATAATTATATTCTGTCCAACCTTTCGTGAAGTTAATAATAAACAGGTAAAATATAAAACAGGAATAAACTGGCGAGAATTAAATAACTCTTTACAGGATGATGAGGTGTTACTGATTAAAAAGCATCCTATTATGAAATATGATTTGCTTGAGGGAAAAAAATATTCTAAAATTAAAAATATGAACGAGGTATCAACTTATACTTTAATGAATGTTTCTAAGTTAATGATCACAGATTACTCTTCAGTTATTTTTGAATATGCTCTTTATAATAAACCGGTCATTTTTTACTGCCCCGATTTTTATGATTACGAGAGAGATTTCTATTTGAAGTTCCCTCAAGAATTATTTGGTGACTTTGTTACAGATCCTTCTCTGTTAACAGAGACAATTCATCAGGCGTTAAAAGGAAATCAGATTCCGGGCATTGAAGAATTTAAGGAAAAGATGATGGGAAGCTGCGATGGACATTCTGCGGAAAGAGTGGCCGGATTAATTAAGTCGTATTTAAAGTAACAACAGGAAATGAGGAATAAATTGGATAATTATAAATTAACAGTACTTGAATTGAACATTGAAAAAGATAATTTGAAAATTCAACTTGAAGTGGAAGGTATTTATACTCCCGTCATAAGGGCTCCTAAATTAGCAATTTTTTTTGATAATGGAAAAGAGATACGCAGAATTCCTATAATGGTCTTATCATATTATCCTAAAAAAGATTTAAAGACATTTGTATTATTTGCAGAGCATACGTATGATTTAAACTATATTTATTATGCAGAGGAGGAAATAGAGAAGTTTTCCATATATTTTGAATTTATATATGGGGACGACAGGATTCATCATATGCCATTTCAGTTAGAGAAAGGTATGAAGATATCTGGGGATAAAAAATATAAGGTGAAACCATCAAGTGAAAATACTAGATTGTCTGTTGTAAACAGTCAATATCGACCAGTAAGAGTGGTAAATGAAATTGTCGATCTTGGTACGAGTTGTATTCGTGGATTATGGGACTTGGTTTTGATAATTATAACCATTTTTTTGTCTCCGATTTTTCTCGTGGAAGCAGTCCTAGAACAATTTAGATGTGCGGCATCGGCTCCTAAGAATAATGTTCAGAGAGGAAAGCGTTTTTTGAATCACGTTCGATGGAGATATGGTAATTTTTCTCGTATGGAGTTTGGTGTCAAAAGAGCTAAGCTGAATCTATTTAAATTCTATTATAAAGCTATGTGTCTAAGAAGAATAAAGAAAAACCGTATTTTGTTTCTGTCAAACCGAAGGGATGAATTGTCAGGAAATTTGGGATATGTATATGAGGTTCTAAGACAAAGACAAGGTTTAGATTTTGTATATCTATTAGATTCTTCTGTTGAAGGAAAAGAAATGAAACTTTCCACATCATTTAAGCTGGCTGAATATTTGGCAACATCTAGGATTATTTTAGTCGATGATTTCTATTTTATGCTTTACAAAATACCTAAGAGAAAAGGGACCTCAATTTTTCAATTGTGGCACGCTTGCGGTGCATTTAAGACATTTGGGTTTAGCAGAGCCAATTTTATAAAAAGCAAGAAAAAGCAGAGGGAAAAAAGTCATAGAAACTATGATTATACTATTGTCAGCTCTCAGGAGATTGCTGATTTCTATGCAGAAGGATTTGGACTATCTATTGAAAAGGCAAAGGCTACTGGAATTCCACGAACGGATATATTCTTTGACGTAGAATATAAGAAGAGAATGCAGGAAGAATTTTATAAACACTATCCTAAGCTGAAAGAAAAGAAAATTCTTATGTTTGCACCTACTTTCAGAGGACAGGGAAAAGTCAGCGGATATTATCCGGTCTTCCGTTTTGATTTGAAAAAGGTGTATGAAGCGTTAAATGGAGAATATGCAATCATCATCAAACATCATCCATTTGTTCAAGACCGGAATGAAATTCCAGAGGAGTATAAAGAGTATATTATCGATCTGTCTGAGGAGGCAGAAATTAATGACCTGCTGTTTGTTACTGATTTATTGGTAACAGATTACTCCTCTGTTATATTTGAGGCGGCATTATTAGATATACCGATGCTTTTTTATGCTTTTGATCTGCATCAATATATTTCTACCAGAGGTTTTTACTATGAGTATGAATTGTTTGTTCCAGGAAAAATTGTAGACAGTGAGAAAGCGATGCTCACTGCAATGGAAGAAAAGGACTTTGAGGAAGAGAAGATTCAAAATTTTAAGACTAGATTCTTTGACGATCTGGATGGAAAATCATCTGAGAGAGTAGCTGAGTTGATCTTAGATACTATGAATGGATAACGATTTAGGGCCAATACTTTATGTATGGAGTATGGCTCTATTTTGCAATAGAAAAATGACAACAATAGAGGGAGAAAATGAAACAGATTTTAACAAGAGCAGGAATGGCTCCATATGAAAACTTTGATGCAGCACAAGTGATTTTAGACAATGCAATAGGAGATAATACAGGAAATCTAATCTATCTAAATGGTTTTTATCGGGCATTGACCACAGATCATCAGGAATTAATTCCAAATCGCTACAGACTTAGAAAAAGTGTTCATGCTGATTTTATCAACGAAACCTATGATGCTTATGTTATGCCGTTTGCAGATGCTTTTCGATTAGATATGGTCGATACTCTTAAAGATTTAACACATCTTATCCGTAAGCTTAGAATACCTGTAGTCATTGTTGGAGTCGGATTGAGGGCACCTATGGATGCTGATATAACAAGAGAATTTCCGTTTGATGAAGAGGTAAAGGAATTTGTTAAAGCAGTTCTTGACCATTCTGCCAAGATTGGTATACGGGGAGAAGTTACCGCAGCATATCTAAAAAAGCTTGGGTTTAGAGAAGAAATAGACTTTACAGTTATAGGGTGCCCTTCCATGTATACCAATGGGGCGGATCTGACAGTCAGACAGCCGAGATTGTCAACAGATTCAAGGATTTCGATCAACGCTTCTGTTGTAGCACCAAACAATGTCAATCAGTTTTTGCGTAATGTGATGAGGCAAATACCGGACTATTATTTTTTGCCTCAAAGGCTTCAAGAATTGAAAATGACTTTTGCAGGAGAGCCTTACATCCATAAGCAGAAACATGCAAAGGATTATCCAGATAGTATGTTGGATGAAGTCTATAGGGAAAACAGAGTGAGGTGTTTTTTAAATGCGAAAACTTGGTTTGATTTTCTTGAAAAAGTAGACTTAAGTATTGGCGGCAGGCTCCATGGTAATATTGCGTCAATTGTTGCAGGGACCCCGGCTTTGCTGATTCCTCATGACTCCAGAATGAAAGAATTAACTGAGTTTCATCACCTGCCTCATATCCACGCAAAAGATCTAAGACCAGGGCAGGATGTTTTTGAATTAATAGAGAAGATTGATTTTAAGTCCGTATTAAAAGATCATGACAAGAACTTTCACGCATATTTAAAGTTTCTCGAGGAAAATGGTATTGAACATATTTTTAAAAATGGGCAGAATCCAAAAGAAGCACCTTTGGATAAAAGGATAAACAATGTAAAACTACCCCCACCAGTTGACACATTAAATGGGCACAGCTATGAAGACAATATTCACAGGGTAGACAAGTATTATCGAGAAAGAGAAATAAGAGAAAAGCAATTAAGAGTGGATTTTCGGGATTTAAAAAGGGAATGTAATCGAGAAAAAAAGGAATCTCAGTACAGAAAAGAACTTCTGGAAAGTAAACCCGTAAAATATGCGGTCAGTTTGAGAAAATTGTTGAAAAGGTAGGAATCATCAAGAGTAGTTGAATTAAATGCAGATTTACGGTAGAATAGATTAGATAGAATTTCAATTATAAAATGTGAGGTGTATTATGGTATTCGGAGTCATATTAGCAGGTGGAATCGGCAGCAGGATGGGAAATGTTGAAAAGCCCAAACAATATTTAAATCTTGGAGGAAAACCGGTTATTATTCATACGGTGGAAAAGTTTTTTGTAAATAAGAATTTTGATGAAGTGATCATTTTATGTCCTCCATCATGGATAGGGCATACAAAGAATTTAGTAAAAAAATATTTGAATAATGATAAGAAAATTATAGTTATTGAGGGTGGAGAGACAAGAAATGAAACAATCATGGCTTCAGTAACCTATATTGAAAAAAAATATGGTGTCACTGATGACACGATCATAGTGACGCATGACGCAGTGAGACCTTTTGTTACACATAGAATACTGGAAGAAAATATACAGGCAGCACGGGAATATGGAGCATGTGATACAGTTGTTTCAGCAGCGGATACAATTGTACAAAGAACTGAAGAAGGCCATATGATTGCTGATATTCCGGATAGAAGAAGAATGTGCCAGGGACAGACACCTCAGTCATTTCAGGCAGCAAAGATCAGAAAATTATATAATTCCTTATCGGAAGAAGAGAGACAAACTCTTCCTGATGCATGTAGGATATGTGTATTAAAGGGAGAACCAGTATATCTTGTGGAAGGTGAGGTATTTAATACAAAAATAACTTATCCTTTTGATTTACAGGTGATGGAGACAATGATTAAAGGAGATCTCTAATATGCTAAATACGGTTTATCGTTTGACGGCACCCCGTCATTTTGAAGTAGAGTTTAATGAAATCGATTTATTTGGGGAACAGGTAGTTGTGAGACCTACCCATTTATCTATATGTAATGCGGACCAAAGATATTATCAAGGGAAAAGAGCACCCGAAGTTTTAGCTAAAAAATTACCGATGGCATTAATTCATGAGGGGATCGGAGAGGTGGTCTATGACCCGAAAGGCGAGTTTCAGCCTGGAGATGCAGTGGTTATGGTACCGAATACCCCAACGGAAAGTGATGATATTGTATCTGAAAATTATTTACGCAGCAGCAAATTCAGAGGCAGCGGCTTTGATGGATTCATGCAGGATAATGTCGCTCTTGATAGAGACCGCATTGTACGGCTGCCAGAAAATATAGATAAAACAGTTGCAGCGTTTACTGAGATTATTTCTGTTAGTGTACATGCATTGAGCAGATTTGATTCTATTGCTCATCAAAGGCGTGAAAGTGTTGGTATTTGGGGAGATGGAAATCTAGGATTCATTACAGCATTATTATTTAAGGCGATGTTCCCTGATACAAAACTATATGTTTTTGGTGTAAATCAGGACAAATTAGATGACTTTTCATTCGTTGACGAGACCTATCTTGTTCGGGAAATCCCAGATGATCTGTCCATTGATCATGCTATTGAATGTGTAGGAGGGGACGGCTCTCAGAAGGCGATTCAACAGATTATAGATTTTATAAATCCAGAAGGCACTATTTCTATTTTAGGGGTATCAGAGTATCCGATACCGGTGGAGACTCGAATGATACTGGAAAAAGGTCTGCGTATGTTTGGCAGCAGCCGAAGTGGCAGAAAAGATTTTGTTAAGACAGTTGAACTTTTCGAAAAGAATCCTGAAATTGTGGATTATCTCAGCAATATTGTCGGAGCTGTCGTTGAAGTAAATACGATCAAAGATATGACAAAGGCATTTGAATTAGATATCCAGAAAGCTTTTGGAAAGACTATTATGGTATGGAAAAAATGATTTGGGTCAGGGAGAAAAGAAAGTGAAGACATATATTGAGAATTTTAAGAAATATAGATTTCTTTTAGTGGAGCTTGTAAAAAAAGGTATAAAATTAAAATATAGGCGTTCGTATTTAGGGATTCTTTGGACACTTCTTGAGCCGCTTCTTACAATGATTGTGCTGACAATCGTTTTCGGTTCAATGTTTGGAAATCCAGATCCAACCTTCCCTGTATATATCCTGACGGGACGACTGTTGTACACTTTCTTTTCTTCTGCGACGAGCGGGGCAATGAAGTCGATACGTAACAATGCAGGAATGATTAAAAAGGTTTATGTACCAAAATATATATACCCTTTGTCCAGTGTACTTTTTAATTATATTATTTTTCTGCTGTCTTTGATTGTTCTTGTGGCAGTTGCTGTTGTTCTTAAGGTATATCCAACAATATATCTTGTGCAGGCTGTTGTACCTCTGGTTTTGATTTTGGTAACTGCATTCGGGGTGGGTATGATTTTATCTACTATGGCAGTGTTTTTTAGGGATTTAGAATACTTATGGTCTGTTGCATTAATGTTAATTATGTATGCGTCAGCAATTTTTTATCCTGCAGAGAAATTATTAAATAAACCAGGAATATATCAATTTGTACTGAAATGTAATCCTCTATACTTATTAATTCATAATTTCCGTCAAGCTGTCTATGGTCGCCCAATGAATACGCACTTCCTCCTTGCATCGACTGTGTTTGCTGTTTTTTCTGTAATCATAGGTCTTTATTTCTTCTACAAGAAGCAGGATGAATTTATTTTACACATTTAGGAGGATACTATGGCTAAGCAAAAAAAAGAGGTCCTTAAAGTTGAAAATGTCGGAATGAAATTTAATTTAAGTCAGGAAAAAGTTGATGATTTAAAAGATTATGTAATTAAATTGTTAAAAAGAGAACTTCAATATAATGAATTTTGGGCCTTGAAAAATATAAACTTTACATTAAACAAGGGGGATCGCCTGGGCATTTTGGGGCTCAATGGAGCAGGTAAAAGTACTTTACTGAAAGTTATCGCCGGAGTACTGAAAGCGACGGAAGGTACAGTGACCACAAAAGGAAAAATTGCACCCCTATTAGAACTTGGTGCAGGATTTGATCAACAGTATACAGGAAGAGAAAATATCTATTTGTATGGTGCGGTACTAGGTTTCTCTAAAAAATTTTTAGATGAAAAATATGAAGAAATTGTACAGTTTTCAGAGCTGGAAAAGTTTATTGATGTCCCAGTAAAAAATTATTCATCAGGAATGAAAACCAGACTTGGTTTTTCTGTAGCAACACTGGTGGAGCCGGATATCTTGATTTTAGATGAAGTATTGTCTGTAGGAGATGCCAAGTTTAGAAAAAAGAGCGAAAAGAAGATCATGAACATGTTTGACAAAGGAGTTACTGTATTGTTTGTATCACATTCGTTAGAACAGGTAAAGAGATTGTGCAATAAGGCCATACTGTTGGAAGCTGGACAGATTATTGCGAGTGGCACAGTAGAGGAAGTCAGCAAGATTTACGAAGAGAAAACGAATTAGAGCCAAAATAGAGGAGGTTTTACTTAATGAAAAAGGTAATTACCTATGGTACTTATGACTTGCTTCATGCAGGACATATTAATTTATTAAGAAGAGCAAAAGAATTAGGAGATTATTTGATTGTTGTTCTTTCTACGGATGAATTTAACTGGAACGAAAAGCAGAAGAAATGTTATTTCAGTTATGAAGAGAGAAAAAAGCTTCTGGAAGCTATCAGGTATGTAGATTTAGTAATCCCGGAAAATAATTGGGAACAAAAAGTCTCCGATGTTCAGGAATATCATGTCGATACTTTTGTTATGGGAAATGATTGGGAAGGCAAATTTGACTTTTTAAAAGAGTATTGTGATGTGGTATATCTTCCAAGAACAGAAGGTATTTCTACCACAAAAATAAAGCAAGATCTGGGATTAATGGGAGAGCAGAAACAAGAATCAAGTGAATTGTAATAAACAGGAGGGCTCTATGAATACACAGAAAGTGAGAAAGGCTGTCATTCCAGCAGCGGGATTAGGTACTAGGTTTTTGCCGGCAACAAAGGCGATTCCTAAGGAAATGCTTCCGATAGTAGATGTTCCTACTGTACAGTATATTGTCGAAGAAGCGGTATCCAGTGGAATTGAGGAGATTTTGATTATTACAAATTCTAATAAACACTGTATGGAAAATCACTTCGACAAAGCATACGAATTAGAAGAACGTTTGGCTGAATCAGGGAAAATGGACCAAGTCAAGATGATTAATGATATATCCAATCTCGCAAATATTTATTATGTAAGGCAAAAAGAGCCTAAGGGGCTCGGGCATGCAGTATTATGTGCTAAATCATTTATTGGAAATGATCCTTTTGCTGTTCTGCTTGGGGATGATGTTGTAATCAATAAAGGGGGCAAACCGGCCCTTGGACAGTTGATAGAGGCTTATAACAAACACCATGCATCTGTTGTAGGTGTCCAGACAGTAGCAGAGGACCAAGTAAGCAAATACGGGATCGTGGCCCCAAATAAAAATCTACCTGCAGACGGACGAGCTGTAAAGCTTGATAACATGGTGGAGAAACCAAAGCAGAAAGATGCCCCGAGCCGTATGGCTGTGCTTGGACGGTATGTCTTGACTCCAGAGATTTTTGAACTGCTGGAAAGCCAGGGAGCCGGTGCAGGCGGGGAGATCCAGTTGACAGATGCTATCTGCCGGCTGATCGATACACAGGCAGTTTATGCATATGACTTTGAGGGTATCCGTTATGATGTGGGTGACAAGTTTGGTTTTATAAAAGCGACTATTGATCTTGCCTTGGAAAGACCAGAACTGTATGATCAAGTTGCTGCTTATTTAAAAGAAATTAGTCAGAAATTATAAGAGAGTGGACAACTATGAAACAAAAAATCAAACAATTAATAATTGAGATATACAAAAGATTAACATATATTATACCAACAAGCAAAAAAATCATTCTATTCCAAAGCAGCAACGGAAGAAATTATTCTGGAAATCCAAGATATATATATGAAGAGA
>OLSH01000434.1_pt1 | contig 36873 bp, 29 predicted proteins | sample 1643221 | NCBI WGS metagenome assembly OLSH01 (sample SAMEA3136681, study PRJEB25190) | human gut metagenome | biome: human gut; feature: human-associated habitat; material: faeces | place: Austria | collected 2013 | reverse complement strand
TTGGCAGAATCATTAGTTTACATAACTTCGTTTCAGCAAGGACTTTCCTATAATATAAAATACAATGTTTTTGGCCTAGTCGCCTAACACATTCCTGATAGCCACAGGCGACCTGTAGTTCCAGGTGGAAATCTTGATACCGCTCTTACGGCTGGCTGCATGGACTACCTGGCCGTTGCCGATGTAGATGGCTACATGGTTTACCTGGCCGCCGCTGCCTGCGTAGAATATCAAATCGCCCGGACGCATGTTGCCGGAGGTAACTGCCTTGCCCATTTTGGCCTGGGATCCGGAATAATGCGGCAGGGATACACCGAACTGTTTCATGACCTGCATGGTGAATCCGGAACAGTCCACGCCCTTTGTCAGGCTGGTTCCGCCCCATACATACGGGTTGCCCACAAACTGAAGGGCGTAATTCACCACCTTGGAACGCCTGGATGCCGCATTGTTGGCTGCCACCTCGGCAGGTGAGAACTTGATGGCCTCGTTCAGTGCGTACCGCACCTCCACGTTGTTATCCCTGGTGGAAATAAATGCCTTATCCACCTTGCTTCCGTCCTCTTCATCCACGGAATCCAGCTCAATCTCCACCCAGCCGTCTAACTGCGCCACAACCGGATAACGCTCGTCCTTTACAATCTGGGTCCAAATCTTGGAGTCCGTGTTGGGCTCCGTGCGCACATTCAGCACGTCTGTGTTGATAACCGCCTTTAGAGTGGCGTTCTGCATGGCTATATCCTTTGCCTCCTGACCCGTGGCCGTGTACTGGGGGTCTGCTGAGATATAACCAATGATGGGGCCTGACTTAATCTTATACCAGCCGTCCAGGGTCTCCAGGATCTCGCCTGCCGCCTTGCTGGTCATCTTACCGATAATCTTGCCGTCTGACTTTGGCTCCTGGCGCACATTCAGGTAGTTGTTCACCTTGGATATGACCAGATTGTCATACTGGTTGATGGCCATGGCCTTCATGTCCATTTTACGTCCTTCGTTCAGGGAATAGACCACCTCAGCATATTCAGAGGAAATGTATCCCTCCTCAATCTGAATCCAGCCGTCCTCCAGTCCCTTGACCACGTAGCGCTCTCCCTTTAAGGCCTGTCCGATGACATTTCCCGGATCCAGAGCAGGTGCCTGGCGGATGTTCAGGTTGTCAGCCGTTACCGTGGCGCGCAGCTTAACAAGCTCCTTTGCCTTTTCCCTGGCTTCGTCTCCGGTCAGAAGGTACTGATTGCTGATGTAGCCCTCCACTCCGCCGGAAGTGATGTGGGACCAGTCCCCTTCCGTTGCCAGAATCTCGCAGGCTCCGTCCCCTGACAGCTTACCTATGATCTTGCCGTCGGTGCTTGGAGTCTCCCTTATGTTGAGGTAGCCGGACACCTGCACGATTCCCAGATTGCTGTAGGAGCTGATTACATTGTCAATCTCCTGGGCTTTCTTCTGGGCTGCTACCTCCTCCGGTGAAACACTGGCCGGAGCTGCCTGGGCCGGGGTGGCGTTTCGCACCTGTCCCGAGGGGGCCGGTCCCGCTGCTTTGCCGGATACCGGCTTCTTGACTGCCTTTACCCCCAGCACGATGATTCCCACTGCCGCGATAGCAGCCAGCAGGAGCACCAGGTATCTGGGATCCAGCCGTTGATTCCGTTTTTTTCTGGCCTTATTCAGGCTCGATAGATAATCCTTATGTTCAAGCATAATTCTTACAATCTCCAACTCATTTTTCGCCATAAAAACTCATATAGCGTAAAGTATATCATAAAAACAGACTCGAAAATGTGAAAAATTTCTTAAGTTTTGCCGGTCCCCGAAGTATTTACATGAAATGCCCCGGAAACCGGCAATTTTAGCGGCTGATATGGATTAATTTGAGAGCAGCATGCGGTCATTGGCAAACTGCCCTCCGCTGGCCTCTTCAAACTTGGCCAGAAGGTCATCTACGGTCAGGTTCTGTTTTTCCCTGCCGGACACGTCATAGATAATCCGCCCGTCATTCATCATGATAAGCCGGTTTCCTATCTGGATGGCGTCCTTCATGTTATGGGTCACCATGAGGGCTGTCAGGTTCTGCTCCGTCACCATCTCGTTTGTCAGGTCCAGCACCTTTCTGGCCGTCTGTGGGTCCAGGGCTGCCGTGTGCTCATCCAGCAAGAGAAGCTTCGGCTTTTGCAGGGTTGCCATGAGCAGGGTAAGGGCCTGTCTCTGGCCGCCTGACAGCAGTCCCACCTTACTGCTCATGCGGTTCTGGAGGCCCAGTCCCAGCCTGGTCAGCAGGTCGTGGTAATAGTCCTTCTCATTGGCCCTGATTCCCCAGCCCAGTCCTCTTCTCTGGCCTCTTCTGAATGCCAGGGCCATATTTTCCTGTATTTCCATGCCGGCTGCCGTTCCCTTCATGGGGTCCTGGAACACCCGGCCAATGTATTTGGCCCGCTTGTATTCCGGCTGCCTGGATATATTCACACCGTCAATCTCGATCTTTCCTGAATCAATGGGATACACGCCGGCTATCATGTTGAGCATGGTGGACTTGCCCGCGCCGTTTCCTCCGATGACCGTCACAAAATCCCCGTCGTTCAGGGTCAGATCAATGCCGTTTAACGCCTTCTTCTCATTGATGGTGCCTTTGTTGAATGTTTTGCGCACATTGGTCATGATCAGCATTATGCATTTCCTCCTTCCGAGTATTCCCTGCTGGTCCTCCACTTATTGGCAGCTACCGGGATGCAGAGAGCCAGGGTAACCACAATAGCGGATAAAAGCTTCATGTAGTTTGGATTCATGCCCAGCTTGATGACAAAGGCCCGGATGACAAAGTAGATCACGGAACCGATGACTGCCGCCGACAGCTTAAGGGCAAAGTTGCGGAACCAGCCAAAGAGCACTTCCCCGATGACAATGGCTGCCAGGCCAATGACAATGGCTCCGGTACCCATCTGGATATCCGCGTATTTCTGGCCCTGGCATACCAGGGCGCCGGACATGCCCACCAGACCATTGCTGAGCATCAGGGCCAGCAGCTTGGTCCACTTGGTGTTGACCCCCAGGGCGCGTATCATATCCTCATTGTTTCCCGTTGCCCTCAGGGTGCTGCCTATCTCCGTGCCGAAGAACCAGTACATCACAGCAACCATCAGTATGGCTGCCGCGATGCCGATGACCTGGGACGCCTGGGCCTGGTTAAAGCTGGTGGCGGAAGAAACCATTGTCACAATAGACTTGGACTTGAGAAGGGGTATGTTGCTGCTGCCTCCCATAATCCACAGGTTGATGGACCACAGGGATATCTGGGTCAGAATTCCGGCCAGTATGGAAGGTATCTCAAATACCGTGTGAAGGATGCCTGTCACAAAACCAGCCGCCATTCCCGCCAGGGTGGCTATGGCCAGGGCTGCCACCGGATTCATTCCCCTGCCCACAATCAGCGTGGCACAGACGCAGCCCCCCAGGGCAAAACTTCCGTCCACGGTCAAATCAGCAATGTCCAGGAGCTTGAAGGTGATGTACACCCCCAGCACCATGATTCCCCAGAGCACTCCCTGTCCCACTGCATCCAACAGATTGGGGCCCATGCCCTGCATCAGATTCGCAAAATTCATATCCTATACTTACCTCCGTTCCTGTCTCTGTCCCTTTGTATCATTTGATTATGTAAATAGCTTGCCCAAACCGCCGTTCCTGCGGGCCTTACAGCTTGAGCAAACCATCTACCCTTCCTGCCGGATCCATTTTATCCAATGACCGAAAAGAGGGTGCCGCAGGCCAAAGCGGTTTGCACCGTCTCTGCCCCGCAGCACCGCCTGTATCATCCTGAGCTGCCTGACTGTTTATTTTAATCCGGACACATCAATCCCAAGAGTCTGGGCTGTTTCCTCGTTCACTGTCAGCTCGCACTTCTCAGCCGGCAGGTACTCAATCGGCATATCGGCCGGTGATGCCCCCTCGGTGAGGATTTTCACGGCCTGCTGGCCGGTCATGTATCCCAGCTGGTAATAATCAATGCCGTATGTAGCCAGTCCGCCGTTCTGTACCATACCTGCCTCGCCGCAGATAACCGGCAGCTTGTTGTCTCCTGCCACCATTCCGACTGTGGCCATGCCTGCTGCGATTACATTATCCGTAGGAGCATACACTGCGTCCACGGCACCTACCATGGACTGTACCACGGTCTGAATCTCATTGGAACCGGAAACCGTATACTCCTTGCTCTCCATGCCTGCCGCCGCAATGGCTTCCTTGGCCATATCAGCCTGAATCTTGGAGTTGGACTCTGCGGAGCAGTACAGCACGCCAACGGTCCTGGCATCCGGAACCAGCTGCTTAAGCAGGTCAATCTGCTCCTTTACAGGAGTCAGGTCAGAGGTTCCTGTTACATTTGCTCCCGGCTTTTCATTGGTGTCAACCAGACCGGATTCAGCCGGATCTGTCACTGCGGTAATCAAAACAGGAGTATCCTCCACCGCGCCCACCATGGCCTGTGCAGCCGGTGTGGCGATGGCCAGAATCAAATCCTTCTTCTCATTGGCGAACTTGGATGCCACTGTCTGGCATGCCGACTGTTCGCCGGAAGCATTCTGCTGGTCAACCTCGTAGGCGATTCCAGCATCATCCAGGGCAGCGATGAAACCGTCATTGGCAGCGTCCAGGGCGGTGTGCTGCACCAGCTGGAGTACGCCAATCTTATAGGTGGTTCCCTCTGCTTTCGCAGCAGTCTCGCTCTCTGAGGCCTCTCCCTCAGTTGTCTCTTCAGCCTTTGCAGCCGTATCAGCAGCTGTCTCCTTCTGTGCCTCGGTGACAGCTGCCGTGGTTTCAGCCGCATTGCCTCCGCAGGCAGTCATGGACAGAACCATGACGCCGGCTACAACCAGGGACATGATTTTTGATATCTTTTTCATAATACTATCTCCCTTCCACTTAAAAATTCGTCCTCTATCAGGACTTTTCCTATCATACTACAAAAAAATTGCGCCGTCAATTTTATTACTTTAAATTTCTGTGATTTTAAAGTAATAAAGCGAAAAACCGCTGTTTTTTGCAGATATTTCCATAATTATTTATGCATGTCAAGAGGAAGGGTGACAGTAAACTCCGTACCCTTGTCCACTTCAGAGGTCACATGGATGGTTCCATGGTAAAAGTTCACGATGTGTTTCACAATGGACAGCCCCAGTCCCGTACCGCCCTGTTTGCGGCTGCGGCCCTTATCCACCCGGTAGAAACGCTCGAATATGCGGTCCAGGCTCTCCTTTGGGATTCCCACGCCGTTGTCCTTTACCTTTACCAGCATGTCATCCCCCTGTTCACCAACCGTAATCCACACCTGGCCTCCGGGCCGGTTGTACTTGATGGCATTGGTGGCCAGATTGGTAAACAGCTCCTTCATCTGCTGCAGGTTTGCCCGGACGCACAGCGGCTTCACGTCCACATGGAGAAATACCCGGCAGGAGGCAGCCAGAGGCTTTAAGCTGTCCATGATTTCCTGGAGAAGCACACTGATTCTCACATCGGAGAAAATCACCTCGGCATCCATGGATTCCAGGCGGGATATCATCAGGATGTCGTTGATGAGCCCGGTCATTCCGGCGGCCTCCTTCTTGATTCTCTTTGCGAAATCCAGCTTCATGCCGTCATCCTGAATCATGCCGCTCTCCAGCAGCTCCGCGTAGCCCTGAATGGAGGTGATGGGGGTCTTAAGCTCATGGGACGCGTTGCTGAAGAATTCCTGGCGTATCTGCTTTTCCTTTTCTATCTGGCTTAAGTATTCCTTTACATCCTTTGACATATTCATGATAGTCTCGGCAATGACGTTTATTTCAGAGTACTGGCAGCTTTCAAACTGGAGTTCCGTGTAATCCCCCTTTACCTTCATCACGGCTTTTGAGATGTCGCGCAGGGGTCTGGTGACCGATGACACAAAACGTCTGGTGGTCACCACGGAGCATACCATGGCCATAAGGAAGCTTAAGATGGCTGCCGGAAACAGCATGGGAAGGTATTCCTGTATGCCGGAATAGGGTACGGCCAGGCGGAGCACCATGTCCGAATACTCGGAGCGGCAGGCCACATAGAGCATGGTCTTGCCCAGTGTTTTGGAATAGCGCCTGGCATATCCCTCCCCGTGCTCCATGGCTGCCCGTATCTCCTCTCGTCCCAGATGGTTGTCCAGATGCTCCGCGTCCGCGTCCGAATCCGTCACAACGGTACCGTCTGACTTTATGAGGGTCACCCTGCTGGAATCCTGGTCCGTAAACGCCTCCAGGCGCTCCATCTGCTCCATTAAGTCCCTGTCATAATCCAGGATGCTGTCCACGGCCTTGATGGTGTAGGTCATGTCATCTTTGGAGTTTTTTAACATCATTTTGCTGCTGGCAATATAAAAGATGACGCTGTTAATACACAGCGCCGCCAAAAGTACCAGGATAAAACGTTCCAATAATGCCTTACGCATATCTTCCTCCTTGGTTTCCTGTCATGTTATCTCACCATGCGGTAGCCCACGCCCCGGACCGTCTTAATGCATGCACCGCCCTCTTCTCCCAGCTTCTGGCGAAGGGTCCGGATGTGCATATCAAGGGTTCTGGTCTCTCCATCATACTCATATCCCCAGATACGGTTGAGCAGTTCATCCCTGGTCACCACCCTGGACTGATTCTCCAGCAGATAGGCCAGCAGTTCAAATTCCTTCAGTGTAAGCTCCACCAGCCGGCCGCCGCTTGACACCTCCCTGGTCTTGCGGTTGACCTGGATGTCCTGGTAGGACAGTACATCCCTTTCCTCCTCCCGTTTGGTCCTGCGAAGCAGGCTGCGGATGCGGGCCGACAGCTCCAGCACCCCAAAGGGCTTTACCATGTAATCGTCTGCCCCGCAGTCCAGCCCAACCACCTTGTCAAGCTCCTTTTCCTTGGCAGTCAGGAGCATGACGGGCACATATTTTAACTGCTCCGTATTCCTTATCTCCTTGATGGCCTCTGTCCCGTCCATCCCCGGAAGCATCCAGTCAAAGATTACCAGGTCCGGCTTTTCCTCCCGCATCCTGGCCAGGCCTTCCTCTGCGGTCTCAAACCCTTCCGCCGCGTACCCAAAGCCCTCCAGGGCAATTTTTAACAGATTCCTGATGTTTTCATCATCCTCTATAATATAAATCCGTTCCATTTTCCAACTACCGCCTTTCCCTGCATACAGCCTATGTAAACAGCATACCAAACAGAAGTAAAATCTACCTCATGGGAATGCAAAACTTGTGTAAAGTTTTTCCCGTTACAGGACGTCCTTATACACCCGCAGCACATTTTTATAGAATACAGCCTCTATCTCCGAGGCGGTAAAGCCTTCCCGTTCCATGGCGTCCGCCAGCATGGGGAGCTTGCCTGCATCCCCCATCTCCAGGTTCCCGCTGATTCCGTCGAAGTCAGAGCCTAGCCCGATACAGCCGATGCCGCCAACCTTCCGAATATGCTTCATGTGCTCCACCATGTCGGATATGCGGCTTAACTGCTCTTCCCCCGGTCCGAAATCCCGCAGGAAGGCGGTGCAGTAATTGATGCCCATGACGCCGCCCCGCCCGGCCAGGGCGCGTATCATATCATCTGTCAGGTTCCTTGGATGGGAGGCCATGGCCCTTGCGTTGGAATGGCTGGCCACAAAAGGTTTTCTGGTATACCGGAACACATCCCATATGCCCGCGTCATTCAGGTGGGAAATATCGATAATCATTCCCAGGCGCTCCATCTCCTGCACAAAGGCAATTCCGGTATCCGTAAGCCCATGCTCCGTATCAGGCGCCATTCTGAAGGTACCGTCCTCCTCAGTAATCCTGGCATTGGGAAATGCCAGCTCGTTGGGAAAGTTCCAGGTCAGGGTCATCATGCGTACACCCAGCCGGTAGAAATCCCGCAGGAACGCCGTTTTTCCCTGACAGGTCCCGCCTTCCTCCACTGTGAGAAGGGCTGACATCCTGCCCTGCTCCCAGTTTCTGCGGATATCCTCGTAGGATCTGACGATTCCTATGATATCCTCATGGGCCTCCATCTCCTGGTAAAAGGTGTCCAGAAGTTCCATACAGGCTTCAAAGGGCCTTCCCTTGGCCTGTTCCAGATTGACATACAGGGCAAAATTCTGCAGTCCGTAATCCCCTGCCTGCATCTTCCTCAAATCCAGCATCAGCCGGTTCTCAAGGATAGACTGCCTGCCTCCCTCCTTATGGTCTTTATAGATTTCCGCAATGGTATCGCAGTGCATATCCACAACCTTCATATCCCTGTCCTCTTTCCTGTTCTCTGGTATTCCCAATTTATTCCCGGATAACCGGAAATATTCTGTCAGTCAGTACTATGTTCCAGTCTATACTGATTGCCTGTTTCCGTCAATCGTCAGGATTTGCCCCTGAGAGGATTTCCCCTGCACGGCAGATTGCATCGTCGATGCGGGGCGCTATGTTTTCCCTTCCTATCTCCTTGTCAAATCCCGCCTTCTCCATCACAGACAAGGGCTGCTCGTTTACATGGGAAAGAATCATGGTGATGCGGGCCTTGCGGCACCTTGCGTTCAGCTTCTTAAGGCTGTTCAGGGCGGTTGCATCCATGGCAGGAACGCTTCTCATCCGCAGAATCATCACCTTCTTGTCCGAATCCAGGGGAATCTGTCCAATCTTATCCGCCGCGCCAAAGAACATGGGACCGTTCACCTCAAACACCATGACCTGCCTGGGAACCGGTTTTAGGTCAATGCGCTCCCTGTCCGTGCTCTCCTCGTAATCCTCTGCATATTTCCATCCGTAAATATCAGACACATCCGCCATGCGCTTCATGAACAGCAGACAGGCCAGGGCCAGTCCCACGCCGATGGCCATGACCAGGTCGAACACGACTGTGAGTAAAAAGGTCAGCACCAGCACTGCTGTGTCGCTTTTTGGAGCTGTCCGCACCACATCGGCAAAGGAACGCCACTCACTCATATTATAGGCCACCATGAACAGGATGGCCGCTATGGCGGGCATGGGAATCAGGGCGGCATAGGGCATGAGAAATACCAGAATCAGCAGAAGCACCACCGCATGGACCATACCGGCCACCGGGCTGCGCCCGCCGTTCTTTATGTTGGCAGCCGTCCTTGCGATGGCGCCTGTGGCCGGAATGCCTCCGAAAAGCGCTGAGGCCGCGTTGCCCGCTCCCTGTGCCACCAGCTCCATGTTGGAGTTGTGCTTTCCGCCTATCATGCCGTCTGCCACCACACAGGAAAGCAGGGACTCAATGGCAGCCAGCACAGCTATGGTAATGGCGTCCGGCATCACCTTCTGCACCAGGCTGAAGCTGATAGCCGGCAGATGGAACGCGGGAAGGCCGGAGGATATGGTATACAAATCCCCTATGGTATTGACCTTCAGGTCCAGTCCCTTTACCAGCACCGCGGCCCCCGCAACGGCAATCAAAGAAGGCGGCACCTTTTTAAAGAACCTGGGCCACAGGATGAGAATGGCCAGTGAAACGGCTCCCACTGCCAGGGCCTGAAGGTTCAGGGTATCTATGCAGGTGATAACCTGCCCCAGCTTCTCCATGGTCTCCACCGGTGATTCCCTGAAGGTAAGTCCCAGGAAATCCTTAATCTGGCCGATAAAAATGGTCACCGCGATACCGGTTGTAAAGCCGGTTGTAATGGTATAGGGAATGAACCGGATCAGGCCGCCCAGGCGCAGAAAGCCCATGATGACAAGAATGAGGCCGGCCAGGATGGTGGCCGTGGCCAGTCCCTCCATTCCGTTCTTCATGACGATTCCTGCCACAATGGTGGCAAAGGCCGCCGTGGGGCCTGCTATCTGCACCTTGCTGCCGCCTAAGAAGGAAATGACGAATCCGGCTATGATGGCCGTATAAAGTCCCTGTTCCGGTGTGACTCCGGAGGCCAGTGCCAGTGCAATGGACAGGGGCAGGGCAATGATGGCCACAATAATTCCCGATACCACGTCCTTTGTGAATTGTTCCTTTGTGTACTGTTTCATGGACAGAAACAGCTGGGGTGTGAGCGTCTTCATTTTAACTTTATCCTTTTCGTGTTTATAAAATGTTAATACTTTTTTACTATAGCGAAAGGATGGACCCATATCAATTGTTTTCCGCCATGTTTCCAATATAGTACAAAAAACAGCCTCCGGAGTCAGAGCCGGCAGCTGTTCATCTCCTATTACATCAAAGGGGCAATGAGGCGCATGAGCCGTCCCAGCTTCTTTCCCATCCAGCTGTAATTTTTACAGTCCTCCATAGTGATAAGACTGCATTTCTTAAGGGTTTCCTCAAAATCACGCTCCACGTCAAAGACCACCGGGTTGCGGTAAATGTAGGCCGCGCATTCAAAATGCAGGTACAGGCTGCGGAAATCCAAATTAATGGTGCCCACCACAGCCTTTTCGTCGTCGCTGACAAAAACCTTGGCATGGACAAAGCCCGGCATGTATTCGTAGATTTTCACGCCTGCCCTTGTCAGCTCCGGATAAAAGGTTCTGGCCAGCATGTAGGCATACTTTTTATCCGGAATGTGAGGCATGATGAGCTTTACGTCAATCCCACGCTTGGCAGCATAACTCAGTGCATTGACCATCTCGTCGTCCAGAATCAGATAGGGCGTCATAATATGGACGTAGTTCCTGGCCTGGTTCAGTATATCCAGATATACGCGCTCCCCCACCTGCTCCCTGTCCATAGGGCTGTCCCCATAGGGCAGGACGAAACCGGAATGGTCCGCGGCCAGGGGATGCTCATAGTCTTTAGGGACCGCGTACTTCCCGTAGTCCTCCGGCTGTCTCTCCGTCACATTCCACATTTGCAGGAACATCATGGTAAAGCTCTGGACCGCGTCTCCCTTCAGCATGATGGCCGTATCCTTCCAGTGGCCAAAGCGCACCTTGCGGTTAATGTACTCGTCCGCCAGATTCACACCTCCGGTAAAGGCCGTATGGCCGTCTATGACCACAATCTTCCTGTGGTCCCTGTTATTCTGATAGGTGGACAGGGTTGGCTTGATAGGCGAAAACATCTTGCAGCGAATTCCTTTTTTCTCCAACACCCTGGGATAATGGTACGGAAGAAGCATGAGGCAGCACATGCCGTCATACATAACTCTAACCTCCACGCCCTCCTTCACCTTCTCCTCCAGCACCTTCAGGATACTGTCCCACATGTATCCCCGCTCCACGATAAAGTATTCCATGAAAATGAAATGCCGGGCCGCCTTAAGCTCCCTCATGAGAGCCTCAAACTTGTCCTCCCCCAGCGGGAAGTATTCCACATGGGTGTTGCCGTAGGCGGGATACCCCGCGTGGTCCTTCATGTAATTAATCAGGTGGCTGCTTCTCCTGCTGGCTTCCCTGATTCGCTCCTGTACCTCCTGGTCCTGCTTGAGATAGGGAGCTGTGTCGCCTATGTTTTTCTTCAGGCGCCGGGCCAAAAGCTTTGTCTGGAACTGCATCTGCACAAATATGTACAGCAGGACTCCGAACACCGGAATCACCAGGACCGGTACAATCCAGGCCATCTTAAAGCTGGAATTGATGGGTTCATTGAAAATATAAATGATGACTGCCGCGCTCAAAAGGATAGATATGGCGTATACAATGTGCATGTACTCTTCCAGCCACCGGAAGGCGCCAAACAGGATTCCCACCTGTATGGCCATAAACAGCACCACAAAGGCCGTCCTTCCAAATATAATCCGGAATAATCCTCTCATTTTCTTCATCCTGTCCCTTGTCTCCTCTCATGTAACTCATCATGCAGCTCAAAAATCCCTGGTGAAAAACCGGCATCCGCCGACCTGATTCACCAGGGTTAATTCTCTGTCTTTATATGGCTGTTACAGCCTTTGCGGCACCAGTGAAGATTTTGCTGTCCAAATCCGCAATGGTCACTTTCTCTAAATATGCCTGGCAGCACTGGTTCAGCTCTCCATAGAGCTCGTCCATGATTCCCGCCATGCCTGACGATATGAGACAGTCCATATGCGGATTGCCGCTTTTCCAGGCGGCAGCCACAAAGGGGGTATCCAGAGCCTCAGCCACCATGGACAGGTTCACGTCCCTGCTGTCACGGTGGAACAGATAACCGCCGTCCATACCTTCCTTTGTTTTCACAAGATCCGCTTTTTTAAGCTTTGCCATGACCTTCCGTATCCTGGCGGCATTGGTACAGACATTCGCCGCAAGACCTTCGCTGGAATACACCGTCCCCTTGTGATTCAAAAAAACCAGCGCATGCACCGCAATGGTAAATTCACTTGTCACTTTTTCGATTCCCCTTTCCTACCTGTAACAGCCTGCTTCTGTCTTTCATTAAATCATACCATTTTTTTCAGAAAAATGCACTTATTTTTTAATTCCCTGGCTTTGCTCCGGGTTTGCCTGCGCCGGCGCATTTCCCGCTGCTTCTCCGGCAGCTCCTGATGACTGACCTTCCCGGCCGTTTTCTCCCGGGGCCGCCTGGGACTAATCATTTGTAAATACAAAAGGAGCCGGTCCACTTACATATTAATCGTAAGCGGGCGGCTCCCTTTTTTCAATTTGTCAAAATCGTAAGCCTTATAAGACTCTGACCCCTTCCGGACTAAACCTCTTAATCTTCTAACGCCTGGCGGATATCCTCAATAATATCATCGGCAGACTCCAGTCCAACGCTGAAACGAATCATGGACGGATCCACGCCTGCCTCCACCAGCTGTTCGTCCGTGAGCTGACGGTGGGTATGGCTGGCCGGATGAAGGACGGCTGTCCTGGAATCAGCCACATGGGTTTCAATGGAGCACAGCTTCAGCTTATCCATGAACACGGAAGCAGCCTGACGCCCACCCTTTAAACCAAAGGAAATAACGCCGCAGGTACCCTTTGGCATGTATTTCTGAGCCAGCACATAATACTTATCCCCTGGAAGTCCCGGATATTTCACCCAGGCCACATCATCCCTGGACTGAAGGTAGGAGGCCACCTTAAAGGCACTCTCACAGTGTCTCGGCACCCTTAAATGAAGGGTTTCCAGGCCAATATTAATCAGGAATGCATTCTGAGGGGACTGGATGGAACCTAAATCCCTCATAAGCTGGGCTGTGGCCTTCTGGATATAAGCCAGCCTGCCAAATTTCTGGGTATATACAATGCCGTGATAGGACTCATCAGGCTCTGTCAGACCCTTAAATTTGTCATGATGGGACTCCCAGTCAAAGTTCCCGCTGTCCACGATGCATCCGCCTACCGTGGCCGCATGGCCGTCCATATATTTTGTCGTGCTGTGTGTCACAATATCTGCGCCCCACTCAAAGGGACGGCAGTTAATGGGGGTTGCAAAGGTATTGTCCACAATCAGAGGAACACCATGGCTGTGAGCCAGACGGGCAAACTTCTCAAAATCCAGTACTGTCAGGGCAGGATTGGCAATGCTCTCCGCAAATACCACTTTAGTATTTGGCCTGAATGCCTTTGCCAGTTCCTCCTCGTCTGCATCCGGATTCACCAGGGTGCACTCCACTCCCATCTTGGGGAAGGTAACGGTAAACAGGTTGGTGGAACCGCCGTATATGGTGGAGGAACTGATTACATGGTCTCCTGCCTGGCAGATGTTCAAAACAGCATAAAAGGTAGCTGCCTGTCCGGAAGAAGTGAGCATGGCCCCCACGCCGCCCTCCAGCCGGCAGATTTTTGATGCCACTGCGTCATTGGTCGGGTTCGCCAGCCTGGTATAAAAATAACCGTTCTCCTCCAGGTCAAAAAGCCGGCCCATCTGCTCACTGGTGGTATATTTAAAGGTAGTGCTCTGGTATATGGGAAGCTGTCTGGGCTCGCCGTTTTTCGGCTCCCATCCTCCCTGTATGCAGATTGTGTCTAATGATTGTTTGCTCATGTTTCCTGTGTCCTCCTAATGGTCAGGTTCTAAATGGTGATGAGATTATATTCCTTATTGCCAAGGCCCAGCTTCACAGCATGGTCAATACAGGTCTCCCAGTTGGTATCCGGATGTGTATTGATGAAATGGTCATGGCTGTGATGATCCTGCTCTGCCAGAAAGCTTCCGGCAAGCACGGGCTGGCGGTTTACCGCATCCACACAGGCCATGTCCAAGGCTACGGGGTCAAATGAGGCAAACATGCCCACGTTAGGCACAATGGGGGCGTCATTCTCCGAATGGCAGTCACAGTTGGGGGACACGTCCACCACAAGGCTCACATGGAAATTCGGGCGTCCCTTCAGCACTGCCAGGGTATACTCGGCAATCTTCCGGTTCAGGATATCATTGGCCTCGTCGTACATGGAGTCTACCGCATCCACGGGACAGGCACCGATACAGCGGCCGCATCCAACACACTTGTTTGTATCAATGGAGGCTTTGCGTTCAAGGACCGTGATGGCGCTGTGGGCGCAGTTTCTCTGACAGGCGCCGCATCCAACACACTTATTCGTATGTACAAAAGGCTTACCGGCATTGTGCATCTCCATCTTGCCGGCCCTGGAGCCGCTGCCCATGCCCAGGTTCTTAAGGGTGCCTCCAAAACCGGTTGCCTCATGTCCCTTAAAGTGGGTAAGGGAAATGACGATGTCCGCATCCATGATGGCCCGGCCAATCTTTGCCTCCTTCACATACTCTCCGTCAATAGGCACCAGGGCTTCATCCGTTCCCTTAAGGCCGTCGGCAATTATGATATGACATCCCGTGGTAAAGGGGTTATAGCCATTCTCATAAGCAGCGTCCAGATGGTCCAATGCATTCTTCCTCCGTCCCACATAGAGGGTGTTGCAGTCGGTCAGGAATACCCTGCCGCTTTGGGACCGGATTAAATCCACCAGTACCTTGGAGTAGTTGGCACGCAGATAGGCCAGATTTCCTGGCTCACCAAAGTGAATCTTAATTGCAGTGTATTTGTTGTTAAAGTCAATATCCATCATGCCTGCCTTTTTTACCAGCCTCTCCAGCTTCTGCAGGAGATTTTCCGTAAGTGTAGTCCTCATGTTGGTGTAGTATACGTTTGATACTGCCATAGTGTCCTCCTTCTGAATCATTATCCCGTTTATTATACTTCAAACCCTGCATTTATTCAATCCTGTATGTGAGGACAGCGGCACCAAATTTTTTGGGGAGATTTTTTTCGCGGGATTTTCGTACAGGTTTCACCATGGCATCATAAAGTTATCCTCATCTGCCAGGGTCCACGGAAGCTTGATTCCCATGGTATAATTCTGTCTGCATTTGGGTGCTCCCGTTGTGTCAAAATGCTCCACAATCTGTCCCGCGGTCATGCTTGTCTGCTTTAACAGGTTGAGTATCTCGCGGCGGGTGGGGTCGGACAGACGTGCAGGCCGACTGTTTGGTTCGGCATATGGACCGGCTTTGTGGACCAACTGTGCATATCCCGGGCATATGTCTTTCCTCCCACATAATCCGCAGCAGCCTGGCACCCTATGGATGCCGCTCTCACCAAACTGCTTCTCACACTATTTCTCCGCTTATTTTTCCATTTCAACCGCCAGCTTCAGATTGGCCTTCTCATATTCATTAAACACGCCTGTGTCAAAGGCATCTGCGGTATACTCGCCTGAATACCAAGTAAATGTACTGAAAAAGTCATTCCAGAAATCATTCTTGAAAATGTATCCGTGGCGGGCATAAATCTCGTTGCGGAATACTGCTGTCAGTTCCGGTCTCCAGCTAATCTGCTGCATTTCCTCTATGGAATAAAATCTGGCATCGGAATCAAAGACAGGAGCACCATAGTCATCAGGGACTTCTCCCGCAGGGTATACGCCTGTGCCGCCTTCCTCAACCTCCTTTTTGTAAGCCGATATGATGTAATGCAGGGCCTCTGCCGTGGGAGACTTGGCATCCTCTTTATAAACGCCAAGATAATCCCATATGATTTCATTGGACAGAAACTGATACCCTGAGGATACCTTTTTCAGGGTTACAATGCTTTCCAGATTAAACTGGCTGTATCCGTCGGAAAGACACCGTATCCTGTATATCCCTCCATCCACCTCACCGCCGGGGCAGAAAAAGCTTCTCATGTTCGTATCGCCGTGTTCAGAATAATACCGGTCAAACGGGGCCAGATATATCCACCCAATTCCTGACTTCATCCGGTCAAGGGACAGCCCTGTTTTCTCTGTGAGGAACGCATCAATCTGCTCCGTACTCAGCCTCACCAAATCTGTGAAAAGCTCCGGCTGTCCAACGGTTTTCAGGTACATATCCCTTTCTTCCTCTGTCAGCGGGAACTGTTCCAATCCCGCGCCGGAATAAAACACTTCATTAAGATTTATATATTCCGGGCTTTGGTAGTCAGACATAAGAAATCCGTAGTTGTCGGTCCTGTTCAGATATTCCTCAAAGCCGCGCAGCTCATCTTCCGTCAGAAGCCGCTTTGGTTCATTTGCCGCAGGCCGGTCTGTGTCATTATCCGGTATGAAGGAGCTGTCCGGCCTGACGGAACCTTCCTGTATGCCGGAGCTGCCCAATGCATGGGAGTTATCCTGTATACCATCTTTTTCCGTGCCCGCCCTGGCTTCATTTTCAGGGCTCCCTGTATCCGCGCCGCATGCCGCCAGACCCAGCATGGCGGACAGGATAATCACGGCCAGCATGCCTCTGAGGCATCTGGTTATAATACGCTGCTTATTAAACAATTTCATAAAACATTGACCTCCTCACTGCCTGATTCTTCACAAGGCCTACCTGCCAGAACATTTCCCGGGCGCTGGTATACATTTCGCTTTGGGCGCTGTGGATTTCTATTTGGATTGATGGATGTGGGTTGTGCTTTGAGTGGTGCTCTGAATTATAGGATAGCATATTTTGGGTGGGGGGACAAGAGGGGGTTGGGATGGATGGAATAAAATGGAATAGAATGGGTGGGCTGCCTGGCCGGGGGCCAGGGGCGCTTGGGGTGGTGTTAGGTATGGGAGGGAGCGGGTCCGCCGGGCGGCAGCCCTGGAAACGCCCCGGCGTTCCCAGGGCTGTGGGGCGTTCGCCCCATAAAAATACGGACGGAAAGCCCCAGGTAAAAGAGCAAGCTCTCTTCCCTGGGGCTTTCCGTCCGTATTTTTGCCCGGCTCATTGCTATAACATCTTTTGCATCTCGTCTGCTACAAATTGTACCTTGGTTCCTACTATTACCTGTACAGATGTCTTGCTTGGCCTCATGACTCCGGCCACGCCTGCGGATTTTATCTTTTTCTCGTCTACTAATGTGTAATCTTTTATCTCTAATCTCAGCCTTGTAATGCAGTTGTCTAATGATACTACATTTTCCTTGCCGCCTAATCCTTCTAATACAATAGCTGCTACCTTGGTGAAATCGTCGTTTGCTAATACGGCTGCCATTTCTGCCTCTAAATCTTCTTTCTCACGTCCTGGTGTCGGAAGGTCGAATTTGGTGATAACGGCGCGGAATACTACGTAGTAGATAACTGCGAATACAACACCCTGTGCTAACAGCATGAATGGCTGGTTGGCCATTGGCAGCCTGCAGCTGAAGATGAAGTCCGTAACACCTGCGCTGAAGCAAAAGCCTGCGGTCCAGTGAAATGCGGCTGCTACTGCTACGGAGATACCGGTCAGGACGGCGTGTACAAGGTACAGTCCGGGAGCCAGGAACATGAAGGAGAATTCCAGAGGCTCGGTAACGCCGGATACGAAGGATGCTACTGCTCCTGCAATCAGGATACCTGCCGCATACTGCTTCTTCTCTGGCTTTGCTGTCTGATACATGGCAAATGCTGCTGCCGGAAGGCCGAACATCATTACCGGGAAGAAACCTGCCTGGTACATACCGGTTACGCCCTTGATTCCGCCTTCTGCGAAGCCCCAGAACTTGTTGATGTCGGCAATACCGGCAATGTCAAACCAGAATACTGCGTTCAGTGCGTGATGCAGTCCGGTGGGAATCAGGAGACGGTTTGCAAATGCATAGATACCTGCGCCTACAGGGCCAAGTCCCATGATGTGCTCGCCAACCCATATAAGGGCATTGAACAGTGCCGGCCATACAAAGTACAGGATGGCGGACTCTGCAACCATTACAAAGGATGTAACGATGGGCACGCAGCGCTTTCCTGAGAAGAAAGCCAGTGCGGTGGGCAGCTTTGCGCTGCTGAACTTATTGTAGCAAACAGATGCTGTGATACCGGAAATGATACCGATAAATGCGTTGTCAATCTTGGAGAAGGCCAGAGGAGCTTCCTCTACGCCCATCATGGTGGCAACAACGCCGCTGTTAAGTACAGTGGTAACAGTCAGGAATGCAACCAGACCTGCAAGACCTGCCGCGCCGTGCTGATCCTTTGATAAACCGATTGCCACACCAACTGCAAACAGCATGGGCAGCTTGTCGATTACGGCGCTTCCAATCTTTACCAGCGCAAAACCAATTACCTGGATGATACCGGTTACGTCACCGCCCTGCATGGTGGAAGGACACATGGCATAGCCGATACCCATCATAATAGCTGCAACCGGCAGAACGGCAACAGGAAGCATGATGGCCTTACCTAGTTTCTGCAAATACTTCATCATAACATAAATCCCCTTTCTTTTTTTAGAGCCTCCTTCTACACTTTTCCCGTAGGAGTACTCTGAATTGCAGGTAAATAATCTATTCAAACCTGTTTCCAGGTTTAAATCACTGTTACTGTTTTCCGTATATTTTTAGGACCTGCCTGCCGGACCATGCCAATGTATCAGGCATCGGCGGCCAGGACAGACTCCACTTCTTTCATGGCAGCCTCTTCATCGGGTCCGTCTATGCGGAAGATGACCTCATCTCCTGCCATGGTGTTCATGGCCATGATGCTCATAACATCCTTCCCGTCCGCCCTGCGGTCCCCGCAGATGATTTCCACGCAGGAGCTTACATGAAGCATCCTAGCCATAAGCAAGGCTGCCGGCCTTGCGTGAAGCCCCATTTCGTCTTTTAAGATAAAGCTCCGCTCTATCAACTCATCACCACCTTTGTTCCTTATAGTCTGATGATGGCTGTCTCCCCTGCCTTTACTTCCATTCCGGTCATACATTCCATCTTCGGGAACTGGGACGTGTTGCAGATAATGACCGGCGTGGTCACATCGTAACCGGCTTCCTTAATCTTATCTATATCAAAGTCCAGAAGGAGGTCGCCCTTCTTTACCTTATCCCCAGCAGCCACATAAGCCTCAAAGTACTGCCCCTTAAGCTGTACCGTGTCCAGTCCGATGTGGATAATCAGCTCCGCGCCATTGTCTGTCTGCATGCTGATGGCATGCTTTGTGTCAAATACCATGGTCACCAGTCCGTCCGCCGGTGCAGCTACCCTGCCGTCCGACGGTATGACTGCTGTTCCCTTGCCCAGAATCTCCTGGCTGAAAGTGGGGTCGCTTACCTGGCTCATGGGAATGGCTGTTCCGCTCACCGGCGCTACGATTATCTTTTCTTCCTTTTCTTCTCCCCCAAATAGCTTCTTAAGTGATCCAAACATCCTTACTGCTCTCCTTTCATGTCCCCGAAGGACCTGCCCAAAATAATTATTTAGTCCTGATACGTTTAATGTGCAGGGCCAGGTAAGCCACTTCTTCCTCTGTTACCTGATGCCTGTACTGCAGCTTGATGAGCGCCTGTATTTTCTGGCTGCAGGCATATTCCTCAGGATACAGACGGTCAATGACCTCCTGGAATTCCAGGTTATCCAGATTCATATGCTCCCCTGTAAATACCCGCTGGGCCAGAAAGCGCAGATGAGTGATAAACCTCTCATAGCTGAGGGACTGCTCATCCAGCTCTATGCTAAAATACTCCCTGACCACCTCCAATACCTGCTGTATCAGATTGGTGATCTTAATTGTATCACCCATAGGTGCGTCATACTCCGCATTGACAATGTGAAGGGCAATGGAAGCTGCCTCGTCCACCGGGAGCTTCACTCCCAGGTCCCTTTCAATCATGGCAATGGCATATTCGCCAATGAGATATTCCGCGTGGTAAAAGCTGCGAACCTCCCTGATTAACGGATTGGAAAACATCATCTTCTGTTTGTATCGTTCCAGCGCAAAGTTTATGTGGTCCGTAAGGGTAATATACACATTTGGGTTAATAGGCCTGTTAAGGACCTCTTTGGCATAACTGATGATTTCTGCCGAAATCTGTACATGCTCCATGGGAAGGTTCACAAGCAGTTCCTTGAACTTATCCATGGTGTTCTGACTCTCCAGGCGGAATATCTTCTCCACCTTCTCCTCGTCAATGATACTGCCTTCCTTTGCTTTGAAGCCAACGCCTCTTCCCATAATGATGATTTCCCTGCCCTCTTCATCGCAGGTACTCACTACATTATTATTGATTATTTTCGCTATTTTCATAATTGCTCCTGATGAAAACAAAAAAACCAACTTTGTTAAAGAGATCCATGTGCGCATACGCACGGGTACACATCATCTCCTTAACAAACCTGGTTTTGCCTGCCGAACAGTAACAATCCTTATTAATTATTTAATTATTTAATTATAACTTCAAAGATTTGCTTCACTAACAGCATCATAGCAAATCTTAAGATAAAAGTCAACAATATTTTATATAATTTTTATATTTGCCCCCACTCCTGTTGTCAGAATTCCCAACACAGCTCTTGTCAGGACTTGACATACATGTAAATAATACCTGTGACAGCCAGATAAAACCAGGTGGCCGGATTGGAAAACCAGGTGGTGAAAAAAGACAGCATCATATACATGGCAAACTGGGCATAGATCACATGGCCTGCCGGACATGACATCTTCCGCCTTCGCCTTACCAGAGAGTAGCATGCCGCTCCCAAGAGCCCGCCCAAAAGCACCATTCCAAAGATGCCGAAATCATAGTAGGCATCGTAGAACAGGGTAAGGGTGGTAAGCTCCTTCTTGGTCACAAAGAGAGGAAAGCTCACCAGGACCGGGAACAGGAATTTAAGTCCAGTAAGAGCCCACACCGGAAACAGCATGCGAAGCCCAAAGCTGTGGGATCCCAGCTGCTCCACCAGGCAGTTGAAATTATCGTAGTTATTGGCAATATACATATAAGGCTGTGTGATGAATATTGGCATATGGCTGTTCTTCATCTCAAATATTCCGTTCAGGTATTCCACGCTGTGGCTGCGCATGACAGTCAAGACCAGATAGGCCGGAATCATGCAGGCCGTCAGCACGCCCACATAGACCAGGCTGAAGGTACCGCTCATGGAAATATAGGTAAACGCGGCCATGCCCACTGCCAGAATCAGCTGGAACCTGGACACGCACAGCACCGGCACGGCCAGGGACAGCACAACCATAAGCAGTCCCAGCCAGAATCCCTGGTCCCTGGTCAGTCCTCTTCCCCTGCGGGAAATCATAAGGCTGTACACCACGAACAGACTGGGCACCAGCACACAGGAGACCGTAAAATAATGGACTCCGCTGACATGAAAATAGGAATAGGCATGGGGCACCCCGTAGGAAAACAATGGCACAAATCCCAGCTTCCACGCCTCAAAGAAAAAGGCGAGGTAGGATACGGCCACCAGAGCTGCCATGGAATGAAGCAGTCTCTTTGCCTGCAAAGGGGATTCAGCCGAGGCATAAAAACGGTATACGGACTGCATGTCCGCCGCGCTCCAGCCGTCATATATCCTGTGCAGCACCTCAAACACAATAAAGAAGGTGAGCACCGCCAGTCCCAGGCAGACCCATGTCTGGGTGCTCCAATCCGTCTGAAGGCGGCTTAGCTTAAAGCAGGATATTCCCTGCCCGCCCACAAAAAAGAGGCAGAAAAGCCCCCGCAGGTGAATCAGGTTGCCTGTCTCCCTGTAATCCTTTATATACAGCCACAAGGCTGCTGTAATTAAAACCAGCCCAGACAGCATATAAAAATGCTGCCGGGCCAATATGAAGCTTATGATATAACAAACCAGATAAACTGCCATTAATCCGTAACCTTCTTCACAAAATCTCTCATGTATTGTTCTATTTCTGCCGCAGTGGCAAAGCTCATGGCCTTGTCAGCCACTGCCTGAAGTTCCTCCACGCTGTACTGGGTGACCATCTTCCTGGCCTTCAGAATGGCGGATGCGCTCATGCTGAATTCGTTGAGTCCAAATGCCAGAAGCAGCGGAATCATCATTGGGTCGCTTGCAGCTTCGCCGCACATGCCTACCATGATGCCTGCCTCACGGCCGCAGGCGATGATATGCTTAATGCTTCTGAGCACAGCCGGGTTAAAGGTGGAATACAGATAGGATACCTTTTTATTGCCCCTGTCTACAGACATGGTGTACTGGGTCAAATCATTGGTGCCGATACTGAAGAAATCCACTTCCTTTGCAAAGATATCTGCGATCAGGGAAGCTGCGGCTGTCTCCACCATGATGCCCACCTGTATGTCCTTGTTGTATGCAATGCCCTTTTCATCCAGCTCCTTCTTGATTTCCCCCACAAGTGCCTTTGCCTGACGGTACTCTTCAATGCATGTTACTAAAGGAACCATGATACGGATGTTGCCGAATGCACTTGCCCTTAAAAGCGCCCTCAGCTGAGGCTTATACACATCCTCCCTGCGGTCCAGGCAGAAACGGATTGCCCGATAGCCCAGGAATGGATTCTCGTCCTTCTCCAGGCCCATGTACGGAATCTCCTTGTCGCCTCCGATATCCAGGGTGCGGATGATGACCGGCTTGCCGTTCATGGCAGCAGCCACCTTCTTATACGCCTCGAACTGCTCTTCCTCTGTAGGCAGGGCATTCCTGTCCATAAACAAAAACTCGGTGCGGAACAGTCCGATGCCCTCTCCGTCATACTGGAGCACCTTATCCACGTCCTCGGGCTTTCCGATGTTAGCCACGATTTCTACCTGCACACCGTCCTTTGTGACAGAAGGCTTGCCAATATACTGCTCCAGCTCCTTCTTTTCCACCAGAAACTGCTTTCTCTTCTCCTCATAATCAGCCATCACAGCCTGGTCCGGGTTCACATACACCTCGCCGGTGCTCCCGTCCAGTACCACCTGGTCCCCGTTCTTTACGCCGTCCATGAAGCCTGTGACAGCTACCACAGCCGGAATCTCCAGGGCCCTTGCCAGGATGGCGCTGTGAGAGGTCTTGCCGCCCAGCTCCGTGACAATACCGGTCACATTGGACGGATTGATTCCCGCTGTCATGGACGGAGTCAGATCCTTTGCCACGATGATGCTGCCTACCGGCAGGGAGGAGATGTCCACGGACCGGATTCCCATAAGCATCTGCTGCATACGGGTCTTGATGTCGCGCATGTCCGTGGCTCTCTGCTGCATCAGTTCGTCTCCCATGGAGGCAAACATATCCGCATACATGTTGCACACATTCTCAATGGCGTATTCACTGTTTACGCTGTCATTCCTGATAGAGTTCTCAATCTCCCCTGTCAGCATGGGGTCTGCCAGAAGCATCATATGTCCCTGCATGATTTCCGCTTCCTTCTCTCCCACCCTGGTTGCCAGGTCCTCTGCCAATTTCTCTGTGGCCTTGATGGTCTCGTCCAGCGCTCCCTTAAAACGCTGCACCTCCTCTTCCACATCCTTTACCGCCTGCCTGGTAATCACCAGCCGGACTTCCTCCACAATCACTGCCTTTCCAATTCCAATTCCTGCAGAAGCGCTTGTTCCCTTGTACATCCTCTTGTACCTCCTTATTAAAAATTCATTTATACTCACAACCTTTGGTTGCCGTCAATCTACTCGCCTAACCCGGCCTCCACGATACCAACCATGGCTTCCAGTGCTTCCTTCTCATCTGGCCCCTCACAGACGAATTCAATCTCGTCTCCAGATTTCACGCAAGCCCCAAGGACGCTTAATACACTCTTGGCATTGGCCGTGGTGGTGCGCACCTTGAAGGATATTTTTGATTTATAGCGCAGTGCCTCCTTGCAGAGGACTCCCGCCGGCCGCAGGTGCAGACCGGACGGATTCTTGATTACAGTTGTTTTGCTTACCATTATACCTCTCTCCTTGCTTTTTGTTACTGACCGGGCTCTGCCTTAGACGTGCTGGCAGGACCTTCTGATGTCTCACTTTCTGTCCTCTCCCGGCTCTCATCCGGGCTGGCCGCTGTACTGCCAGTTGACGGTCCTTTTTCTGTCACCGTCACCTGGATATGGTCGTAGCTCACCAGTTCATAGGCATCGCCCAGCTGGAACTTAATCTCCCCGCTGTTCTCTCCCGGCACCATATCCTCCACATCCATCTCAGCGCCCAGCGCGGCAGCCGAAAGCTGGTCCAGATCTTCCTTCAGACCTCTTATGACTACGTTCACAGAATCCCTGTCATACTGATATTCATAATCGCTGTGGGCTCCCACCCGCTTAATCTGGCTGGTCCTAAGCTCAAATGTCCTGCTCTCCAAAGCCTCCACCTTAATGACAACCTTCACCTCTTTGGAATACTCGTCCGAAAGGTAAACTCCCTCCGGCAGATACTGGCTGATATCAAGGGTGACTTCCTTATCCCCTGTGGCTCCGTCCATATTCAGCTCAGAGCTTGGGATGGTAATGGAATTAATATTGGCCAAATCGGATTTCAGCCCGTTGACAGCCACAGAAGGACGGCTGCTCTCTATCCCCGTATACCGGTATCCGTCTGCCACCCTGCCTTCCGGCTCAAAGTTCAGCACCAGGCTCTTGCGCTTGAGAATCGGCATTGTATAATCCACACTGGAGCGGCTGAATGTGATGCGCTCGTCAGTAGGTATTTCATTTTCATTGGCGTCAAAGCACACCACCGGAGCGCTGTCTGCCAGGTTGGAATCTGCGCCGTCCACGTTGATCACAATTCCCACCGCGCTGATCTGGCCCACCACGGACATGGGGCCGCTGACATTTATATAGTTGGGCGAAACTGAAGGTGTTCCTTTATCGTATCCTTCGGCAGCTTCCCCTATCACCTTGGCCCTGATCTCAAAGGACTTGCGCTGCAGATCCTCTGTCTTGACGCGGATGACCCCCGGCTTTGCCACCGGAGTGTCCAAAAGACGTTTGTTGTTCTTAACCTCTATCTTCACCGGCACTGCGCCCGTGGGTTCATAGATATCGGCCAAATCTATATAGGCCCTGAAATCCGAGGCGCTGATGCCTGCCTTATCCAGTGTCCTTACACGGTAGCTGACCGTAACAGTATCCTTATCCGTCAGCAGCTCATATGTCTTGCCGTTGGACGTCAGGATTCCTTCATTGACAATATCCAGCGGAACCTCCTTTGAATCCGAGTCCTCCGGGTTATTGATGTTCACCACTGCCAGCCAAACAAAAAATGCCAGGAAGACAGAAAGTACTTTAAGCCCAAGATTATTAGACAGCTTTTTTTCCATTCTTCAGCCTTCCCTTCCATATTTTCAATCGGTTCAATGAAACAGTCTCCTCTTTCACGTTGGAAAGTACCTTTTTGAGGCTTTCTGCATCTGGTATCCTGGACAGCACTCCTCCTTCTGCTACCGATACCCTTCCGGTTTCCTCCGACACCACGATGGTGATACTGTCCGTGGATTCACTTACACCCACAGCCGCCCTGTGGCGCGTGCCCAGGTCCTTGCTGATGCTCATGTTATCGGTCAGCGGCAGATAACAGGTTGCCGCTGTGATGCGGTTGCCCCTGATAACCACTGCGCCGTCGTGAAGAGGTGTGTTGTGTTCAAAAATATTAATCAGCAGCTGGCTGGTCACCAGGCCGTTAATTTCGATTCCCGTCCTCTCTATCTCCTTCAGGGAAGATCCCCGCTCAATTACCATCAGTGCGCCTGTCTTTACCTTGGCCATCTCAAAGGTGGCCCTGACCAGCTCGTTGATGGTCTTGTCGTTAAAGCCCTGGTTATCCTTGCCCTCGTCAAAGGAAAAGATATAGGACATGTAATTGCGGCTTCCCAGCTGTTCCAGAGCCTTGCGAAGCTCAGGCTGGAATATGACCAGAAGGGCCGTCACCGCAATGGTAGTGGTATTCTCCAGAATCCACAATATGGTGGTCAGATGAAGCACGGCGGCAAACAGCACAAACACCAAGATAACCAGAAGTCCTTTTAACAGGTTCCAGGCCCTGGTGTTCTTAATCCACACCAGAAGTTCATAGACCAGAAAGGAAATAATCACGATTTCCAGAATATTCCCCACTGATATCCTTGGAAGCAGTGACAGCCAGGATGTCACTTTTACCAGTATTTCCGCCATACTCTCACCTCCTTACGTTCACTTTTTTTCATTAATAAGAATTTCTCTCCCTTGTGCCGCGTTTATGGGTACTGATTTTCTGTACCTTCACATCCGGGGTGCTCACGGTCATCTTGGGCACCGCCTTCACATAATAATAATAATCATCGTCCTCGAACTGCACATATTCGGTCCGGGTATAATCCACGGACAGGACAAAAAAATTGAATACAGCCGCTATGGCTGCCGATAAAACAAGTCCCAGAATCATCTGTCCCACGGGAACAGATACCCCGAACACAAAATCTCCCACAAAAATGGCCAGAAGCTCCGCCACGGAGCCTGCCACAATGGCAACCACCCATGCATAATCCATGGACAGCCTGCGTATGAGGTACACCACGATGATGCCCACCGCGCAGGTGGCAATCATGACCATCATGGCCTGGTTAAAGAGCACGGATTTAAGAATCTGGCTGTATTTCTGCACAATGTCCACAGAGCCGTCGCTGGCAGCCAGGATGCCTGCGTTCTGCTTCACATATATGAGCAGATAGTACAGGAACACGCCGCATCCAACGGGGATCACGGAAGCCAGGCTTCCTCCAAGTCCCACCAGCAAAGGAACCACATAGGGAATTTTAAACAGGAAGGCAAGGGGTGTCAGAACCATCAGATAACTGTCCCCGGGCTTGAATCCGTAGTAAAGAATGGCAATGATCATTATCAGCACAATGGCAATCAGGGCCATCTCCAGAGAAACCGCATATACATGGGCAATCAACAGGCAGCCCGCCAGGAACACGATGGCGCCATAGGGCAGGAATGCGCTGACCAGACAGACCGGAAGGATGACCAAAGGACTTTTAAGCTTTGCCATATATCCGATATTCGTATTAAGGCTTACCACGGTGCAGAGCGCAAACAGGAAGCGCACCACCGGCTGTATTACGTAACTGTAGCGGTTGTAAAATCGTTTCAGATGTTCTTTCCATAGCAGAAGACTTGTCATCGAACCCTTCCTCCTCTGTTGTCCTTGGTTCTGTCGGTCCTGTCTTTGTTGTCATATTTCTTGACCAGGTGTCTCAGTCTGGAGGCATACATGGTCTGGGAACGTGATGCGTAGTCGTACCTTCTGGAATATACAATCCAGGTCACAAACAGGTAAAATACCAGTCCCCCCGCATAAAGGATTCCCCAGTTCCTGCCGCACTCCAGCAATTCTTCTATGCTCATGCCGCCCAACAGCACGTCCAGTTTGTAGAGTATCCACAGAAGCAGAATCAACAGGTAGCAGAAAGTATAACCGAAAAAGGAGCGGAACATCTGTCCGCCGACATAATCCTTTTTAAAATAACGGTTAATGGGAAATATCTTCCTGCCCTCATTCTTTTCAAATATGGCCAGCCCAGTCATATATCTGACCTTTTCTTCGTTCAGCATACAGGTACCTCTTACGCTTTTTCATAACATATCAATTTAGTATACCACAACTTTTTCAGATTTGCGACACTATAAATCAATTTTTATGATTTTGTAAGGAACTGGAATTTGGCTTAAGAAACCGCCCTATTTTCCCACCAGCACCATCACGGTTCTTGGACGAATTCTGAATCCATTTCCCCCCAGGGGGCCCGGACAGGGGACATCCTCCCACGTGTCTGCCGCCAGTTCCCATTCCATTCCCTCCGGAAGGACCGGCAGCTCCACATCAAGGGGTTCCCAATATGCATTGGATGCAATGTACACGGTCTGGGGGTCTTCCCCCTCCTCCCGGCCGGCAAACATAACACCCACATAGCGCTCATACTCCGCAAAGGAACTGCACCAGGGCATCACTCCGTGAAAGCTCACATCCGGGAAGCCGCAGGCCCCGCCGCTCACATTGGCGCGTACCAGGCGGTGTGTCTTGCGGAACCGTATCATATACTGGAAGAAACGGAATATATCCTTATATTGTCCCAGCCGTTCCCAATCCAGCCAGGAAATCTCATTGTCCTGGCAATAGGCATTGTTATTGCCGAACTGGGTGTTGCAGAACTCATCTCCTGCCAGAAACATGGGTGTTCCCCTGCTGCACATGAGGAGGGCGCAGGCATTGCGCACCATGCGCCGCCTCAGGGCTTCCACCTGAGGATCGTCTGTCTCCCCCTCCGCGCCGCAGTTCCAGCTGTTGTTGTCATTGGCGCCGTCCGTATTGTTCCATCCGTTTGATTCATTGTGCTTTACATTGTAGGAAAACAGGTCGTAAAGGGTAAAACCGTCATGGCATGTAATGAAATTCACGGATGCGTTCTTCCTGTCATGGTCCGCATATATATCTCTGGAGCCGGCGATTCGCAGGGCCGCCGCCTGTGCCATGCCCTGGTCTCCCTTGATATGGCGGCGCATGTCGTCCCTGTACCTGCCGTTCCACTCTGCCCAACGGTTCCAGGACGGGAAAGTCCCCACCTGATAAAGGCCGTCCGCATCCCACGCCTCGGCTATGAGCTTAACATCGCCCAGAATGGGGTCAAAGGCAAGGCTCTGAAGCAGGGGAGGCTTGCTCATGGGCGCGCCGTCCTCGTTGCGCGCCATGATGGAGGCCAGGTCAAAGCGGAACCCGTCAATTCGGTAGGCCGTAACCCAATAACGGAGGCAGTTGAGAATCATCTGCTGGACAATGGGGTGATTGCAGTTTAAAGTATTGCCGCAGCCGCTGAAATTGTAGTAGTATCCCTCAGGAGTCAGCAGATAGTATATATTGTTATCAAATCCTTTAAAAGAAAAGAAGGGCCCGTTTTCATTTCCTTCCGCCGTATGGTTGAATACCACATCCAGGTAGACCTCAATCCCATGCTGGTTGAACACCCGTATGAGGTTCTTAAGTTCATTGCCCTCTCGGTTGTACTCCGTACTGGCAGTGTAGCTGGTGTTGGGTGCAAAGAAGCTTACGGTGTTGTATCCCCAGTAATTATAAAGCTTCCGGCCGTCCACCTCCCGGTAATCCTGCATCTCGTCGAATTCAAATATGGGCATCAGCTCCACCACGTTCACGCCCAGCTCCAGCAGATAGGGAAGCTTTTCCACCAATCCATCAAAGGTTCCGGGATGAAGTACGGCCGAGGAGCCGTGCATGGTAAATCCCCTTACATGAAGTTCATAAATGATTAAATCCTCCATGGGTGTCAGGGGCTGGGCCATATCCGCCCAGTCAAAGTCATCCTTGACCACCCTGGCCTTATAGTGCTGGCATCCCGGCAGCGGGTCCCCCCACCGGCTCTGTCCGGTAACCGCCTTGGCATAGGGGTCCAGCAGATACTTGTTCTTATCAAATATAAGCCCCTTTTCCGGTTCATAGGGACCGTCCACCCGGTACGCATACTCAAATTCGCCGATGTTCAGCTTGAACACAATCATGGAGTACACATTGCCGATGCGGTAATGCTTTGGAAAGGGAAGAACCGCATAGGGCTCCTCCTCTGTCCGCCTAAACAGGAGCAGCTCAATGGCAGTGGCTCCATGGGAATACACCGTAAAATTGACTCCCCCCGGTATGGCGGTGGCTCCGTTTATCTCATAGAATCCTGGCCTGACCGCATATCCTCCTAAGTAGTCCATGGGTACCAGGTGAATGGTGCCGGGCAGGGCCAGGTGGTCAATACTGGCCGGTCTTAAGGCTTTCCTGTCCTTCACCGCGCTTTTGTCCTGTGTTGCTGCCGCTGTGCGGCTGGTGGCTTTCTTTCCCTTTTCCTCCATACATTCCTCCATACATTCCTCCTATGTTCGCCTTATGTCAGGCTGTTTCAGGCATTGTATTAACAATATACAACATCCCAAGGTATATTACAAGACTTGGAAAAAGCCGCCGGACTCAAAGGCTGACGCAATTTATTATATAATTCTAAAATTGTCTGATTACCGTGTGTGGTGACGTAATTAGAGAAACTGTTTGTGTCCACGCTCAAGCAATAAACCGGGGCAAGATTTTCACAAATCCCGCCCCGGTCATTATCTAAATACTTTATATTAACTTTAATACAGCTTTGCTCCCGCAGGAATCCTGTCATCCACCATCAGAAGATGCAGACGTCCCTCGCCTTCCTCATGATGAACGGCGGATTAAAATTATAAGGATTCAGATATAAATTATTCTTCAGATCCGGATTGCCTGCTCTGGAGAGCCTTCTTATAGTCTTTTGGAGAAATCCCCACGTTTTTCTTAAAAAACCGGCTGAAATAAAGTGAGTCTTCATAGCCGACAGACCGGGAAACATCTGAGATTGAAAATTTCGGATTTAATAATAATTCCCGGGCGTTGGATATGCGCACATTGATAATGTATTGCAAGGGCGTCATCCCAATATAGTTCCGGAAACTTCGGATAAACCAACAGGGGCTGGTATAGACGGAAGCAGCGTACGCGTTTACATTGATGGGCTTTGCATAGTTTTCATCAAAATAAACAAGAGCTTCATTGATGATGGATTCCATAGAACCTCCAGCCACATAAGGATTGTGTCGGTTCCGACCAGCCAGTGCCAGTAATTCCTGAAACTGACAGGCAATGATCGCCTCATAGTTTTTCCTGCACAGCTGCAGCTCCTTGATCATTTTGCGAAAAAGATTCTGGTATTCTAGGAACACACCTCCCCAGTAGATCTGCTCCTTGCCGGAAAAGCCGAATTGCTCCAATATGCCTTCCACTGCATTCCCCGTGAAATGGATCCAATATACCTCGGTGTGGTCCGAAGAATAGTATTCATATACCTGCCGGTCGCCCGGGCAGAACAAAACAAACTGGCCGGAGGTTACCGTGACCGGGCAGCGCTCTCTTCCGGCGTCCTCCCCATCAAAAGAAAAATGCCCGCGCCCGGAATGGAAATACAATAGCTGGTAATCCTTTCGCCCATTCGGCCTTGCTGTTTCCACAACAGAGTCCGCTTCCGTTATGCGATAAAAACCGCAGCACAGGACTTTCAGAGGAACGGTTTTATCTTCATAATCGACCGGCGTCAGATAGCTTTCCAGCATATTGTCCAGATATGCAACATTGATATACATCGCGTTCCTCCTTTATAGTATCATTTTGTCCATATTTTAGAAAATATAGTTTATATGCTTTTATATTGCAATTATGCTATTATTATAGCATAAAACGAATTGCATGCAAGAAATTTTAATATAATTTTGTCACAATACAGGAGAAGGAGTAAACCATTATGAGCGAAAGACGATATTTGAATTGGTTTAACAAGGTCGGATATGGATCAGGGGACATTGCAGGCAACGTTGTTTATGCCTTTCTCTCCGCTTTTGTTATGATTTATCTGACCGACACGATGGGGATGAACGCAGGAATCGTAGGAACACTGATGATGTTTTCCAAGATTTTTGACGGGGTCACAGACATCTTTTTTGGATCCATGATCGACAAGACGCATTCCCGTCTGGGGAAAGCAAGGCCATGGATGCTGTACGCCTATATCGGATGTGCAATACTCCTGGTGGCCATCTATTCTGTACCGTCCGTAATCAGTACAACCGCACAGTATGCATGGTTCTTCATTACATACAGTATGCTGAACGCTGTTTTCTACACAGCCAATAACATTGCTTACTCTGCTTTGACCGCCCTGATCACAAAGAACGGACATGAACGTGTGCAGATAGGTTCGATCCGTTTCATTTTCGCATTCAGTACAAGTGTGCTGATTCAGTCGGTAACGGTTGGTCTGGTCAGCCATTTTGGCGGCGGAGCATCCGGATGGAGAACGGTGGCGATCATCTACGCGATCATAGGTCTTTTGGTCAATTCATTCTCTGTGTTCTCTGTAAAAGAGCTTCCGCCGGAAGAACTGGCTCTTGAAGGGGAAGATGTAAGCGAAACAGAGGGCGAAAAAATTTCTCTTCTGGATTCTTTGAAGCTGCTGATAGCCAATAAGTATTATCTGATCATCTGCGGCGTTTATATCTGCTGCCAGGTCTCTTCCGCCCTGACTGCAATGGGGATTTATTTCATCACCTATGTGCTGGGGGATGCCAACCTGTTAGGAAGTTTTTCCGTAGCGATGAACGCACCGATCATTATCGGACTGCTGCTGACGCCCGCGATCGTAAAAAAGGCAAAAGGGATTTATAAGATAAATTTATCCGGCTACGTGCTGGCAACCGTGTTCAGGGCATTGGTCATTGTAACCGGACTTGCGCGCAATGTTCCTCTGATGCTCGCTTTCACAGCGCTGGCTTATATCGGGACAAGTCCGCTGCAGGGAGATCTGAATGCGCTGATCGCTATCTGCTCCGAATATACCTGGAGAACAAAAGGAAAGCGGATTGACGGAACTATGTACTCCTGCACTTCTCTTGGAACGAAGATCGGGGGCGGTGTCGGAACGGCACTTGGCGGATGGCTGCTTGCCGCGGGCGGATATGTGAGAAATGCCGCTGTGCAGCCTCAGTCCTGTATTAACATGCTGAACTTTATGTACCTTTGGGCGCCGTTCCTTTTAAATGTTCTGATTACACTTCTTCTCTATATGCTGAAGGTGGAACAGGCAAATGCGAAATGGGATGAAGAACACGGAGCGATACCGGAAATACAGAGACAGGAATAGGAGGATCATATGAATAACAAGAACAGAATAACGAAAGCAGACCTGAACTGGCTCGAAGACCAGAAGGTTTTTCAGGTAAATCGTCTTCCGGCTCATTCTGATCATGAATTTTACGAGGACACGCTTACCTGGGAAAAGGGTGACGCCACGCTAAAGCAGTCTCTGAACGGTGCGTGGAGGCTCAAATGGAGTGCAAAGCCAGATGAACGTCCGACGGAGTTTATGACAGAAAGGTACGACATTTCCGGATTTGATACGATCAGCGTACCGGGGCATCTGGAGCTGGCCGGATATGGACAGATTCAGTATACGAACACCACTTATCCCTGGGATGGGCACGCTTTCTTACGTCCGCCCCACATTGACTGGGAAAATAATCCGGTCGCCAGTTATGTGAAAGAATTCGATTTAAAAGACAGCCTGATCGGCAAGAGGATCTGCATCTCCTTTCAGGGGGCAGAGGAAGCAATTTATGTATGGCTGAACGGTCACTTCATCGGATATGGAGAAGATTCCTTTACGCCGTCCGACTTTGATATTACCGACTTCGTGAAGCCAACAGGCAACCGGCTATGCGTGGAGCTTTATAAAAGAAGCTCTGCGGCATGGATCGAAGATCAGGATTTCTTCCGCTTTTCCGGAATCTTCCGTGAGGTTTTCCTCTATGCGAAGCCGGAAGCCCATGTGGAAGACCTCAAAGTCATAGCGGATTATGATGTTTCCGGAAAAAAAGGACTCTTCTCTTTCACCGCCAAACTGTCAGGAAGCACAGCAAAAAGCGTCATATGGAATCTGAGTGACGGAAAATCGAATAACATTTCAAACGGAAGCATAGCTGCTGATGAATTGTGCGGGACTGGAATTGTAGAGCTGGAGAATATCACCCCCTGGGATGTAGGGAAACCTCATTTATACCAACTTGTTATCTGCATCCGGGATGAAGAAAAGAATGTGGTAGAGATCGTTCCCTATTCGATTGGGTTCCGGCATTTTGAGATCGAGGACAAGGTCATGAAGCTTAACGGGAAGAGGCTTTTAGTCAACGGTGTAGATCGTCATGAATGGAATGCGAAAACGGGACGTGCGATAACTGAAGAGGATATGCGTCGGGATATTGCGGTCATGAAGAAAAACGGGATCAACGCCGTAAGGACTTCCCATTACCCAAATCAGAGCCTTTGGTATCGCCTCTGTGACGAGGCAGGCATCTGCGTCATGGATGAGGCAAATCTGGAAAGCCACGGCACCTGCATGAAAATGGGGATCACAGAAGTCTCCTGGAATATTCCGCACAACAACGAGGACTGGCTTGGCTGCTGTCTGGATCGCGCCGTGTCCATGTACGAGAGGGATAAAAACCACCCGTCCATCCTGTGGTGGTCAGCAGGAAATGAATCTCATGTTGGTACGGTCATTCAAAAGATGTGCGAGTATTTCCATGCATCCGATCCTCATCGCCTGGTGCATTATGAAGGCGTCTTTTACGACAGGGACTTTGATTTTATCACGGATATTGAAAGCCGGATGTATCCGCACCCGGACGCAGTACGGGAATATCTGGAGAATGAACCGGAAAAGCCTATGTGCCTCTGTGAATACATGCATGACATGGGCAATTCCATGGGCGGCCTGGAATCCTATATGAAGCTGCGGGAAGAATTCCCCATGTTCCAGGGCGGATTCCTGTGGGATTTCATCGATCAGGCGCTGTATCAGAAAGATGAGAATGGGGATTTCACAGACCTGCTGCGCTATGGCGGCGATTTCAGAGAACGCCCCACCGATTACGCTTTCTGTGCCAATGGGCTGCTGTTTGCTGATCGAACGGAGAAACCGGCCATGGATGAAGTGCGTTACTGGTATATGAGCAAGGAAGACCGTTTGGCTTATGACCTTGCAAATGCCGAAAAAAGAGAGGCCTGCAGGCTGGATGTGATCAGAGAGCTGGAGAAATATCCGGATTATCCGGTAACTTTAAGCACGGTGGGCGGTCCCAAATATAAAGTTCCTGCGGGAATCGCCGGTTCCTCTATTGTGAACCAGGAAAGCTTTGATAAAGGAATGACAGATAGCGGCAGGAACGTCGGACCCTATTTAAAGGTGATCCATGCCGACTGTAACCTCGGACTATACGGGGAAGGTTTTCACTATGTATTTTCCTTCGATAAGGGCGGACCGGTTTCTTTAATCATTCGTGGTAAAGAACAGGTACACCGCGCTCCGAAGCCAACTTTCTGGCGGGCGCCTACTGAAAACGACATGGGCTGCAATTATCCGGCAGGAAGCGCAGCCTGGGCGGGAGCTGACCTTTACAGTACTGCAGTAGAATGTATGGTAGAAGAATTTGGAGATGATTTTTCAGAGGAACTGGTGCCTCTTGAGTTTACGAAACGAAAAGCTGCAAGAGAAGACATCCGTGAAGTGGAGATCCGTTATATATTTGCGACCGCAACGGTTCCCAAAACCTTTGTTACGGTTACTTACCGTGTGAATGCTTACGGAAAGATCAAGGTATATCTGGATTATAAGGGAAATGAGAGTCTTCCGGATCTTCCGGCGTTTGGCCTGCAGTTTGTGACCGCAGAAAAACAGGAAGGATATTCCTGGGACGGCCTTTCAGGAGAGACTTATCCGGATCGTTATAAGGGGGCGAGCTTTGGTTCTTATGAAAGCGCGACCTGCATGACGCCCTATCTGGTTCCGCAGGAATGCGGCAATCACAAAGACACCTACCGTATGAAGGTGGGAGAATTGATTTTTCTGATGTCCGAGAGACCGTTCAATTTCTCCGTGCTTCCATACACGCAGCATCAAATCGCGGCGGTTTATCATCAGGAAGAATTACCGGAAAGCTTCCGGAGCGTCATCCGTATCCTGGGCGCACTGCGCGGCGTCGGCGGCATTGACAGCTGGGGAAGCGATGTGGAGAAGGCATACCATATAAAGGGAAAGAACGATATTCGTTTTTCATTTTACATGCTCCCTGTCCTCTCATAATGATTTATAGAAAACGAGCAGGAGCGGACAGCATTTCGCCTTCTCCGTATGAAACCAAACAAGGAAACCATTTCCTAAACCCTCTTGCAAAATACGCAGTGTTGGTTTATAATCATCTTAGAAGCCGAAGGATATTAGCACGTCCGACGGTTGTACAATCGGAAACTTATAAAGCGTAAAAAATTACGGATTACAGGCTATCCCCTATTGGCAGTAGAGGATAGCCTTTTCCGTTACTTGCGGTTGTGTTTATTATGTATGTCAAGATTACAAAGGCATCCCTTTTCATTTACATCTAACTTTCACGAATCCAGCGCCCAATAATAGATTGCCAATTCATACCGTCCATACATAAAACCAGTATGCTGGTGTCCATCGGGAAACGTATCCAGGCTTTTCAGCGCACGCTTTATTTTCTTTGAAAAATTTTCAGCCAGTTCCCGGTATTTAAACTGCCGCAGGATATACGTTTTCATAACTTTGATATCCTGTTTTCCGCTTTGGGCAATCTGTACCCGATAATGTTTCTTCATAGTCTACCTTAAATCGCGTCAATCTCTGCCCATGCTTCCTCTATTGTTTGGACTCTTCCCTGTTCCATATCGTCAATGGCCTCATCCAGCCTGCCAAGTAACTCTTTCATTACATCTTTAGCCTGATAGCTCAACGATTGCTCTGCAGCTGTCTGTGTCATGATTGCCATAATTTTCACCCTTCCTTAAATAAGTGCCTGTTATTTTGTCTATCAACATTATAACCTTTATTGAAAAGAAAATCAATCACAGACCGTTTTTACAATTTCACAATTAACGCCCCTCTTGTCCCGTGGAGGAAATAAGTTTTTCCGTCCGTATCGGTATACCAGCCGGTCTGCATATAACCGTTTTCATCAAAATGATACCACTCCGCTATACCATTATAGGAAAGCTGCGGCCAGCAGGATTTGGGATAAGTCCCATCCTGGTTCCTATACCACCACCCCACTGTGTCCTGAATCCAGGTGCCGCTTTCCTGATCTGGTTCTTTGGCGCTTCGATGGGTTTTATGTCAGGGCCAAACCCAATCCGTGCTCCCCTGATATCACTATTAAATATATCAGCAGATATCTGGGCCGGC
>OLSH01000430.1_pt1 | contig 37141 bp, 30 predicted proteins | sample 1643221 | NCBI WGS metagenome assembly OLSH01 (sample SAMEA3136681, study PRJEB25190) | human gut metagenome | biome: human gut; feature: human-associated habitat; material: faeces | place: Austria | collected 2013 | reverse complement strand
AAAGGAACTTGAAAAACAGGGAATGAAGGTAAAGGTGTGCAGGATGAAGACCGGGAGCTGACTCGGTCTTTATCTGACCACCGGTAATAAATCAAAATTTATTTAAAAAAAGGGGAGAAAAATAATGAGAATTTTTCTCCCCTTTTTTGTGTTGGGGGAATTAGTAAAACCACCATTTTATGCGGTTTAGGAGGGATCTATAAGGAGAAATATGTAAGAAAACTTTGTCAAAAATTCTTCTGCAAAATTTACCACTGGCAATAGTGGACGTATGGAAATACAATCAATATAATGGAATTATAGATAAACGTTTATCAAGTTAATACCATTAACCGCAGCAACAAATTATACCAAAAAAGAGGAGAAAAAAGGAGGATTATTATGGCAAGTAGTTTTAAAGCTAAAGTCCAAAAAATGGGCGGATTCCTTTCAGGAATGGTAATGCCTAACATTGGTGCCCTGATTGCATGGGGTATTATCACAGCATTATTTATTCCTACAGGATATTTCCCGAATGAAAAGATGAATGAACTCGTAGGCCCGACACTTAAGTTCTTGATTCCATTGTTGTTTGGATATACCGGAGGTCACACAGTATATGGAAGACGTGGTGCCGTTGCAGGTACACTTGCAACAATCGGTGTTATCATTGGATCAGAAGCAACTATGATGATCGGTGGTATGGTCATGGGACCGCTTGGTGCATTGATCATCAAACAGTTTGACAAATTATTAGAAGGACGTGTAAAACCAGGTCTGGAAATGTTAGTAGACAACTTCTCCATGGGTATCATTGGAGCACTCATGATGATCGCAGGATTCGTTGTGATTACACCGCTTTTTGCAGGTATCACAAATATCTTAACAGTGGGTGTTAACTTTGCTATTGATCACAGTATCCTTCCATTTACACCAATCTTTGTTGTACCAGGACAGGTATTGTTCTTAAATAATGCGATCAATCACGGTATTTTTACTCCGCTTGCGATTGAACAGGCTGCACAGACAGGAAAATCTATTCTGTATCTTGTTGAGGCAAATGGTGGTAACTGGGCAGGACTTGTACTTGCGTTTATGTTCTTTGGAAAAGGTATGGCAAAGAAATCTGCACCTGGCGCAGCAATCATACATATCATCGGTGGTATCGGTGAAGTATCTTTCCCTTACGCTTTGATCAAACCAGTAACAATCCTTGGGCCAATCTGTGGTTCTATCGCAGCATTATTCTGGTTCCAGATCATGGGTGGTGGTGCTGTTGCAGCAGTATCTCCTGGATCTATCATTGCATTGGCAATTATGTCTCCGAAAGGCAAGCTGCTCGTCAACTTGGCGGGATATGTCATAGCCGCTGTGGTATCGTTCCTCATCGTAGCGTTCTTCCTTAAACGAGATAAGACACCGGAGGATGAGGTTGAAGAAGTAGGCGGAATTGACATGAGTCAGTTTGTAGAAAGCCACAGTGCTCCTGGAGAAGAGAAAAAAGCAACAGCAGGAGATACAACTCTTCCGAAAAAAGAAGTTAAAAAAGTAGCATTTGCGTGTGACGCAGGAATGGGATCCAGCGCAATGGGTGCTTCTATGCTGAAGACACAGCTGAACAAGATTGGAATGTTTATTGATGTCAATCATGTATCCATCCATCAAATCCCAGCAGATATTGATGTTATTGTAACGAACGAAAACTTATATGAGACTGCGAAGAATGCGGCTCCTGCAGGAGTACCGGTCATAGCGATCGAAAACTTCCTGGATGCGGCAGAACAGGCAGCAATCGCAAAGAAGATTAAAGATATGTCTGAATAGTCAGGCTGCGGCGCCATAATTGAATGATTATGGCGCCTTATAAGTAAAGGAGCTGCAAAGATATGCTGATGTCTAATCGTGTAAAAGATATAATACAGATAGTCTTAAGCAGCCGTGGATTCGTGACGATGAAGGATATTGCCAATAAAATGAACATTTCAGAGAGGACGGTTTACCGAGAGATTCCCGAAGTGACAGAGGTCCTCAGGCAGTATCAGATTACGCTGGAAACGGTGAGCAAAAGAGGGATCCGAGCTATCGGTATGCCAGAAAACATCAAAAAGATTCAGGATGAACTGGGAGAACAGACAAAGTACCAGGTAGTAGACCCCAAGGAACGCATGTATTTCGTACTTTTAGAACTGCTTCATCAAGAGGACTTTATAAAGACAGAAGCATTGGCGATTGATATGGGCACCTCCCTGCCGACAATCCGGAATGATCTTAAAAAGATCGAGAAACTGCTTCCGGAGTACAACATTAAATTAATCTCTAAAAAAGGAGACGGAATATGCCTGAGCGGAGAGCAGGTTGCCAGGGACCATTTGATGGTCAACATTGTAATGAAAAATACAGATGTTGACGTGACGGTACATTGGCTTGCAGGAAACGTCAGACAGTTTCATCCGTTTATGCAGAAGTTAGCTGAATACGGCTATATGGAATTATTCCAGACTTGTGAGGGAATCTTAAGAGAGATCAGCCATAAGCTGATCCAGAAGAATTACCAGATACTGGATCAGAATTATGCTGAACTTGTAATGCTGGTTGCACTGCTGATTCGCAGACATAAGCTGGGCAACCGGAAATACAGCACAGACTTTGTGGTAGGAGAAGTTGACAAGAACCAGAGAAAAGTGAGTGCGGCACTGATCCGTATGCTGGAAAAGAAATATTCTATTTCATTGGATGAAGCAGAAAAAGAATATATAGCATGGGTGTTAAATATCAGTGTTGGCAAGAAAAAGAATGAAGATGTTTTTGTCAAAAATTTTGTGCTGAAGCCTAAAATTGAAGAATTTGTTGAGCTGGTGGAAGGGCGTATGGGTATATCACTCAGTCAGGATACAAAGCTTATGGACGGGCTGCTGGCGCATATTGATAAGGCGCTGATACGGACGAGAAGCGGAATGAGTATATCAAATCCCATTATCCGTGACATTGAAAAGGATTATTCGCAGCTGTTTACCATCATAAGGGATACAATCAAGAAGGTTTTTCCGGAGGACTATTTTCCGGATGACGAGATTGGGTATCTGGTATTATATTTTGCGGTATCACTGGACAACATTACAAAGAAGACCTTCCGGGTGCTGGTGGTATGTTCCAGCGGGATGGGGTCCTCAAAGATGCTGGCCAGCCGCCTTGAGAGGGAAATACCTGAGATCTATGTGAGAAAGATTGTGTCTTTGGTCGGACTGGGAGAAGAAGACCTGAATGACTATGACTTGATACTGTCAACGATTCCTCTGTATCTAAAGGACAGAGAATATCTGAAGGTATCGCCGCTCTTAAATGACAACGAGTTGGAGATTGTCAAAGAAAAGATAAGAAGACACAAGCATCAGACTTTAAGGAAGATCGAGGAAGAGGAAAGAAAGGCGGCGGAGTTAGAAAGCATAAACAGTATTGTATCTTTAAAACAATTAAAACAATTAACAACGTGGGCAGTAGACTTATTAACTGAATTCCATGTGTATGAGATCAACAATCTGAAGGATGAAAACCATCTGTTTTCTCATTTGGAGCATACGATCTGGGAGGCGGGCATTTTTATCGGAGAGCAGGAAACCAAAAACTATGTGATCCGGCATGGAAATGAATGCAGGTTTACCATACCGACAACGGAGATCAGTTATTTTGAATGTTATTTAAAGAAAATTAAAAAACCGCTTCTTTTCGTCTATCATTTAAAACAAAAACGAATGATCGATCCTCAGGAGGGAGATGCCATCAGTAATATCATATTTTTCTTCTATCCGGCAGAAATGGATGAAGTGCAGAGAATGTTCCTGCGGTATATTACCGAATTAATCATCGAAGACCGGGATATCATGAAGTTAATAGAAAAGGGTGACGAAGAAGAAATCAGGCAATGCTTTGGACATAGGTTCAGACATTATATAGGAGAATCAATTTAGGAGGTTTCAGTTATGGGAGATAAGAAAAGTATTTTTAACGCGGACAACATCAGATTAAACGCATCTTTTGCGTCAAAGGAAGAAGCAATCCAGGCAGCAGGACAGATCCTGGTAGACAACGGCTATGTAAAGAAAGAATATATTGAAGATATGCTGAAGAGGGAAGAAGTGGTCTCTACCTATATCGGCAATCATATCGCGATCCCGCACGGCATCGTAAAATCCGAAGAAAGGATTATGGCTTCAGGAATTTCCTTTATCCAAGTTCCTGAGGGTGTAGACTATGAAGGAAAAACAGCCAATGTTATCATCGGTATCGCAGGAAAGAACAATGAGCACATTGAAATCTTAGGAGATATCGCAGTGGCATGCTCAGATCTTGACAACGTGGAAAAACTTAGAAATGCAAAGACCAAAGAAGAAATACTAAATGTATTTGCAGACGTGGTCCGCTAGAATAAGACGGAGGGAATAAAATGAAAGCAGTACACTTTGGGGCTGGAAAGATCGGCCGCGGATTCATTGCAGACTTACTGCATGACACAGGATATGAAATCGTATTCGTGGACGTTAATGAGAAAGTCAACGAGGAACTGAACAAATACCATAATTACTACTTATATGTAATTGAAGAAGACTATAGGAGAAAAGAGATTGACAAGGTTTCTGCTCTTTCTCCGATCACAGAAGAAGACAAAGTTGTAGAGGCTATCGTGGAAGCGGATGTGGTTACCACAGCTGTACTGGCAGATAATTTTCCGAAAATCGCAGGAACGCTCGCCAAAGGATTAAAGGCCAGACTGGAAGCGGGAAAAGACAGGATCAACGTGATCCCTTGTGAGAATGCGTTGTTCAACGGAGACCTGCTGTTGAAGGAGCTGGTGAACACAGGAATCGCATCGGAGGAAGACTTTTTAAAGGCAGCCGCATTCCCGAACACCGCTGTGGACCGTATGGTATTCGGAACTGACAAAGATGGCAGGGACGGTATTGATATCGGTAAGGATCATGAACTGGCTGTGGAAGTCAACAAGCTGGTGGACCCGGAAAAGCTTCCGATCGATGGGGCAGAGTATACAGACAACCTTCAAAAGTTCCTGGAGAGAAAACTTTATACCATCAACTGCGGCCATGCGTGGTCCGGATATATCGGAAAGCTCATGGGCTATGAAATCATCCAGGATTACTTTGCAGTGCCGGAGAACATTGAGATGACCAGAGAGGTCATGAGGGAAGTGGCAGCCCTTATGGTGGCAAAACACGGATTTACGGAAAAGGATATGGAAGACTATATCACTTTTGCCCTGAACCGTTTCTGTACTCCTGGAATCAAAGATACCATTACCCGTATTTCCAGAGCGCCGATCAGAAAACTGGCGCCGAATGACCGTCTTGTAGGACCAACAGTTCAGTGTGAGGAAAGAGGGCTTAAGAATACTCTGCTGCTTCGGGGAATTGCTGCAACGTTCCTGTTTGACGTGAAGGAAGATGAGCAGTCTGTGGAACTGATGAAGTACGTGGAGGAACATGGAATTGAAGATGCGGTAACTCACTTTACCGGCATTGAATCAGGAACCAGAATGTTTGACGAGATCATCAAGGATTATAACGAATTAAAGGAAGGGAAGTAAAAAATGAAATTACAGTTAGCATTAGACGAAATGAATCTTGTGGATGCACTGCGTTTTGCCGATAAGGTTGCAGAGCATGTTGACATCATTGAAGTGGGTACGCCGTTCGTCATGGATGAGGGAATGCGTGGAGTGCGCGAATTCCATCGTTTCTTCCCGGACAAAGAGATTCTTGCGGATCTTAAGATCATGGACGGCGGATATCTGGAAGCCAGCTACGCTTATGAGGCAGGGGCAGCATATGCAACAATTCTGGGTGTCTCTGATAATCTGACCATTGAAGGTGCATTAAAGGCAGCCAGAGATTATGACAGAAAGCTTGTAGTGGATATGATCTGCGTGGAAAATCTCCCGGCAAGGATCGCAAAGATGGAAGAGATCGGGGTGGATATCCTGGCTGTCCATACCGGAGCTGACCAGCAGGCAGCCGGAAGAGAGCCGATTCAGGACCTTCAGGTTATGACAGAGCATGCGAAAAAGGCCCAGATTGCGGTAGCCGGTGGCATCAACAGCAAGACCATTGATAAATATGTTGCTCTGAAACCGGAGATTATCATTGTTGGATCAGCGATTGGACATGCGGATGATCCTGTGGCGGAAGCTAAAGCAATCAAAGATGCAATGCTTTAAATTTTAAAGCACGGACTGGAGGAAAAGATTATGACAGAATGTAAAAATATGATGGCTATTCTCGGCGAGTTGACCGATAATGCAAAAGAAGTAGACAACGATCAGATCAAAGAGGTAGAGAAACTGATCACAGAGGCAAAAAGGATTTTTGTCGGTGGTGCCGGACGTTCCGGATTTGCTGCAAGAGGATTCTCAAACCGTCTGATGCATCTTGGATATACCGTATACTTTGTTGGAGAACCAACGACTCCATCAATTCAGGCAGGGGATCTGCTCATCGTGGGTTCTGGTTCCGGCAATACGGCAAGCCTTGTATCCAATGCAAAGAAGGCAAAGAGTCAGGGCGCAAAGGTAGCGACCATCACTATGTTCCCTGAGAATACCATCGGATCTATGGCGGATGCAGTGATCACACTTCCGGGAGTTACAAAGAAATGTGACAACCATGAGGGCGCAGGAACTGTGCAGGCCGCAGGTTCTGGATTTGAGCAGTTAAGCTGGATTACATATGACTGTATGGTAATGGATTTGATGAGGATCACCGACCAGACGGACGACGATCTGTTTGCGAGACACGCGAACATGGAATAAAAAGACAGAAAGATAAAAGGGGGCTCTTTTTGGGGCCCCTTTTTAAAAATATAAAACCAAAATACATGACAGTAGGGAGGAAACTTTAGACTATGAAACAGGTAATGATTGTAGGAGCGGGACGTCTCGGAAAAGGATTCTTTGGAGAAACATTTGACAATGCTGGTTGGAAGATTGCTTTTTTGGACAAAGATCCAAAGGTAGTTGAAGAGCTGAAGAAAACAGGAAGTTATCATGTGGAAGTCCACAGGGTAGATTCCATCGAGGACCGGACGGTGTCAGGCTATGAGGCTTATGTCTGTGACGAAGAATATTCCTGTATGGAAGCCTTTTTGAATACGGACGTCATCATGATGCCGCTGTACCCGAAAGATTTTAAGGAAGCAGGGCATTATTTATCAAAATGTTTCATCGAATTCTATAAAAAGCAGCCAGAAAAAAAGCTGACAGCCATCTGTGTCACAAACAAAAATTATCTGATCCCTGGCATTGTGGAGAACTTTCGCGAGAAGCTTCCTGAGGATGTAAAGGCATGGTTTGATACCAACGTTGCCATCAGGGATTCCATCATCCGTAGAGGTACAGACGCCGCAACCCACTATTCTACAGATATTGTGACCATGGCGGTGGCTTCACTGTTGATTCAGACACCAGTTTATAATGATTTCAGCGATGTGGAATGGCTGGAGTTAAACGACCGGATCGAGATGCTCAAAGACTTAAAAGTGTTTGCCATTAACGGCCCGCATGCATCCACCGCCTTCTGGGGTTACCTGAAAGGGTACAAGACGATTCCGGATTCTGAGAAAGACGAGGAAATTGCACAGATTATCGGACAGGTGCATCAAGAGATCCTTGATATGATCGGGGAAGAGTATGATATCACCAAGGAGGAACTGGATAATCTGGAGAATCTTCCGACTCCGATGGGAGAGATCCCGGATTCCATCTACCGGGTTGCTTTTGACCCAATCCGTAAACTGTCAAAGGGAGATCGTTTGACAGGTGCGGCAGAGAACTGTCTCAAGCACGGACTTTCTTATGCTGCGATTGCCAAAGGAATGGCAGCCGGATTTGCTTACTCTGATCCAAAGGATGAGAACGCTGTGGTTCTCCAGAAGGATATCAAGGAACTGGGTATTGAAGAGGTGGTGAAGAAATACACTGGCCTTGAGACTGAGAATCCAATTTTCAAGAAAGTAGTGGAAGAGTATCAGGCTCTGGAAACCAGAGGATTCATTAAATAACATGTGATGAAAAGCTGTGCCCGGAATTGGTGCACAGCTTTTCTTTATGGGGTTCATTCATCTTCCAGTTCTTCTAATAAACGCATTCTCGCAGTGCTGGTCACTGCGGATGGCAGAGACACCGATACCAAGGGCCATGATAAAAGGGACAGTCATGGTACCATAAAAACCGATGAAGAAAAATATATCAAATAAAAAATCTTATGTTACAATAAAGCTGTGTTTTGAAATCTAGAAGCAGTGGAAAAAGTATTGGAAAGGGCGTGTGTGTTGTGGATAACAAGTTTGATGTCATCATTATCGGGGCAGGACCTTCTGGGATTTTCTGCGCCTACGAGTTGTCACAGAAGAAACCGAAATTAAAGATACTGATGATAGAAAAGGGGCGGAGGATCGAGGACCGGTTATGCCCAAAAAGAAAGACGAAGGTCTGCGTGGGATGCAGACCCTGTTCCATCACCACGGGCTTTGCAGGTGCAGGAGCATTTTCTGACGGGAAACTCTCCCTGTCGCCGGATGTGGGAGGAAATCTTCCACAGATCCTTGGCTATGATGAGACAGAAAAGTTGTTAAAGGAATCGGATCAGATTTATCTGAAGTTCGGGGCAGATACAAAAGTCTACGGCCTGAACGAAGAAAGGGAGATCGCAAGGATCAGAAAAAAGGCGATCAGGGCCAATTTAAAACTGATCGAGTGTCCAATCCGCCATCTGGGAACGGAAGAAGGGTACAAAATATACCAAAGACTCCAAGAACATCTGCTCAAAGAAGGTATCCGGATGGAATTTAACACTATGGTGGAAAATATTCTGATCGAAGAAGGACAGGCGAAGGGAGTTGTGACGGATAAAGGGGATACTTTTTATGCCCCAGAGATCGTGGCCGCAGTGGGAAGAGAGGGATCAGAGTGGCTCAGCAATCTGTGCAGGGAGCATAAGATTGAGACAGAGGTAGGCACCGTGGATGTGGGTGTCCGTGTAGAGGTGCGGGATGAGATCATGGAAGAACTAAACAGGAGCCTGTATGAAGCCAAGCTGGTTTACTATACCCCAACTTTCGATGATAAGGTCCGGGTTTTCTGTACGAACCCGTCGGGGGAAGTAGCCACAGAATATTATGAGGACGGTCTGGCAGTGGTAAACGGACATGCATATAAGGCAGAAAAATATAAGACAAAGAATACCAATTTCGCGATCTTAGTTTCAAAAAACTTTACGAAGCCTTTTAAGGAACCAATACAGTACGGCAAACATATTGCACAGCTGAGCAATATGCTCTGTGACGGAAAAATTCTTGTCCAGAGATTCGGAGATTTTGTCAGGGGACGGAGGACAACGGAAGAACGGCTGCTTCGCAACAACATCACCCCTACGCTAAAAGATGCGGTACCAGGGGACCTTTCCCTGGTGTTTCCGTACAGGATCATGAAAGCAATCGAGGAGATGATTTACGCTTTGGATCAGGTAACACCGGGTATGGCCAGCGATGAGACTTTGCTCTATGGGGTAGAAGTGAAATTCTATTCTAATAAGGTAGTCACAGACAAAGCATTTGAAACTAACATTAAAGGGCTTAGAGCTATCGGAGACGGGGCATCTGTCACCAGAGGACTTCAGCAGGCATCTGCAAACGGTCTGAGTGTTGCCAGAAGTATTTTGAAATCGCAGCTATAGGATAAATGAATAAAAATTTCAATTCTTTTTTGTATTTTTCTATTAAAATGAACGAAATTCTAAAAAACACTTACGAACATGATTTTGAACCTGATATACTGAAAATGTAAATAAAATAGAAGACAGAAATGGAAATGGTAGCGAGATTATAAGACTCTAATCGCAGCGAAAGTTACGGTCTTATACTCACGCTGCCTTTTTTTCTACAAAAATATTGTTTGGAGGGAATTATGGAAAGAAATCGTTTTATGGAAAAAGAAAGTGTGGGGAAATTAATGCTGAAATTCTCCGTACCTTGTATTTTGTCGCTGCTGGTGTCATCCTTATATAATATTGTAGACCAGATATTTATAGGACAAGGGATCGGCTATTTAGGGAACGGGGCTACCAATGTGGTATTCCCAGTTACGATCATAGCACTTGCTATGGCCTTGATGATCGGAGACGGGTGTGCTGCCTGTCTGAGTCTCTGCCAGGGATGCAAAGACACAGAGAGGGCACACAAAAGCGTCGGCAATGCCGTGGTGATCCTCACTGCAGCCGGAATTATCTTTACTGTGTGTCTTTTCATTTTTAAGGACCAATTTCTATATGCCTTCGGAGCCACAGAAAATAATTTTGCATATGCACAGGAATACTTTCATTATATCACGATAGGGATTCCGTTTTTTATGTTTTCTAATGGTATGAACTCGATGATCAGGGCAGACGGGAGCCCGCAGTTCGCGATGATATCTACCCTGATCGGCGCGGTCATCAATGTGATTCTGGACCCTGTCACGATCTTTGTATTTCACTGGGGCATGATGGGAGCCGCATTGGCAACGATCACCGGGCAGATCGTATCTGCTCTTCTGGCGGTTTATTATCTATGCCATATGAAATCTGTGGATATGAAAAAAGAGAGCTTCAGCCTGAAAGCTGCAATTTCCAAGAAGGTTCTGTCTCTTGGAATCAGCAGCTTTCTTACGCAGATTTCTATTGTCGCCATCATGGCAGCTATGAATAATATGCTTGTGATCTACGGGGCCAGGTCCAGATTCGGAGCAGATATACCGCTCACGGTGGTGGGGATCGTCATGAAGGTATTCCAGATCGTTATCGCTTTCTCTGTCGGTATTGCGGCAGGCTCACAGCCGGTCATCGGCTTCAATTACGGTGCAGGACTTCATCTGCGGGTTAAAAAGATATTTAAGCTGATGGTTGCGGCAGAGGCCTGTGTGGGTTTTGTGTCTATGATACTGTTTGAGTGCTTTCCTATGGAGATCATCAAACTGTTCGGAAATGAAAATGCGCTTTACAATGAGTTTGCGGTCATGGCGTTCAGGACCTATCTGTGTACGATTATTTTATGCTGCATTCAGAAATCAATCAGTATTTTTCTTCAGGCTTTGGGAAAACCGTTTCTGTCTATGGGGCTTTCCCTGCTCAGGGACTTTGTGCTAAGTGTTCCGCTGGTGATCCTGCTGCCGAGACTGTTCGGATTAAAAGGAACTTTGTACTCAGCGCCTGCAGCTGACATCATCTCCTTTCTCGCCGTGATCGGCGCGGCTGTTTTTGTCTTCAGACACTTAAAAGATGGCAGGGACGAAAACAAGGAGGCAGTATTACAGAAAAAGAAAGATAGAGTAAACTTAGCCGCGGAATAAAGATAAGTTTTATTCTATTATTGGACATCACTTAAAAACAGGTTCCCGTTAAGTAGGAACCTGTTTAACTACGTCAAATCGAGCCATTCAAAGAGTGAGGGAGTGGAAAGAGGAGCGGGCTTGTCCGCTTTGTTATTGATCTTCGGTGTCTTGCTGCCTAGGTGATTCAAAGTATTCCCGGTTTGCCTTTTTTCCTGCGGCTTTCAGCCGTTCCAGTCCTTCCTCCGGGCACAGAAAGGAACCAATAGGATAAGGAGTTTTGGTGTAAAGTCCATGAAAATCTGTACCGCCGGTCATAAATAAGTCATGCTCTTTGGAAAGTGACTCTATATGTTCTTTTGTGTGTCTGCCATTTCTAGGATGGTTTAATTCCAGTCCGTCTAACAGATGTTCTTCGATGAGCATTTCCATGAGCATTGGATTCTTATATTCTCCGGGATGGGCCAGGACTACCACGCCGCCGCAGGAGCGGATCAGATCCACTGCTTCCCGGGTGGTCATATCCTTTTGGGCCAGTTTATATTTAGAACCTGAGGAAAAGAGCTCCCGGTGGAGTTCTCCAATAGGAGTGCCGGTATATCCAAGGGAGGCCAGCACCTGCATCATATGGACTTCATAAAGAGTTGTGCTTTCGCTGGCAGCCTCAAAAAGCTGTTCCTTAGTGATGGGATAATCCTCCATGAGTTTTTCATACATGGAAAGTTTTGTCTCCCTCTGATATTCCAGATAACGGTCTAGCTTTTTTTGAAGCTTTTTTACATCCGCGGGGTAATAGCACAGAAGATGGGGTTTTGTGTCTGAAGCCTCATGAACCGAGTTAATCTCAACTCCGGGGATCACATGGATACCCAGCTCTTCTCCCAGTGCCCTGGCAGCAGGGATAGAATGAGTGGAATTGTGGTCAGTGACGGCAATATAGTCCAGGCCGGTTCGTTTTGCCTGAGAGATCAGCTGGTCGACGTTCAGAGCTCCGTCAGACAGCACAGTATGTGAGTGAAGATCTGCTTTCATTTTTAAATTCCTCCTAGTAATTTAGCTGAATATATTATATCATGAAGATAAAGCAAAATAACACAAATACTTACGAAATCTAAGTTTTCAGGTGCTGTGGCAGTGAGAGCTGAAAGGGGCTGTAAATATGAATTTAAAACAATTTTATCAGGGAAGAGATGAGGATTATCCGGTGATCCTGGGACGGTTTATGGGAAATGAAAATCTGCTTGCTAAGTTTGTCAGGAATTTTCCTGATGATCCTACCTACAAACTGCTCTGCAGTGCGATGGAAGCAAGGGATTGGGAACAGGTGGAAATGTCAGCCCATACCCTGAAAGGTGTAGCAGCAAATTTAAGCTTTACAAAGCTGTTTCAGGCATCGGCAGATCTTGTCAACACCATCAGAAGCAAAGAGTTGGATAAGGCAGAAGGGTTATTCCAGGAAGTTAAAAGAGCATATGAAGAGGTAGTTCAGGATATATCCGGGCTGGATTAAGGTTAGGGAAACGCTATGGCAGAAGAGAAACGGACGCTCTTGATCGTTGATGATGTAGAATTAAACAGGGCAATCCTGAATGAGATATTCTGCAAGAGCTATCATATAATTGAGGCTGTCAACGGAAAAGACGCCCTTGATATTATAACAGATAAGGAGAAAAAGGTAGATCTGGTTCTGCTGGATTTAGTCATGCCTGTCCTGGATGGTTTCGGTCTGATGGAGATTCTCAGAGAAAAAGGGATATTGGAACATCTTCCTGTCGTTGTCATTACGGTGGACGGCTCGGAACAGATTCTGGAAAAGGCATATTCTATGGGGGCGGAAGAGATCATCATTAAACCGTTTAACCCCGATATTATCAGAAGGAAGGTCAGGAACATTCTATCGATGTACATGAGAATGGAGCTGATCAGCAATATAGGGAAGCTACAGCATTTGCCAGAAGGAGAGGCGGAAGATTATGGATCTGTGGATGTCGGTTCTAAAGCTGAGATGGAGGCTCTTTCCAGTCGTACCTTATACCTTCTGGAACTGGAGAGGGAGAAGAACAGAGTCCTGGCCAATCTATCCGGGGACATTATGTTTGACTACGATGTCAAGTCAGACACTTTGTCTTTCTCTGAAAAATACTATGAGGTGTTCGGCCGGGATACTATGATCGAGAAGGTCAGCAAGAAGGTCAGCGGTACCGATATCATTTACGAAGAAGACAAACAGGTGCTCATAGAGAATTTAAAGGGTCTGAGCATCAATAATTCAACCATGAGGGCGCAGATCCGGCTTATGACAAAGGACAGCGGATATTTATGGTATGAGTGTTTTATCAAGTCCATCTGGGATATGGATGACGAGACATGTCTTTCTCTGATCGGCAAGTTCGTCAATATTGACAAGCATCGGAAGGAAATTTCCCGTTGGAAAGAGGCTGCTGACAATGATGCCCTGACAGGGATCAACAACAGAAAAGGACTGGAAGAGAAGATCCTCAATATTATGAAAAGCAGCTGGGACTCTACAGGTGTACTGCTGTTTCTGGATCTGGATGACTTTAAACAGATCAATGACAGCAAAGGCCATGCGTTTGGAGATAAAGTCTTGAGGACTGTAGCAGAGAAGATCAAAAGCTGTGTCCGCTCAACAGATGTGGTGGGCAGAATCGGCGGAGATGAATTTATTGTCTTTTTAAACGGGATCAGCGGTAGAAATGCCGCGCTCAAAAAAGCAGAGGAAATTGACCGGAAGATCCAGAATAGCTGCATTGGTTATCCCGTTACTGTAAGCATTGGCATTGCACAATTTCCAGAAGATGGGTCAGAGTACGATGTGTTGATCAAAAGGGCGGATCAGGCACTTTATTATTCCAAGAATAAGGGAAAGAACCGATACACATTTTACGATAAAAAAACGAAAGACATGCCGTTTCAGTCTCTGCTTTCCAAGAAGGACAGCGATGAAGAAGGGTGAATGTTAATTTGAGATCATCGGAAATCAACGGGCAAAGAACGTTTGATTTCCTTTGGTCTCATTTTTTTGCGAATCAGATTTTTCTCTGATACATTTTCTTGATGAATCCAGTCAGAGCGTAGAGAAGCATAGCGATGATGCACAAAATCACGATAGACATTAATACCCAATCCATTTTAAAGAGAATGGAGCGCCGAAAGAGAAAAATGATCGGTTCAGTTCATGTTACAGGGATCTGTCTCATATAATGAATTAATCAAATTGTACGGGGCATGTCAATGGAGCATCTGAAACGATTGACAGAAGAGGAACCGCTGCAGCGGACAAATCAGGTTTTGATGTATGTGGCAGAACTTTTGCAGCAGGAAAACCTGATCACCATTGATGAGAGAGTTTTTATGACGGAGGCTCTCCAGGATGAAATATAATACAGAATTACAGCGGGCGGTCCTTTACGCCCGCTGTTCTACGGAGGAGGAAAGCCAGAAAGATGCCCTGCAGAAGCAGGTTAGGGAAGGGAGAAATTGTATTGAGAAAAACGGCTGGCTATTGTCGGATGTCTACGTGGAGGCAGTCAGCGGCACGGTTGCGGGCAGGAGAAGTGAGTATCAAAGACTTTTAAGAGATATGAAGCATGACAGATACGATATTATCGTGATCAAATGCCTGGACCGCCTGATGAGGGAGACAAAGGAGTGGTTTTATTTCTGTGATAAGCTGAATCAGGAGGGAAAACGGCTGTATCTGTATCTGGACGGCCGTTTTTTTGAACCAGAGGAAGACCAGGCGAACCTTGTGTCAGGGATTGAAGCGATCATGGCGGAGCAGTACAGCAGAAATCTGAGCCGTAAGATCAACAATGCCCACGAAAACAGGCAGAGATCCGGGGAATCGGTAGTCCTGACCTCCCGCACATACGGATACCGGAAGGAGCACAAAAAGATCCTGGTCGACGGGGAGCAGGCGGATGCGGTAAGGAAGATGTTCTATTACTGCAGGGAAGGTTTTGGAGGGCGCCTGATCTCCAAGATGCTGGAGCAGCAGGGCTTCCGAAATTTGAATGGGAAACCCATCGGGGAGGCAACCATCCGCCGTATCATCAGGAACCCTTTATATAAGGGAGTGGCTGTGATGAATAAAGTTCATTATGATTTTAACAGAAAATGCCTGATAAAGAATCCGCCGGAGGAGTGGATCTATCACGAAGAAGCAGTGCCGGCCATTGTAGATGCGAAGTTGTGGGAGGAGGCCAACAAAGCCATGGACCTTCGGACCAAAAAAGCAGGACATGGGGAAGCACGTTCAACGGGAACTTCCCATAGATCCTCCCGGCTTTCTGGAAAACTTGTCTGTGGTTTCTGTGGGTGTCCATATTATAGGAGTGTGAGAAGGTGCGGAAAAACAGGCAGAAGGGTTGTAGAGTGGAAGTGCAGCCAATATCTCTCCAGAGGGAGAAAAGGTCCTCAGGGCGGGTGCGATAATGTACATGTGGATGAAAAGGTTCTCATAAGGATACTGGAAGAAGTAGGAGAATCATATTTCAAAGGGGACTTACCGGACAGGGATGCGGTCATAGAGCAGGCTGTCTCTATTCTTCAGAATATTTTTCAAAGAGACCAGGAGCAGTCTGGGAAGACAAAACAGATAGAGAGGGATATTGAGGCGGTAAAACATCAGCAGAGACAGCTGCTGGATCTGCTTTTGAGAGGAGTGGTTGATGAGGAACTCTATGTGGAAAAAAACAAGAAGTTAAAGGAGCGGATGAAGCAAAGGGAATCAGACTTAGACATGCTGAGAGAATCTGAAATCCCCACAAAACAGGGAGAGAAACGGCTGGAGCATATCAGACATCGGCTGCAGGAGAATATCGCAGAAACAGCCGCAGCTTATGTGGCTGCAGACAGTATTGAAAACATAAAGGTATACCCAGAATATTTAGAAATCCAGTTTTCCTCAGGCAATGACGTTAAAAAGGCTGAATTTTGCAGCACACGGATCCCCTGTGTCTTTTCCTCATCGTCAAAGCTTAGAAGAGAACAGGAAAAAGGAGAGATCATGCGCTTAATGGATGAGAATCCAAGGATTACGGCGAAAGAGATCGCGCGGGAGATGGAGAAAAACATTTCTTTGGTCAGAAGGAGGATCGACCAGCTGAGAAAAGACAATAAAATACGGTTTGTGGGAAAGGGAGGACACGGATACTGGGAGTCCAAGTAAAGAATATAATAGTTTTCCCCAGCCCGGATGCAAGGATTCCGGGCTGGGGAAAAGAAGGAATTGATCACAAGGTTATCGTTTTCCCTTGTCGTGGCGCCTCTTTAGAAGGATGGCACACAAAAGGCTGATCAGCGCAATCACTGTGGAATAGATTCCAACGTAGATGGTATCTCCTTTTCCGTAGTTGATCAGGAGAGTACAAATAGTAGGGACTAAGCCCGCAACCAAGAAGCTTGGTACATGATATACAAAGGAGATGCCGGAATAACGGACCTCAGTCTCAAAGTAAGAGGACCATAAGGAACTTAACACAGCCCAGATCAGGTTATATGCAATACTCCATCCCAGGACAACTCCGGTGATCGTAACAAACAAGTTTCCATTGCTGAGTTCAATCACTTTTAAGGTTGGGATGCTCAACACTGCAGATGCAATACATCCGATGGCGAAGGTTTTTGTTGTTCCGAATTTCTGCGCACACCAGCCTCCGAACAGTGTGAACGGAATCTTAAAGACACAGGCAACGATGGTGATGATGTAAGTCTGGATCAGCGGCATTCCCAGCCATCCTGTACAGTAGGATAGGATCCAAACAATAAAAATATTATAAAATGTCCCGTCAACCCAGCGGGTACCGCAGCCTAAGAGCAGGGTTTTCCAGTAGTCTTTTACCATCGGGATAAAACCGACTTTATGTTTGATTCCTTCCGCTTCTTCAGCCTCAAGCTTTGCCTGGGCTTTTTTATAGTCTTCGGTTTCCATCATCTTCCCTTTCTGCCGTATGACGATGATGGTTAAGATGATAGCTGCTAAAAATGGCACTCTCCAACCCCATGAGAAGAAAATTTCTTCAGGAAGGAGCAGGGTAGGCACAGCGATCAAAATGGAAGACAAACCGAACCCGATGGGCAATCCGATCTGAGGAATAGCAGAGTAAAAAGCCCGCTTGTTTTCTGGAACGTTTTCATATGCCATCAGGATACTTCCGCCCCATGTGCCGCCGCGGCCAAAGCACTGTGCCAGACGCATAAGCTGTAAGATGATGACGACTCCGACTCCGGCTGATGCGGCGGAGGGGAGGATGCCAATAATGGAGGTGGAAATTCCCATCATGAGCAGGGATGCATACATTGTGACCTTCCGCCCCTTTTGATCTCCGATATGTCCGAAGAAGATTGCGCCGAACGGACCGGCGATATAACCGATCGCAAAGGACATGTAAGACAAGATCAAAGCGGTGGTGCCGTCCCCGGTTGCTGAAAAGAATACTTTGTTAAAGACTGTGCCGGCTGCCGTACCGTACAGCAGGAAGCAGTACCATTGGACTGCGCTTTCAAATAAAGTGATGGCAGCGATTTTTCTAAAATCATTTTTCTTATTTTCCATATGAGTTTCTCCCTTTCTCATCCATACTTTTCATGACTAGTGTCCTTCTCCGTCATAGTATTTAAAGGGCCACGGACCGGAATAATCAGCTTCGGCTGGAATGGTCACATAATGGGTGTTGATCGTATCTCCCTGTAGGTCATGAATCAGGTAAGCAGGGTTTCCAAGGAAGAAGCGGTCTCCACCGCCTTTGAAATTGTCTTTTAATTCATCCGGCGTCACATCTGGACCGTCTTTTCTTCTGAAGTCTACCTCCATCTGCATGGAGACAGAAGGACATGTAACGCATGGAATCCCGTTCCACATGGTAAAAATACTGGTGTGCATATGGCCGCAGCACAAGCGCACGTTTTTGTGTTTTTTCAGAATCTCTGCAAGCCGGTCCGCCTGGTCAAATCCTTCATCCATGGCCGGAAGGCCTGTTACAAAAGGAGGATGATGGGTAAAAACCAGAGTTGGTTTGTCAGGATATTCTGTTATTTTTGTCTCAAGCCATTGGGCTGCCTTGTCAGTCATTCCTCCGGAATGACAGCCTGGCTTGCTGGTGTCCAGCACGATCGTGCGGATCGGATCATCATCGAGGGTATAACAAATGTAAGGTTTGATATCTTCCTTTACAGGCGTTTCAGCCGGAAACATCTCAAGAAAGAAATCGCGTTTGTCATGATTGCCCGGCACAATATAGCAGGGACGGGGAAGCTGGTGTATCTTTTCTCGTATGATCTCGTAGCCCTCCCTGGTGCCTCCGTCCGCAAGATCACCTGTGACGACAAAGTATTCTGGCAGTTCATATTCCTTGAGACTGCAGAAATAGGCTATGGTCTTGTTTAAGGCTGCGATGGTATCTGCTTTTTGGAAAGAGAGCTTTCCGTCACCTCTGAGATGAAAGTCTGAGATCTGAATGATTTTCATATAAATATACCTCCTGCTTAACAATGGTTTTCGGTACTCCGGAGTTAAAAAGAAAAATGATTCATTAAAATTTTAATGAAAAAACATATCGATTGTTTTTAATATAGTGCAATTTTAACTCAATAATGCGTTTATAGCAATTATTTTTATATGTTTTAATGAAAAAACATTAAATTTAATAAAAATATATTTGCAATTTGAACAAATATAACAAAGGAAAAGAGAATAAAATTAAAATTTTAATAATTAGAAAAAGGAGAAATAGTAGTGAAGGAAAATTTAGAAAAAATAGGGATTAAATATTGCGGAGGGTGCAATCCTCTCTTTGATAGAAAGGAGTATGTACAGAATTTGGAGAAAAATATGACAATTCCGGTGGAACTTGCGGTGGAAGGCCGGGAATATGACTTGATTTATGTTGTGTGTGGCTGTCCGGTATGCTGTGCAGATATTTCTGGATTAAGATCCAAAGAGTTTATTTTTGTCGCTGAAAACGGGCGATACATAAAAAGGACGGTGATGACTCAGTAGACAGAATCTGTGTGCTGTTTTTTGGATGTTGTTTGCCGCAGCTCTGTTTTTCAAGCATTTCTCTTATAATCAGTAAAGCTTTGTGCTAGAGTCAAACGAGATAATATACAAAGAAATGAATCAATCAGAGGGGGAAGGCTCATGCCTGGATTAGGAACAGTCATAAATGTCAGTCTCATACTGCTTGGGGGAATCTGCGGGCTTATGTTCGGAGAAAGACTTTCAGATAACTGCAGGGACGAAGCTTTAAGAAAACGTTATTTTGAAACATGTGTAGATATGGACGTATATAATGCAAAATATCTGACAGAAGGTTTTAAGGAGTCAGAGGGACAGCCTTGGATCATTCAGAAAGCTGTTGGATTTAGGAATCAGTGCCTTAAGAAAAATATTTATATTCTTGACAATGAACTGCTGGTGGGCGGTGCCGCATTCAAACCGCGTGCAGGCATCCTATGTGCGGACAGCTCCTGTTCTATCTTAGACCGTGAGCTTGATACGATCAGCACACGTGAGTTTGACCCCTTTTATCTCAGTGAAGAGGGAAAGAAAATATTTAAAGAAGAGGTTTCCGAGTACTGGAAAAATAAATGTCTGCTGGACCGCTGGCGTGCCATGGCTCCGGAAGACATGGAGATCCTTAGGGACAGCGGAATGATCTACATCGACAGAAAAGCGGTACGCGGCTATGGCGAGACTACACCGGGATGGACCACACTGCTCAAAAAAGGTGTGGGCGGCATCAAGAAAGAGGCAGAGGAAAAGCTTGCACAGTTGGATGACTCAAAAGTTGGTGATCTGGAAAAGATGATCTTCCTGAAAGCTGAGATCATTGCTGCGGAAGGTATCATCGCATTGGCAAACCGTCATGCGGATCTTGCGGAAGAGATGGCCGCAGAATGTACGGATGAAAAACGAAAAGCAGAACTGTTAAAGATAGCAGAAGTAAACCGCAGAGTACCGGAACATCCGGCGCGTAACTTCTACGAAGCGGTTCAGTCTATGCTGACCTATGAATATGCGATCTATATGGAACAGAATGCGTCCTCTTATAATCTCGGAAGGATCGACCAGTATCTGTATCCGTTCTACAAAGCAGATATGGAGGCAGGCATCCTCGATGATGACGGAGCACAGGAGCTTCTGGACTGTATGTGGATTAAAATAGCGGAACTTTCCCTGTTCCAGGATGAGGTGACCGCACAATTTGCGGCCGGCTACTGCATCACTGTCCAGGTTACGGCAGGAGGAATCGACCAGTACGGCAATGACGCGGTAAATGAGCTCTCTTATAAGGTCATTCAGGCAACCATGGATGTGCGTTTAAAAGAGCCGAACATGTCCATCCGCTATAATATCGCCAAAAATCCAGATTCCTTCCTTCACAAAGCGGCTGAGGCTATCCGTATGGGTCTGAGCATGCCGGCAGTATACCACGACGACGCGGGAATCCGCATGCTGTTAAACAAGGGCGTACCTCTCAGCGAGGCCTGGGACTGGAATCCGTGCGGCTGTGTGGAGACCAACCTGGAGGGGCGTATGAAGCAGTACACCGATATGGCGGACATCAACATGGGCGGTATCGTGGAAATGGCACTGAACAACGGCGTCAGCAGAAAAATCGGAAATCAGGTTTCCGTTCAGACAGGAGATCCAAGAGACTTTAAGACATTTGAAGAATTCTTTGAGGCTGTAAAAGCACACATCCGCTATTTTGTAGATGTTGTCGTATCCGGAGACCAGCTTTTAGATTACCTGAGCATGAATTACCGTCCGGTGCCGACACTTTCCCTGATGTATCCTAATTGTATGGAAACGCTCACGGACTATAGCAGCGGGGGAGCAAAATATAACTGCGGCGGCGGTGTGATCACAGTGGGCCAGGCAGACATTATAAACTCCATAGCGGCAGTAAAATATCTTGTATATGATGAGAAAAAGATCACCATGGATGAGCTCTGCAAAGCATTGGATGCGAATTTTGAAGGCTATGAGGAAATCCATCAGATGTGTATGGATGCTCCGAAATACGGAAATGACGATGAACGCGCAGACTTCTGCGTAGGTGAAATTTTCACATATGTCACCGACGAGTTTGAAAAATATGATACAAAATTTGGCAAGATGACAACTGGAATGCTTCCGGTATCCGGAAACACACCGATCGGAGCATGGGTAGGAGCCCTTCCTTCCGGACGGTATGCTGGAACTCCTCTCACCGACGGAATCGGGGCAACAGGAGGAACCGACATCAACGGGCCGTCCGCACTGCTCAAATCCGTAAGCCACATCCCTCATGCAAGGTTTACACAGGGAACGCAGCTCAACATGAAGCTGGAACCTTCTATGCTCCAGGGAGAAGAAGGGCTGCACAACATGATGAATATGTTGAAGACCCAGTGTACCCTTGATATCTATCACTCCCAGTTTAATGTGGTGGATAAGGAAATCCTCATGGACGCGCAGAAGCATCCGGAAAACCATAAAGATCTGCTGATCCGGGTAGCTGGATATACAGCTTTCTTCGTGGAACTAGGCAAAGAAGTACAGGATGAGATCATCGGACGTACAGAAATCGGTGCCTGGAATGGCTGCAGTGCAGCAAGTTAATAAATGATAGACGGCAAAAAGGCCTCCTGTAACGGGAGGCTTTTTTGTGTCATAGGAGATTCCTACGGAACCTCCTATAACATAAAAACGCTCCGCGAGGATGCACACGAAATGCGTAAGGAAATCATTTGACTACGTCAAATCGTATTTGGTGCTCAAAGTTGTCAAGCCCCTCAAAGAGTCAGGGGTTGGGGAGATGAGGTGAGCTTGCCCACTTTGTTCTTACCTGGGAAAGCTCTCTGAATCCTGCCGGGACAGTAAAAATGCCCTTCAGGCAAAATGAACACAAATGTGTAAGAGAAGTATTTTGAATATATGTCTGTATTTGTAGTTATTCTGCTGTAAATGTGTTATAATTGAAACATATTATACTATTTATTATCTAGAAAAGGAGGCAGGGGAATGAGGAAAAGTTTGAAAGTGTTATTGGCAGCCAGCCTGTTCGTATTCATGTTTGCGGCAGCGGCCCCGGAAACCAGCATTCAGGCATCAAAGTCGAGAACGTCAGTTACTTATAAACTGAAGAAGGGGACTTTGACGATCTCAGGTAAAGGCAAAATGCCTGCCAGGATGAAATTTAGGAAAAACAAGAAGATTAAAAAGGTTATTATCAAAAAAGGCGTTACATCCATCTCCAAAGAAGCTTTTATGGGATGTAAGAATTTGAAATCAGTTTCTATCTCAAAGACAGTAAAAGAAATCGGATGGTACAGTTTCTCAGGGACGGCGATTAAGAAAATCACCATTCCATCTGGTGTGAAAACCATTGGACAGGAGGCTCTTGGAAACTGTAAGTTATTAAAAAATGTAACAATACCAGGGAAATTTAAACTTAAGACAATGCCCTATGATGACAAGGCTGAATGCATTACAGATGATGATATCGGACATATTGATATGGTGACGTTTAATACAAAATTATCGATTTCCAATGTATCCTATCTTGCCGCCAAGAATTTTACTGTAAAAAAAGATGATCCAAATTTTCGGAGTATCCGGGGTGTTATCTATACAAAGAATGGGAAAGAAATTGTGAGAGTCCCATCGGCCAGAACGGAGCTTGTGATTGAAGACGGATGCACGGATTTTCATATGCAGTCCTTATTATATTATTCTGAAGACTCTGAGGGCGATTTTGTTAATGGCTGTGATAAACTAAAAAAAATCACGATACCCCAATCTGTCAAGCGGATCGACAATACAAAATATAAAACATCATCTTATTTTAATTCTGAAGTTCCTGTCGAGCATGTTGCGGTCAACACAAAACAGCTGGACGGTCATAGCATTAGTGTTCTCATTAACTCTCTTAATTTTATTGACATCAAAGATATTGCTTCACAACTGCCAGCGCAGATTAAATTTGATCATGATATGTATATTACGAAAGACAAAGTACTGCTTAAATATATTGGAAAAAGTGCGGCAGTCAGTATACCAGACGGCGTAAAATCTATAGAGGAAAGGGCATTTTATGACTGTAGCGAAATGAAAACAGTAACAATTCCACAGAGTGTAGAAAAGATTGAGAAGTGTGCATTTAAGTATACAGGACTTACGAAAGTTGATCTACCATTAAATTTAAAAGAAGTATCAGAAGCTGTTTTTTATGGATGTTCCAAACTCTCTTCTATTAAGATACCTGATTCTGTAGCAGTCATAAAAAAAGAGGCATTTAATGATTGTAGCTCATTAAAGACCATCACATTCGGTAAAAACATGAAAGAGATCAGAGGAAATGCATTTGCAGGTACGGCATGGACGGAACTGGTCATTCCGAAGAACATTAGAAAAATTTATAAGAATGCATTTGTGTCATGTGAAGCGGCAAAAAAGGTCACCATTGAAGGATCGACAAAGAATATCAGTGCAAATGCATTTTGGCTTTGCCCAAAACTCACCATCTCTTATAAGGCATCTCCGAAAAATTATCAGACATGCATTGATCTTTATGAGAGGGATTATATAAAGAATGGAAAATCAAAAATTAAGTTTGGATGGACAAAAGTATCCGGGGTCAGCGGTTATCAGATCAAGCTGAGCACAGATAAGAAGTTTAAGAAGAACGTAAAGACAGTTACGGCAAAGAAAACTGCAAAAAGTAAAACAGTTACGGTGAAAAATAAGTATAAGACGGAATATGTAAAGATCAGGCCGTACAAAGTGGTAAACAAAAAGAAAGTATATGGCAGGTGGTCATCAGATAGTTTATAACAGCAGATCGTTACATGTAAAAAGCTGAAATAAGAAAGCAGCGGATATAGGCAGAAGCTGCGTATATCTGCTATTTTTTGCAAGCACAGTTGTGTTATACTAAAAAACAAGCGACAGGCCAAAAAGTTGAGAGTAAAACCGGTAAGGAGGAAATGCATGCTGTTAATGATGAAAGACCGGAAAGTTTTAGAGACTATGCCGGACGGCAGTCTTAAAATATATAACAAACAATTGATGCCGTTTGCATTGCAAAAGGAAGATCTTACGTATGAGGATTTTATTTTTAATTGGCTGGCAGTACGGTCGTTATCCATGGGAAGAACCAATGCAAAGAATATTTTGAACAATGCGAACATACCCCAGACTCCATTGACGATCGCAAGGACCAGCCATGCTCTCAATCTCACGGACTGCTACTGGGTCAGGGAAGAAAACGAGGCTATTACATGGGAATCAAATAACTTTTATGACCATCCTATGGATGAGGAGTACGCAGATACCGCCCTTACCGGTACACCGCATGCAATAAATAAGGAAAGAATTCATACGCCTGAACTGACCGCACAGGGGGTCTCAGCCAAATGCTGGATACAGGAAGCAGACGGTATCTACTTATATAAAGTCGGGAAGAGAGAACTGCCCGCATCAAAAATTTTACAGCAGCTTGGGATTTCCCATATTTTATATGAGAAGGCAGAGCTATATCAGAATTATCTCTCCAAAGAGCGCCTAGAGGAGATAGAACAATCCGGAGAAATCATCGTTAAATCAAAGCTTATCACGTCCAAAAAAGTTAGTATCGTATCGTTTGAGGAGTTTGCTGTATGGTGTGCCAATCAGGAGAAGGACGAGTTTGAGGAGGCCAGAAGTCTGGATCCTGAGAGATATTATGAAATGCAGATTGCAGATTATATTTTAAACAACAGTGACCGCCATGTGGGCAACTGGGGATTTTATTTTGTCACGGATGAAAACAGGATCACAGGTTTGTATCCATTGATGGACCACGATCATGCCTTTGATGAGAATGAGAATCTCATGTCCCAGACATGGGAGGGGAAAACACTGTTGGAAGCGGCGGCATGTGCTCAGGCTGTTCTTAAACTGCCGCTTAAAAGCGTATTTAAAATGGAGCGGCCAGAGTGCTTAAGTAACCGGGAATGGAAGGCAGTGAAAACAAGGGTTCAGACCCTTTTAGAGAAAAGCAGCCGATAGAGGGAGGATGTGCGGTTCTATCTGTCTGCGCTCCCAGCTGAACACCTGGCTTCCGTAGATGATCAGGTATCCAAGTCCGGAGCGCGCCGCCAAAAACTCTCCGATGATGACGCCTACTAGGGAAAGGCCGATGTTGACATTCATAATACTCAGCAGCAGCGGGATACAGCTGGGGATCACCGCCAAGGTTAGGCAGTCTTTTTTAGAACCCCCAAGAGTCCTGATGAGTGTCAGGCGTTCTCTGTCCACATTCAGGAAGCCGCTGTATAAATTCAAAATACTGCCGAATACTGCAATAGATATGGCAGTGATAATGATGGTCTTCATGTTGTTCCCAAGCCAGACGATGAGGATTGGCGCAAGCGCTGATTTGGGAAGACTGTTCAGTACGACAAGATAAGGGTCGATAATTTTAGCAGCCGTAGGGAACCACCACAAAACCGTTGCGATCAGCACCGAGAATATGGTGATCAACACAAAACTCACAAGAGTTTCCGCCAGCGTGACCCCGATGTGAAGGAATATGGAATGATCCAGCGCCATGGAATAAAAGCAGCGGATGATCCTGGTCGGACTGCTGAAAATAAAACCGTTCAGTATATCTTTAGAAACGGCGGTCTCCCAGGCAAATAAAAGAAGTAAAAGCAGAAGGACCTGGGCAACGCGAATCCAATATTTCTTTCGTTGAATTTGATTTAAATATTCGGACTGTTCTTTAGAAATTGGATCAGTCATTGATTTCCCTCCATAATTGATTGAAATAATCTTTAAACTCCACTGCATTTCTTGCAGCTTGGGGCGTTTTATTCTCACAGGTGAGATGGATTGGCACAATGGCCTTTACGGTTCCCGGACGTTTCGACAGCACAATGACCCGATCAGCCATGCTGATAGCCTCGGACAGGTCGTGGGTCACGAGAAGAGCCGTCTTTTTTTCATCTTTTATGATACAGCCAATATCATCAGACACCTGTAGTCTTGTCTGGTAGTCAAGTGCAGAGAATGGCTCATCGAGAAGAAGAATATTCGGAGAAAGTGCAAGGGTACGGATCAGTGCCGCTCTCTGGCGCATACCTCCGGAAAGCTGGCTTGGATAAGAATTCTTAAAATCACGGAGTCCGTAAAGCTCCAGCAGCCGGTCAACTCTATTAAATGCCCCGGGGTCATTGATTTTTTGTATCTTAAGTCCAAGGGTTACATTTTCATAAATGGTGCGCCAGGGAAGAAGCTGGTCCTTCTGGAGCATATATCCGATATGGTCGGTGGATTCTTCGATTGGTACGCCGTTGATCTTGATCGTTCCGCCGGATAGGGGGAGTAATTTAGCGATCAAATGCAGCATGGTGGATTTCCCGCACCCGCTGGGACCGACGACTGCGACAAATTCACCGCTTAAGACATCAAAAGTGATAGAGGAAAGAGCTGTGGTCTCTTGCTTGAGAGTATGGTATGAATAGGATACCTGCTCTAAGGAAAGGGCAGTGGTCATTCTCATATCTCCTTTCTTGGAGGATTATAATATAGATTATGCTGGAGAGAAAAAAGGTGATATTATTCCTTGACATATGAGGAGCCAGAAGCCTATAATTAAGGTGTAGACAAGAGTGGATTGTCTCGTACAATTTCATATTCATGGGTAAAACTGTCGAAAGGCAGTGACACAAAGCCAAGGGTCTAAAGTCCATCAGAGGACTATGACAGCCGGTTGCCACATTATTCATTTAATGTGTATGGATATAGGTATCTAACTTATATTTGAATCGTAAGCGCAGCCGTTTGTGAAGGAAACTTCACAGACGGTTTTTCTATTTTTTTAGAAGCGTTCTGTATTTCAATAGCTGGATCATTGTATTCATCACATGGTTAACACATCCAGAGCGATGAATGGAACAATTACATATTCAGTAAAGCTGTCGAAAGACAGCGGCACAAAGCCAAGGGTCTAAGGTCTGGCAGCAGACTATGACAGCCGGTTGCCGCATGATGGGGATCATGTGCAGGAAGAGCAGAGTAGGGAACTGCTTTTTTCATCGGTGATTTACCGGGTTTGTGCCTTGGGATCAGAGGAGGCGCATCAGTTATGAAAAAAGCAGTCACGAAGATTTTTGCATTGGCATTAGCAGTTATTATAATAGCCGCAGGTGTTGGGATGGGGGTCCCGGCTCCGAAACGTGTCGAAGCATCAAACAAAGTTTCAGTTAAGGTCAGCACAACCAGAAAAGTCAAAACAAAAAAGTATAAGTTAAAGAAAAAGGTACGCAGGAAAAAGACAACCACAGTCAAGAAGATCAAAACAACAAAGAAACTGACGAAAAGTGTTTCAAAAAAAGTTGAAAAGATCATCCGTAAGAACACAGTAGTCAAGACCACTATGAAAGCGAAGCGTAAGACGGTCAAAACTACGGTGACGACGAAAACTACGACAAAGACGACAAATCTGGCCAGATCAGGAAGTGCTGATATTAACCAATTGAAGGGGATCATTGATACAAGGGTAATCAATTCTTTTAAGAAGACCGGAATGAAGATTGTAACTAATCCACGTTCCTCCGTCTTAAAGGGAGCAGACGGAGTGTTCAGCCCATCTAAGAAACGGATTTATTTAAAAGCCAATGTAGACCGCGTTCTTGTCCACGAAGTGGGACATTTCGTAGCCTATCGGCAGGGAAGAGCTGATTCAACAAAAGAGTTCCTGTCTATCTACAAAGCAGAGAAGAACAAGTTCAAAGGAGACAATAAAAAGTATGCTGTATCCTCCAACAAGGAGTTTTTTGCAGAGTGCTTCAAGGAATACTCCATGAACAAATCTTCCTTAAAGAAGAATTGCCCGCGCTCTTATAAGTACATACAGTCTGTGATCAGCAGAATGTGATTAAAGTAGGAGTTTAAAAGGATGTCTCAAAACTGTAAGTGTAAACTATGGTTTTGAGACATCCTTTTTTGTTCCATTAGGAAAGTTCTCCGAACCTCCCTGTGGAAGAAAAAAGCCCTGCGGGCACTGTGCACACAAATGCGTGAGGAAACTATTTGACTTGAAAGGCCTTGGCAGTTATCATAAGGGACGGAAGAGGAGAACGTAAACATGCATTATGATAATATAATTTCAGGTACATTTTTAAGGCGGCCGAACCGGTTTCTGGCGATTGTCCTTATTGGAGGACAGGAAGAAGAGGTACATGTGAAAAATACCGGGCGCTGTAAAGAGCTGCTCAGACCGGGTGTCAGGGTTTATCTGCAGCAGCACGACGATCCCAAGAGAAAAACAAAGTACTCTTTGATCGGAGTTAGAAAAGAGAATCTGCTGATCAACATGGATTCCCAGGCTCCCAATAAAGCTGTAGGTGAATGGCTTAGACAGGGAGGAATCTATCCTTATATAGAAGAGATCAAGGCGGAGAAAAAGTATGGCAATTCCAGATTTGATTTTTTTATCAGAGGCGGCAATCTTATGGAGGAGACCAGGGATGCATTTGTTGAGGTCAAGGGGGTGACCCTGGAAGAAGACGGGACAGCATGGTTTCCGGATGCTCCCACCGAGCGGGGAGTCAAGCATATGGAGGAATTGATCAGCTGTATGGAAGAGGGCTATGAGGCTTATATAATCTTTGTGATACAGATGAAGGGCGTCCATTGTTTCAGGCCCAATGACCGCACTCACAGAGCCTTCGGTGACACTCTCAGGAAGGCTGCCGGCGCAGGAGTCCATGTGCTTGCGGTGGACTGCCTTATATCAGAAGATACCATGGAGATCGACGAGGAAGTTCCGGTAATCCTGAATTGATCTCAGACAGCATACAGCGGCATTAAAATAAGGAAGCAGTTTGTAATATAGCTGCTTCCTTATTTTTGTGTCACAGATAAAAGTTTATTCTGCTGCTGGTTCTGCCCTGGGGATGGTCTGGAATATTTTCCTGGACTTCCAAGAGATCAGACAGCAGATCAAGCATGCGCCATAGACCATAAGATAAGGCTGGTTCGCCAGTACATCGAATAAAAATCCGTAGACAGCCTGCCCCAGAGGCTGGGAACACATGGAGAGAGCCATGATACAGGAGATCACCTTTCCGATCAGATGTCCCGGTGTCTGTGCCTGAACAAAAGAAAGCATTTGTACAGTAAATATAGTGGAGCATGCCATCATAAAGAAGCTGCAGACAGTGATCACGATATAAGCTGTCATTGGAGCTAAGCCAAGGTTCAGTACAATCCCGATGGGAAGGAGTGCTGCTCCGCTGGACAAAAGAAGAAGATGTACATTCTGGATATTCAGCCGTTTTGCAAAGATGCCTGTGAGAATACCGCCTAAAAGGCCTCCCAGGGCCAGTGCACCCTGTGCATATCCGTAGAGCTGGCTGGACATATGGAGGATCTGTGTGAGGATCACAGGCAGCCCCACGATCAGGAGAGCACTTAAAAACAGGTTAAAAGCGCAGACGATCAGGATACCTTTTCCAATAACGGGCTGTTCCATGCGGATGAACCGGAAACTTTCGCTGAGATCTTGTTTTACGATAGAAAGTACACTGCTTCCTTTCTGAGGTTTTTTAAACGGTATGTGGATAAACAATTCCATTGTGGCAGAAAATAAGAAACAACCTATGCTCACATATAAAATCGGGCGGATGCCGTAGAAACCGTACAGAGCGCCGCCGGCTACCGGCCCGATCAGGTTGGCCAGAGCATTGACCTGATTGATCACTGCATTGCCGGAAAGCAGCCGGCCAGGACTTAAAAGAGCCGGAAGGCTGGCCTGGACTGCAGGTTGGTAGGCTCCCTGGATACCATAGAGGGCCATCAGGGTTATGATCAGCAGAAGTACCAGGGAAACGTGGCCCAGAGCAGCAGAGAACAGCAGGATCAGAGCGCTGGTGGCATAATCAAGGATGACCATGATATTTCTTTTATTCACCCGGTCAGCGACAATGCCGCCTGCCGGTGAAAGCAGGATCATGGGAATAAAGGAACAGGCAGTGACGATGCCAAACAGTGACGCGGATCCCGTCTCTTCCAGCAGATACAGGGGAAGAGCAAATCTCAGAATGGAATTTCCAAACAGGGAAATGATCTGTCCTATGACTACAAGGGAGAAATCCCTGGTAAAAAGTTTATCGTTCATAAAAACTCCTTTCATACATTCGGTTGGTATGTAAAGATGACAAAAAAATAAATAGTTTCCACCAGTCCCCGGGAGCGTACTTTTTATGTACACATCCCTGGGAGTGATGAAAGGGGTCAGGAATTCTGCTCCAGCTGTTCCCGGTAGGATTCCAGGACACCGATGATCTCATCATCCATCAGAGGCAGGCCCAGTCTGTCCAGCAGATCCCCCATAAACTGAATCTTCCGCATGAGGTCCTCAGCGGAGTTCTCTATGATAAATGGATTCAGCCAGAGGTTGCAGAGAATGATCAGGGCTTCGGAGAGTTCCTTTGGGTAATCCGTTTGAATGGAGCCGTCTCGGATGCCCTCTTTCATTAACGGAAGTATTAAATTGGGGACGGTATCGTTTAGGCTCTCAAACAGCTGTTGTGTCAGAAAACGGGGGTTCTTTAGAATGTTTGGAGCTACCTTTATCATCATTTGGTTCCCGGGATTCTTGGTAGAGACAATAAATAGACGCTTTAAACGGTCCAGTCCGGTTCCCTCACCATTTATAATATCTTGATAGCTTTTTTCATGTGCACTGTAGAGTCGTTCCATGACAGCCTCTATAATATCGCTTTTTGATTTAAAATGATGATAGATGGCTCCTTTTGTTAAATCACCCAGCTCATCAATGATATCCTGAATGGTCGTATGCTCATATCCCTTTTCTAAAAATAACTTAAGCGACGCATCCAGGATCCGTTGTTCTGTGATCTCGGGGTATTTATTTCTTGCCATGAAATCATCCTTTCTCAATTACATACTAATGGTATGTATTCAAAGTAACAGATTGGAACAGGAAAGTCAAGAAAAATAAAAATAGTACTTGCTTTTTCTATGCTAGGTGTTATACTAGATATAGAACAATTAAGATTGGAGGAGTGAAGATGAATATTAATAAGTTTACTCAGAAGTCAATAGAAGCAGTAAATCAGTGTGAGAAGATTGCTTATGACGGCCAAAATCAGGAGATTGACCAGGAACATTTATTATATAGCCTGCTGACCATAGAAGACAGTTTGATTTTAAACCTTTTGGAAAAGATGAATGTGAATAAGGATTCCTTCTTATCCCAGGTGCAGGAACTGCTTCAAAAGAAGCCGAAGGTTTCGGGAGGCCAGGTATATATGAGCCAGGCGCTGAACCAGGTGCTGCTTGCCGGTGAAGATGAGATGAAGGCTATGGGAGATGAGTATGTCTCCGTGGAGCATCTGTTTTTGGCTATGATCAAGAAGCCGAACAACGCAGTGAAAGAGCTGTTCCGAGGCTACGGCATCACCAGAGATCGTTTCCTCGAGGTTTTATCACAAGTCAGAGGAGATAAAAAGGTTACCACAGATAACCCGGAGGCAACTTATGAAACATTAGAGAAATACGGATATGACCTTGTAAAACGTGCCAGAGAGCAGAAGCTGGATCCAGTTATCGGAAGGGACAGTGAGATTAGAAATGTGGTCCGCATTCTTTCCAGGAAAAGCAAAAACAATCCGGTGCTCATCGGAGAACCGGGAGTTGGTAAGACTGCAGTTGTAGAGGGCCTTGCCCAGAGGATTGTCAGGGGAGATGTGCCGGAACAGCTGAAAGACAAGACGATTTTCTCATTGGATATGGGATCTCTTGTGGCAGGAGCCAAGTACAGAGGAGAATTTGAGGAGCGTCTGAAAGCGGTCCTTGAGGAAGTAAAAAAGAGCGAAGGACAGATCATCCTGTTTATAGATGAACTGCACACGATCGTAGGAGCCGGCAAGACAGAGGGGTCCATGGATGCGGGGAATATGCTCAAACCGATGCTCGCCAGAGGGGAGCTGCATTGTATCGGAGCGACTACTCTGGATGAATACCGCCAGTATATTGAAAAAGACGCGGCTCTGGAGCGAAGATTCCAGCCAGTCATGGTGGATGAACCCACGGTGGAGGATACCATTTCCATCCTGAGGGGGATCAAGGAACGCTACGAAGTGTTCCACGGCGTAAAGATCACAGACGGTTCCCTGGTGGCGGCAGCTACCCTTTCCAACCGTTATATAACGGATCGGTTTCTTCCTGATAAGGCCATTGACCTGGTGGATGAGGCTTGTGCCATGATCAAGACAGAGATGAACTCCCTGCCGGCAGAACTGGATGAAGTCCAGAGAAAGATTATGCAGCTGGAGATCGAGGAGGCTGCCTTAAAGAAAGAGGATGACAACCTGAGCAGGGAACGTCTCGCAGAGCTTCAGAGAGAACTGGCGGAGATGAGAGAAGACTTCAATGCCAAGAAAGCCACCTGGGAAAATGAAAAATCTTCCGTAGAGCGGGTTTCCAAGCTGAGAGAAGAGATCGAATCTGTCAATAACGAAATACAGATTGCCCAGAGAAACTATGACCTGAACAAAGCTGCGGAACTCCAGTACGGACGCCTTCCTGAGTTGAAAAAACAGCTGGAGGAGGAAGAAGAAAAAGTACGCAGAGAAGACCGCTCTATGGTAAGAGAAAGCGTCACAGACGAAGAGATTGCCAAGATCATTTCCCGCTGGACCGGTATTCCGGTGGCGAAGCTTACGGAGAGTGAGAGAAATAAGACCCTTCACCTGGATGAGATCCTGCACAAGAGAGTGGTGGGACAGGACAACGCAGTCCAGCTTGTGACAGATTCCATTATCCGCTCCAAGGCAGGGATTAAGGATCCGAGCAAGCCGATCGGTTCTTTCCTTTTCCTTGGGCCAACCGGTGTAGGAAAGACGGAGCTTGCAAAGGCATTGGCGGAAAGCCTGTTTGACAACGAACAGAATATTGTCCGCATAGATATGAGTGAATATATGGAGAAACACTCTGTAGCCCGTCTCATCGGGGCGCCTCCGGGATATGTGGGATATGAAGAAGGCGGACAACTGACTGAGGCAGTCAGGAGAAAACCGTACTCTGTTGTACTGTTTGACGAAGTGGAGAAGGCCCACCCTGATGTATTTAATATCCTGCTGCAGGTGCTGGATGACGGAAGGATCACGGACTCCAAGGGAAGGACTGTGGACTTTAAGAATACGATCCTGATCATGACATCCAATATCGGGTCCACTTATCTGCTGGAAGGAATTGATCAGAACGGCAACATCACAAAAGAAGCAGAAGATATGGTCATGGCGGACTTAAAAAACCATTTCCGCCCGGAATTTTTAAACCGTCTGGATGAGATGATCCTGTTTAAGCCGTTGACAAAAGCAAATATCACCAATATCATTGATCTGTTAGTAGCTGGATTAAATAAGCGTCTCAGTGACAAAGAGCTGTCTGTGGAGCTTACGCCTGCCGCTAAAATCTATGTGGCCGACAACGGATATGATCCGATGTACGGTGCTAGACCTCTCAAGAGATATCTGCAGAAGAGCGTGGAGACACTGGCTGCAAGGCTGATCCTAAGCGATGGTGTCAACATGGAGGATACAATTTTAATCGATGAACAAAACGGAGAGCTGACGGCGAGAGTTAAATAAAGAAATGAAAAATAGGAAGAGTTCCCTGATATGGAAACTCTTCCTATTTATATAAAATATTGTATAAATCTCTGATGCATGATATAATTCTTAAATGGAGTAGTCCGTGTACAAGGTGGCACCCTCCCGACTTATAAAAGAAGGGAGGTGGTGTGGAATGACAGTATTTGAGGCAATCTCGTTAATGATTTCATTCGGTCTGTTATTGATAACACTGCTTGCCTACATAGATAGGAAAAACAAGCGCAAATAAATAAGCCTACCCTTGTACTTGGCAGTTCTGGGTAGGCTTATGCCTTAAACCGGAGGCTAACCACCTGTGTGGGCGGTATGCTCCTATTACTTATTATATTTTATCATTTTTGAGCTTACATGTAAAGTTTTTGATCTTTTAGATGAAAGATACATTGCAATTATATAAGTTTCATAAAAGACCGTAATGCTCCAATGCATTCCGGATTCCATGGGCATCGATATCGGTTGTCACATACTCTGCCACATCTTTTACACAGTCATAGGCATTCCCCAGGGCAATACCGTGTCCGGCAGCCGCAAACATGGGAAGGTCATTGGGCGCGTCTCCGAATGCATAACAATCATCCTTTGGTATATTAAAATATTCTGCAATATAGGTGATGGCAGTGCCCTTAGAGGTGCCTTCCGGGATGATTTCATAAAAACTGTCATCATTTCTGATGCACTTTAACGGAAAGTTCAGAGATTTAATCTGTTCAATAAAAGCGGCCATATTCTGCGGTGCGTCCGGGCTTGAAAAGCAGACCAGTTTGTCAAAGGATGCAACATGGTCCCAGCTGAATTCAATCACCATGCCGTCAGAACTTTTGCATACATCGATCATGGAAGCATAATAGGGATGGAACGAAGTATCATCGTCGGTGAAATAAGAACAGCGGCTTCCCTCCAGGCTGGCACGAATGCTGTATGTGCGGCATAGATCTATGATCTTTCTCTGGATCTGTTCTGGAAGCTCTCTATGATATAAAATATCTCCTCCATATCGCAGATCGGTGCCATTTCCGCAGAGATAACCGTCAAAATTCAGGGAAAAGAAGTCCGTCCCCACATATGCATACGGCCTCCCGGTGTTTAAGAATATCTTGTGCCCGTTTGCCTGAGCCCGCTTTAACGCTTCCCCTGCACTGGGCGGGATCTGACCAGTCTTATTGCTGTACAAAGTCTCATCCACATCAAAAAATAAATACTTATGTTCCAAAAAAATTCCTCCCTATCAGATGTACAATTATTACTGTGTCAAAAGAAATGCTTAGAACAACAGGATGTCCTAAGCATTTCGAGTCTCATTTTAAGTTTTATTCTTCCACAGTCACAGATTTCATGACCTGTTTTTCCAACGGTGCGTCAGAATAATCCGTTGCCACTTCCGCAAGCTTGTTAACTACATCCATCCCTTCAATGACTTGTCCGAAGCCAGCATACTGTCCGTCCAGGTGCGGAGATGTTTTATGCATAATAAAGAACTGGGAACCGGCAGAATCCGGATCCATTGCCCTTGCCATAGATAAAACGCCAGGAGTGTGTTTTAAGTCATTCTTTACTCCGTTTATGCTGAATTCTCCTTTGATGGTATGTCCTGGTCCGCCTGTTCCGTTTCCGTTCGGACATCCTCCCTGGATCATAAATCCGGAGATAATGCGGTGAAAGGTCAGTCCGTCATAAAATCCTTCCTTTACCAGCTTTACAAAATTCTCTACGGTGATTGGGGCAATATCCGGGTATAATTCTGCTTTAATGATATCGCCGTTTTCCATTGTAATTGTTACGATTGGGTTTGCCATAATTCCTATTCCTTTCTATGTTTTCCTATACCACTGATTATATAGCAAACCAAAAGAATGTCAATGAAGTTACAAATGTATTAAAAATATTAAAATAAATTAATAAAAAGGGTGGCTTTTCATAACAATATCAGTATAATGGGAGATAACATATGTCGGATTATGGAGGAATTTATGGGGTTAAGTTTTTACAAAAAGAAAAAGAAGAAAAAGAAGCTGTGGATTTTTCTGCTCATTTTGGTCATTGCTGTTTTGGGAGCAGCATGCTGGATGTTTAAGGTGAAAAAAGAAGAACGGGAACAGGCGGCGGCAAAAAAGAGGGAGGAACGGACGGTCAGGGTGACGATCCCAGAAGGATATACAGCAGAACTTGTCGCTCAAAAACTAGAGAAGCAGGATGTATGTAAGGCGGAAGACTTTTTGAAAGCTGCCAATGATCTGGACGGATATTCCTATGACTGGATCAAATCCATACCGGAAAAGGCAAAGACCAACTATAAGCTGCAGGGCTTTTTATTCCCGGATACCTATGAGGTATACAAACATACAGACGCAAAGAAGATTGTGGGTATGATGCTGAACAATTTTAATACGAAATGGGAGCAAATCTCCAAGGATGGAAAGAACAGTCTGACACCGTATGAGATTGTGACCCTGGCGTCCGTTGTGGAGAGGGAGGCCAAAGTGGATTCAGAATACGCAAAGATTTCCGGCGTAATCTACAACCGTCTGGATAAGAAGATGAAACTCCAGATTGATGCCACAGTACTCTATCCTCTCACAGGAGGCAAATATAATAAGAAGAGAACGCTGTATAAAGATCTGGAAGTAGACTCACCTTATAACACGTACAAATACCAGGGACTGCCGGCCGGACCGATCTGCAATCCAGGGACCAACGCACTCAGGGCAGCAGTTTCTCCGCAGAAGAATTTATACCTATATTACCACACAGATAAAACAGGAAAGGGAACTCATATTTTCTCAGAAACATTCAGTCAGCACCAGAAATCATTAGAAAATCAGTCAAAATAGACAAAAGACACTGTTATTTTTTGGACAAGATTTTTATGGAGAAAAATGATTCATAAAGTACTAAAAAAAATACGAAGAAATTTGGGTAAAATCCTTTAAAAACCCGCCTGAATGATGTAGAATAAAGCTGTATGCAGGATTGTATACAGTTTTATTTTGTTCTAAACAACGGTCTCGTTGTTGTGATAACATCCTGTCTCCGCTGGAAGGAGCAGGGAAAAACTTAAGTGTAGATTGTTAATATTTGCACAAGATTTTTTAGGAGGAA
>OLSH01000426.1_pt1 | contig 37714 bp, 29 predicted proteins | sample 1643221 | NCBI WGS metagenome assembly OLSH01 (sample SAMEA3136681, study PRJEB25190) | human gut metagenome | biome: human gut; feature: human-associated habitat; material: faeces | place: Austria | collected 2013 | reverse complement strand
ATGAGGAGGATCGAAAGGCTGTTGAAAACGGAGAGGAGAGAACCTGCTTCTATCGAATCAGCATTCATGGAGGAGAGGCTGTTAAGGCTTTTACCATACCATTACAGGTAACTTCCATCAAGAAGGCGGCAGATGGAGAATATGTATTCTGTGCGGATTATCATTTGGAATATTCCCGCATGTATCAAATGAATGCCGATGAGAAGGATAAAATCCTTCAGGAAAAGAAGGATATGCAGGATTATGAGGTTCTGGATGAGCTGCCCTTTTATGGAAATGGCATGGGATATACGAATAAGAAACGAAACAGCCTGTTCCTGTATCGCGAGCATGATGAAGATATAGTGCGCATCAGTGAAGAAACCTGCAATGTATATGATGTAGAGCTTTCGGATAATCATGAGATTGTATATTACACAGGTGAGAGCTACGCATGTAAACCCATAAATAAGGAAGGGGTATATGCTTATTACCGAAATACAGGAGAGCATCGTGAAATTCTTCCTGCAGGGCAGTGGTCGATTGGGAAAATTCTGCCATGGAAGGATAACATTATGATGCTGGCGAGTGAACAGAAGCGCTACGGTCTGAATGAAAACGGCATGTTTTATCAGCTGAATCCAAAAAGCGGAGCGGTAGAGCTGTTTGCCTCCTATGAGGATGCTGTTGGCTCCAGCGTAGGCAGTGACTGTCGTTATGGTGGCGGTAAGAGCATCTGTCTGTATAAGGATACGGTGTATTTTATTACGACATTGTTCAATAGGAGCAGTGTATATGCATTGCATAGTGATGGAAGCATTACACCTGTGTATGACAGGGAGGGAAGTGTGGATGTCATCGCACTTGCAAAGGACCGTTTGTATTTTGCAGGTATGCAGGATATGCGTCTACAGGAGCTGTATTCATATGATATGCACGGAAAAAGCTGTAGGCAGTTAACCGGATTCAATGAGGAATTTTACGCGGAGAAGGATATTCGTCCATGCGTACCATGCAATTTCACACAGGATGGAATGGAGCTGTATGGCTGGGTGCTGGAGCCAAGGGGGTTTGATCCAAAGAAATCCTATCCGGCAATTCTGGATATTCATGGCGGACCGAAGACGGTGTATGGCGAGGTCTATTATCATGAAATGCAGGTGTGGGCAAATCAGGGATATTTTGTGTTTTTTATGAATCCGCGTGGAGGCGATGGCAGAGGTAACAGCTTTGCGGATATCCGTGGTAAGTACGGTACGATTGATTATGAGGATTTGATGAAATTCACAGATGAGGTACTGAAGAAATATCCGGCGATAGATACCGCGCGTGTCGGTGTGACAGGTGGCAGCTATGGCGGATTCATGACAAACTGGATCATCGGTCATACTGATCGATTTAAGGCTGCGGCAAGTCAGCGTTCTATCTCCAACTGGATAAGCTTTGCGCACACATCGGATATCGGAGAAATGTTCGGTGCTGATCAGCAGGGTGCTGACACATGGAAAAATGTAGATAAGCTGTGGTGGCATTCTCCTTTGAAATATGCAAATCAGTGTACGACGCCGACGCTGTTTATCCATAGTGATGAGGATTTCCGTTGTCCATACAGTGAGGGAATGCAGATGTACAGTGCCTTGTGCGAGCATGGTGTTGCGACACGCTTGTGCATGTTTAAGGGAGAGAATCACGAGCTGTCCAGGAGTGGAAAGCCAAGACACAGAGTAAAGCGTCTAAAGGAAATTACGACCTGGATGGATACCTATCTGAAGGATTAAATAGAAAAGAAAAACGAGCAGACTGTATTTGTTGAGGATACGAAGTCTGCTCGTTTTAATGCGGTTCAATTTCAAATAAGAGAGTAGGGTATTGTGACTTAGCAGTGCGGAATGCCGGTATGATTGGATATTTCTGAGCTGGTTGTGCAGAGATCTTCCCTGCTGAGGTCGTGAATACAGGTGTGTCCGCTGATTCTTGCGAAGGATTTCAATTCCTCCCGTAGTACATGCAGATAGTTTTCCAGGCGTTTCGCCCCTTTGTCTATGGAAAAATTCTTGCGTAGCTCAGGATCTTGCGTGGCAATGCCCATCGGGCATTTTCCATTGTGGCAGATACGGTACTGCTGACAGCCGATTGCTATCATGGCAGCACTTGCTATTGCGATGGCATCCGCTCCCATTGCCAGTGCCTTGATCATTTCTCCACTTGTACGAAAGCCTCCGGTAATGATGAGCTCCTGTGTCATATGGTGCTGATTCATGTATGCGCGGGCGCGGGCCAGGGCATATACGGTAGGCACTGTAGAATTGTCTTTCAGGTATTTTGGAGATGCTCCGGTTGCGCCACCGCGGCCGTCAATGGTAATGAAGTCAGGCTGTGCATATGCTATCCATTCCAGATCTGCTTCGATATGCCCGGCTGCGATTTTTATACCGATCGGACGTCCTTCACTGCGTTCTCTGAGAGATGTGACCAGCTGCTTTAAATCGTCCTTTGTTTTGATTTCTTCAAATTTCGATGGGGAAATGATGTCCTGATGCAGTGGCTTTCCACGTATGGCGGATATTTCCTCAGTGACTTTTTCTGCAGGAAGATGACCGCCCATGCCTGGTTTTGATCCCTGGCCGATTTTGATTTCGATTGCATCACTGCGTTTCAGGTTTTCATCGGTGACACTGTATTTGTTGGGAACATATTCAAAAATGTATTTGTAGGCATGATCGATTTCATCCGGGAGGATGCCGCCTTCTCCGCTGCATTGCGCGGTATGTACGGCTGCTGTTCCTTTTGCCAGTGCAGTTTTGGCTTCTTTGGAGAGGGCGCCGAAGGACATGTGGGATACGTAGACGGCATGATTAAGAACCATTGGCCTGCGTGCATTTTTCCCAATGATGGTTGTTGTATCAACATCAGCTTTATCAGCAAGTGGCGGGTGAGCGAGTTGTCCTCCTAATAGCAGGATGTCGTCCCATCCTGGTACGGATTTGTGTGTGCGCATTGCTTCAATACGGCTGGCGTTGTGAATAGCCATTTCATGAATGAGGGACATGCTGGTTTCCAGGGTGTCTTCCTTTTTGGCATTTTTCTGTATGGCAAGGGAGGTGGCATCGTTGCTTTTGGATGTAGCTGACGCGTCTTCCTCTGATGCTACTTTTTTAAAGCATTCCTTTGGAGCGATGCATAGCGGGCATTTCCATGTGCTATCAAGGTTGACCCAGGAGGTGCCTTCAACAGCTTCATCATACATGTAGCCGCATATTTCGCATACATATTTCATATAAAAAATCTCCTTCCTGTAAGCGTTTACTTTATGTGTTTATTGTACGCTGTTTAGAGAGAGATTGCAAATGGTATTGGATGGGAAGTAGTGTGTAGGAATGCAAAATCTGTACTGAGCTGTTTGATCGCCAAGCTCTGAAAAAGAGCTTGGCGGACAATTCGATCATATTGTCGATAAAGGCTGGAAATTTAGATCAACAAGCTCCGCGAAAGAGCTTGGCGTCTGGAATGTAAGTTGCAATGATTTCTAAAATCTCAATTTAGATCAACAAGCTCCGCGAAAGAGCTTGACCTGGCGGCAGGGAAACGAAAACCGACGAAGGAAATTTAGATCCACAAGCTCCGCGAAAGAGCTTGACGCAAAGATTATACGTGGCGGTACAGGAATTGATGTATTTAGATCCACAAGCTCCGCGAAAGAGCTTGACGTATTCAGTGCTGACTTCTTGAATGACCTCATGATTTAGATCCACAAGCTCCGCGAAAGAGCTTGACTGAAGAAAGGCGGTGCTGCCATCACCATCGAAGCATTTAGATCCACAAGCTCCGCGAAAGAGCTTGACCGACGACAGGCTCCGCTCCGGATCCTGAAGCAGAATTTAGATCCACAAGCTCCGCGAAAGAGCTTGACCCTGTCAATCACATTCAAGGATACGGAAAAGGTATTTAGATCCACAAGCTCCGCGAAAGAGCTTGACGTTGTCTGTTTGTTTTTTACACTTTCTAAGGAGATTTAGATCCACAAGCTCCGCGAAAGAGCTTGACCTGGTCCGGCCACAAGTAGTGAGGGTGCGCCTACAATTTAGATCTACAAGCTCCGCGAAAGAGCTTGACTTTCACACATGTCATCATCTTTAAATATCTGATAATTTAGATCCACAAGCTCCGCGAAAGAGCTTGACAATGGTGTTAACTGGTCATTGGTGTGCAGTGGTATTTAGATCCACAAGCTCCGCGAAAGAGCTTGACGTGATGCAGTAAACTATGATGGTCAAACAGATATTATTTAGATCCACAAGCTCCGCGAAAGAGCTTGACGGTTCGTGGGCGTCAATATCTAGAGGAGTATTATATTTAGATCCACAAGCTCCGCGAAAGAGCTTGACCAAAACTGCCAGAGAGTAAAGTTACGGAAGACATATTTAGATCCACAAGCTCCGCGAAAGAGCTTGACTTTCAAACTCAAAGGCTTTATCGTCTCTACTTCAAACATTTAGATCCACAAGCTCCGCGAAAGAGCTTGACGTAGAGAAAACGAACGACAGTGTAGCAAGCCTACTATTTAGATCCACAAGCTCCGCGAAAGAGCTTGACCCTTATCATGTACTTCTGGTGTGAGGATATACGGGATATTTAGATCCACAAGCTCCGCGAAAGAGCTTGACTAAACGTGTTATTTGTGATTGCCAGACAATAGAAATTTAGATCCACAAGCTCCGCGAAAGAGCTTGACTAAAATTAGGTGATATATTAATTCATATAATAATATTTAGATCCACAAGCTCCGCGAAAGAGCTTGACAATCATCCTCATCATTTTGATAACACCATCCTTGATTTAGATCCACAAGCTCCGCGAAAGAGCTTGACCATATAAGCGTTCGTATTAGTAACGGCGCTTAAAGATTTAGATCCACAAGCTCCGCGAAAGAGCTTGACGAGGATTTACTAAGAGAGGGCGTACCAATGATGATATTTAGATCCACAAGCTCCGCGAAAGAGCTTGACATTTCTACGTTTTCTCCTAGGTCAACCCATGTTGATTTAGATCCACAAGCTCCGCGAAAGAGCTTGACTTAGAAGACGATGTATTTAAATACTGGCAAAATATTTAGATCCACAAGCTCCGCGAAAGAGCTTGACCGACAAGCTAGCGGTGTTATTTATGGTGTGCTATATTTAGATCCACAAGCTCCGCGAAAGAGCTTGACAAAAACTCGTCAAACATTATAGCATCCACATCAGATTTAGATCCACAAGCTCCGCGAAAGAGCTTGACAGTTACGCAAGAAATTATAAAGAAGCGAAAGATATTTAGATCCACAAGCTCCGCGAAAGAGCTTGACCAAACCTATCAAAATTTCCTTGTTCCATTTCCTTATTTAGATCCACAAGCTCCGCGAAAGAGCTTGACTTAATTTTACTGGTGATTATCAAATTACGATTGACGATTTAGATCCACAAGCTCCGCGAAAGAGCTTGACCGACCCAAAACGAGGGCACAGCAAATTCCACACAATTTAGATCCACAAGCTCCGCGAAAGAGCTTGACATGTATTGCGATACTGACAGTGTGGAAAGGTGATATTTAGATCCACAAGCTCCGCGAAAGAGCTTGACCTACACTGTCAAATGGTGGGTTGGATGGCATCATAATTTAGATCCACAAGCTCCGCGAAAGAGCTTGACCGAAAAATCGTCAAAATTGTTTTACCTTCCAAACATTTAGATCCACAAGCTCCGCGAAAGAGCTTGACATTTTGTTAAGGCTATTGACCCAAACATAACGGATTTAGATCCACAAGCTCCGCGAAAGAGCTTGACCCATAACCAATAATTATATGATAATCGGCTGGGTTAAAATTTAGATCCACAAGCTCCGCGAAAGAGCTTGACCTACGGGAGCTTTATATAATTGTATATATAATGAGGATTTAGATCCACAAGCTCCGCGAAAGAGCTTGACATAGGACACCAAGTAAAGGGCGGTGTAGTTTTAATATTTAGATCCACAAGCTCCGCGAAAGAGCTTGACCGTTTCTTCCACACATCAATGTCTTTAGACAGTTTGATTTAGATCCACAAGCTCCGCGAAAGAGCTTGACTGCGAGATTTGTGATAAACCACTCCGAATGTAACAAAAAATATTATTTACATTTAATTATCTATCGTACTTTTATTGTAAATTGTTACATTTTGTTTTAAAACACAATTATGTGGCGCGAACCTCCCTGGAAAATCATGTGAGCTTGGGGTTCGCGCAAAGAACATGTGAGTGGATATGATATCTCTACTTTTATTATAACAGAAACTTTACAAAGTGCTAAACAAAAATGTAATTGAGGTCAGTTTTTAGAATCTGTTAGTGTACACCATACGAAGGTTGTGAAATTCACCCATCAGCTATTGAAGGGACCGGTCTTTTCTTTTATAATGAGAGAAATATGAAATATCAGGAAAGAGGGAGAATATGAAATTTTCCAAACGAATGGATTTACTTGCGGAAGGTGTTTTCAGCAGGCTTGATGAAGAAAAACAAAACATGCTGGCTAGTGGGAAAGCCGTGTATGACTTTACAATAGGATCCCCTAACATAGCACCAAGTAAGGAGGTCATGGATGCACTAATCACTGCTGCACAGCAGCCGGAAAGCTATATGTATTCACTTCATGATACAAAAGAATTAAAAGAAACAATACAAGCCTGGTACAGAAAACGATATCAGGTAGAATTGGATACAGAAACAGAGATACTGTCTCTGCAGGGATCTCAGGAAGGACTTGCACATGTCGCATTGGCACTATGTGATGAAGGTGATATTGTTCTCATCCCTGCTCCCAGCTACCCTATCTTTGCGAATGGACCGAAAATAGCAGGGGCAGAGTTATATGAAATGCCGATGCTGAAAGAATATGATTATCTGATTCAATTCGATGCAATTCCTGAAGAAATAGCAGAAAAGGCTAAGATGATGATTATATCCTATCCGAATAATCCAACAGGCGCTACGGCTCCAGATAGCTTTTATGAAGAATTAATTCAATTTGCAAAGGCACATGATATTATCGTCATTCACGATACAGCCTACAGCAATCTTGTGTTTGATGGAGAGGAAGGAAAAAGCTTCTTATATTATGCGGGTGCAAAGGATATTGGTATCGAATTTAATTCCTTTAGTAAAACCTATGGCATGGCTGGAGCACGTATTGGAATATGTGTGGGTAATGCGGAAATCGTCGGTATTCTGAGAAAACTGAAAAGTAATATTGATTACGGTATGTTTTTACCTATTCAAAAAGCCGCAATCGCAGCTTTAACGCAAGACCAGAGCATTGTGAAGGAAACCCGTGAAACCTACCAGAGAAGAAGAAATCGTATTGTTGCTGGCGCTGCAGCTGCAGGCTGGCACATCGCTTCATGCAAGAGTACCATGTTCTTATGGGCACAGATACCGGAAGGCTATGGAAGCAGTGAAGAATTCGCTTTAAACCTGTTAAAATGCAGCGGAATGCTGGTGACTCCTGGCAGTTCTTTTGGAGCATATGGTGAGGGCTTTGTACGAATTGCACTTGTTCAAAGTGATGAAGTTATCGAACAGGCATTGCAGGCTTTAAAGGAAAGCCGGTTCTTTCTGAAATGAAAACACTGATTGCAATCGGCGGCGGAAGCTTTCAAAAGCAGGAAACAATGTCAATCGACACCTATGCGATTTCCAGGTGTGGAAAAACACAACCACATGTATTGTTTATTCCGCTAGCAGGCAGAGACGATCAGGGCTATGCGAAACGCTTCAAGCAATATTACCGCAGCCTTGGCTGTCAGGTCGAAGCTTTGCGTCTGCTGCATACAAAGCTGAGTAATGAAGAAATATATAAGAAATTCCGTTCACAGGATATGATATATCTTGGGGCAGGCGATACCGTGTTTCTCATGAAGCAGCTGAAACAGAGAAAGCTGGATTTGCTTTTAAAGGAGCTATCCCAGCAGGGAATCGTTATCTGCGGAATCAGTGCCGGGGCGAATGCTCTCTTTGAATATGGCTACAGCAACATCGCATCAGACACATTTGAACTTGTGAATGGTATGGGTATGATCGAAGGAGCGTTCTGTCCACATTATCAGAAGGAAGAACGTAAATCCTTCGATATGGTATGCAGGAAACAGAATTTGCCGGCTATCGGCTGTGCGGATCAGTGTGCTTATGTAGTTACGGATGAAAAGAGATTTTTCCTCGAGTGAAGAATCTTTTTCTTTTATCAGATCTTCGGGTAATATTACTTGCAAATTGTTTCATTTTTGTCTATAATGTACAAGTCTATAGAAACATCGTATATACTTTCGACATGATGGTGAAAGCGTTTCTACCTGAAAACCAATTTCAGACTACGATGGAAGCTTATATACGAATACTGCGGGTTGCGGTGTTTTTTTGTTTTGGGAGACAGAAAAGAGGGAATTATGTTAGAAAAATTATTCAAATTGAACGTGAAGCAGACTTCTGTGAAAACCGAGGTAATTGCCGGTATTACAACCTTTCTGGCAATGGCCTATATTCTTGGGGTAAACCCGTCTATTCTGCATGATGCAGGTATGGATCGCGCATCTGTTTTTATGGCAACAGCTATTTCTGCAGGCTTTGCCTCTATCGTTATGGGATTGGTGGCGAACTATCCGGTTGCGCTTGCTGCCGGTATGGGGGTAAATGCATTATTCGCCTACACGATCTGCGGGCAGATGGGGATGAGCTGGCAGGCTGCATTGGCTGGCGTATTCATTTCCGGTTTGATTTTCATCGTGATTTCTGTTACCGGTATTCGTAAGGCGATTATCAATGCAATTCCAAAGCAGCTGAAGATGGCAATTGGTGCCGGTATCGGTTTCTTTATCGCTTTTGTTGGATTGAAAAATGCAGGAATTGTCGCAGGGAGTGCATCTACCTTTGTGACAATCGGTAATTTTGCGGATCCACAGGTGTTGCTTGCACTCTTCGGTATTCTGCTGACCATCGCTTTGCTTGTTAAGAAGGTACCGGCTGCTGTTTTTGTCGGAATGGTGATTACTGCGGTGATTGGAATTGTCTGCGGTGCAGCATTTGGTTTAAAGGGAATGCCGGCATTGCCTGATACATTCTTCGAAATGAATTTTCATCTGAATGCGGCAGGTTCTTTTATGGATGGTTTCGGTGAGCTGTTCGCGAATCCGTTGAATGCGTTTGTTGTGATTTTCTCCTTTCTGTTTGTGGATTTCTTTGATACTGCCGGTACGCTGGTTGCTGTTGCGAACCGAATCGGTCTGGTGAATGAAAAGGGTGAGCTGGAGAATGTGGAGCGTGCACTTGTTGCGGATGCAGTAGGTACTGTTGCAGGTGCTGCGTTAGGAACTTCTACGGTTACCTCCTTTGTGGAATCAACTTCCGGTGTTGAGGTTGGCGGTAGAACCGGTTTAACTGCATGTACGACGGGTATACTGTTCTTTGTATCCATTCTGTTTTCACCCATCGTGTTATCTGCGGTAACAAATGCGGTTACGGCTCCTGCTCTTGTTGTTGTGGGTATTCTGATGGCACAGCAGCTGAAGGAAATCGAATGGGATAACATGGTTTATGCGACAGCCGGATTCATTACCGTTCTTATGATGATTCTGACATATTCCATTTCCAATGGGATTGCGTTTGGATTTATTGCCTACGCGATTGCAATGACGGCTGCCGGTAAAACAAAGGAAGTACATATCACGGTGTGGGTATTGATGGTGATTTTCCTAATCTACTTCGCACTGCCGCAATTTATGTAGAAAAAGATTTTAAAATCAGAAAAATAATGATATTATAATACACGGAAATCTTAGTATTTCAACGACGCCGATACTATACATATTCGCTATGGTATCGGCTTCTTAATAAGGAGGATACATTCATGGCTGATAAAATTATCGTACTTGACTTCGGAAGTCAGTATAACCAGCTGATAGCACGTCGTATTCGTGAGTTTGGTGTTTATTCTGAATTGCACCCGCACACGATGACACTGGAAGAAATTCTGGCACTGAAGGATGTCCGGGGAATCATTTTCTCTGGTGGACCAAACAGTGTATATGATGAGGAAGCGTTTAAATGCGATTCTGCAATTTTTGAATCCGGTATTCCTATTCTTGGTATCTGTTATGGTATGCAGATGACACATTTTATGAATGGCGGAAGTGTGAAGGCTTGTGAAGCAAAGGAATATGGAAGAACAGAGATTACGGTTGAGACGGATTCTCCGATTTTCAAAGGACTGCCGGAAAAGCAGATTGTTTGGATGAGTCATGGTGATCAGGTGGATACACTGGCTGATGGCTTTGTGAAGGATGCGTACAGCGATACCTGTACATTTGCGGCTACCAGCAATATAGAAAAGAATATTTATACGCTGCAGTTCCATCCGGAGGTACGTCATTCCGAGTATGGAAACGAGATACTGAAAAATTTTGTTTTTGAGGTCTGCAAGGCGAAGAATGATTGGTCTATGCACAGCTTCATCGATATGGAAATTGAGAAGATCCGCAAAACTGTCGGTACGGACAAGGTGCTGTTGGGATTAAGCGGAGGAGTGGATTCCTCTGTTGTTGCGGCACTGCTGCATAAGGCGATCGGGGATCAGCTGATTTGTATGTTTATTGATCACGGCTTGCTGCGTAAAGGCGAGGCGGAAAGCGTTATGGAGACATTCGGGCGCGAGATGAATATCAATCTGGTGAAAATCGATGCAAAGGAGCGTTTCCTGAGTAAGCTGGCGGGCGTGAGTGATCCGGAGAAGAAGCGTAAAATCATTGGAAATGAGTTTGTGTATACCTTTGATGAGGAAGTGAAGAAGCTGACTTCAGGTGAGGATATCAAGTGGCTGGCGCAGGGAACGCTGTATACGGATGTCATTGAGTCAGGGACAAAGACAGCACAGACGATTAAGTCACATCACAATGTTGGTGGGTTGCCTGAGGATATGCAGTTCAAGCTGATTGAGCCGTTGAATACGCTGTTTAAGGATGAGGTGCGTGCATTGGGGACGGAGCTGGGATTGCCTGATGAGATGGTTTGGCGGCAGCCGTTCCCGGGTCCTGGCTTGGGTATTCGTGTGCTGGGCGATATTACGGAGGAGAAGTTGGAAATCGTTCGGGATTCTGATCTGATTCTGCGTGAGGAAGTTGCGAAGGCAGGGCTGCAGAAGGAGATTTGGCAGTATTTTACGTGTCTGACGAATATGCGTTCCGTTGGTGTTATGGGGGATCAGCGTACATATGATTATGCGGTGGCTATCCGTGCGGTGACTTCGATTGACGGAATGACGGCGGATTGGGCGAAAATTCCGTATGAGGTGCTGGATGTTATCAGCAATCGTATTGTGAATGAGGTGAAGCATGTGAATCGAGTGGTGTATGATATTACGAGCAAGCCTCCGGGAACGATTGAGTTCGAATAGTATATTAAACACAGAAAAGTTCGATAAAATCGAGCTTTTTTTGTTTTTCTAGGCTTGAATGATACACTTTTGATACACTTTATAACATTACTTTACTATTCTTTTTTGTTTTTGTATTTTACTCATGATGTGTCAAGTGTGGTTATGATGAATAAAAAAAAGGAAGATTAATCATTATCTTCCACTTTCACTTCAGAAACGTATTTTTTATGTAATGCTTTTTTATAAGCTTCTTCGAAATTTTCCATTGAATCAAAATCTAATTCATCGGAAATAAAACTATCATCATTAATAGGATAAGATAACATCCAATCATAAAGTCTAGCAGTTTCAAATAACCCAGACTTCTCACCTTTTGAAAATTTTAACCAATCCTGAAGCTGATCGAGTAATACATCATTTTTTACTACACCGAATTTGTTTTGATTAAAACGAAAAATTGGCTGTCCATCTAATTCATCAATTTCCAAGCCATAATGCATAGCTAACCAGAATAATACATGAATCACTTTTTCTCCATGTTCAACATCTGGTTCTTCTAACATGAATGGACAAACTTCAAGAGTCTCGGCAAGTTTATAGATTGTTTCTTTACTTCTAGGTTTCTTTGCTCCTCGTTCATATTGGGAAATTGTAGAATATGCTGAACGTTTTGATAGTCCAATACTTTCTCCTAGTTCTGCCTGGTCTAAATTTCTAAACTTTCGGATTTGCTTTAATTGTGATCCAAATGACACTGTGACACCTTCTTTCTTGTAAAAATTACCATCATGAATAATAAAATAATAGAATTTATGATTTTAGTATATAAAATGGATTACAAAGTTATTATACCAGAAAAAGTTCAATATTGAAATAAAATTGAACGAAAAATAGGTTAATTTTATTGATTTTATAAAAAAGCGATGTTATAATGCAATTGTAATTGACCGATATATAGGTCAACAGAGAGGAGGAGATAAAATGAAAAACAGTTTATTTATGACAGCTGAAGACATTGTTGCTGTTACTGGAATGAGTGAGGCTTATGCTTACAAATTAATTCGAAAATTGAATGAAGAACTTGAAAGCAAAGGCTATATCACATTGAAAGGACGTGTTAGTCGAGATTATTTTGAAGAAAGATTATATGGAGCAAAGGAAGTGAAAGAAAATGCCAGCTTATAAAGATAAGAATGGGAAATGGTATGTAAGTTATTTTAAAAGAAAATATACAGGAGAAAAGAAACGTACTGTAAAGAGAGGATTTAAAACCAAAAAAGAAGCGGAAAAGTTTCTTGCTAGTGAACGTTTAAAAGATGCTAAAGACTTAGATATGACTTTCAGTGATTTTGTCGAAATCTATATTAATGATTTGTCAAATCGAATTAAAGAAAACACTATGCAGACAAAAATATGTTTAATTAACGATAAGATTTTGCCTTATTTCAAAGATTTGAAGATGAACGAGATTTCGGTTTCAGATGTTACCCAATGGCAAAATGAGTTATTAGCTTATCGTAATGAAAATCAAGAACCTTTTTCTCCAGTCTATCTTAAAACAATTCATAATCAACTTAGTGCTATATTTAATCATGCTTGTAAAAGATATGGCTTAGCTACTAATCCGGCAAGAAATGCAGGTAATATGGGCAAAGAAAGAGCAAAAGAAATGAATTTCTGGACAAAGGAAGAGTACTTGAAGTTTTCTGAAATTATGATGGATAAAGATTGCAGTTATCATGCATTTGAAATGTTATATTGGTGTGGACTTCGTATGGGTGAATTACTTGCGTTAACACCTTCCGATTTTGATTTTGAAAAGAAAACATTACGTATAAATAAATCTTATCAAAGGATCAAAGGGAGAGATGTTATTACTGATCCAAAAACAGTAAAAAGCAATCGTATTATTCCTATTCCTGTTTTTCTAGCTGAAGAAATGCAAGATTATATCAGCCGTCTATATCGTATTGGTAAAAATGATCGTATTTTTCCAATTACAAAATCATGGCTACATCATGAGATGGATAGAGGAAGTAAAGAAGCGGGTGTAAAACGTATTCGTATCCATGACCTTAGACATTCACATGTATCTTTATTGATTGAAATGGGATTTTCGGCTTTAGCGATTGCCAATCGTGTTGGACATGAAAGTATTGAGATTACTTATAGATATGCTCATTTATTCCCAGCACGAGGACAGGAAATTGCTGATAAGCTTGAAAATGAACGAGAGGAGGTATTTAGTCGTGTCAGCTAAAAACAAAGATATGCAAGGCAGATATCGTTCTAAAGTGATTGCTTTTAGGGTTTCTCCACAAGAAGATGAAGTCTTAAATGCAAAAGTGAAACTATCTGGTTTGACAAAACAAGATTATTTAATTGCCTGCAGCACTGATAAGGAAATCACAGTGATTCCAAATCCTTATTTATTTAAAAATCTTCGTAATCATCTCCAGTTGTTTACGAACCGCTTATTAGAAATATCATCACTAGAGGAATTGACATTAGACGAATTGATTGTAATGGAAACATTGATTAAAACTGTTCATGAATTGATAGAAAATAAAAAAGCAAAGATTAAAGCAACTAAGGAGCCACGCCAATGAATCCTATGTCAAATGCTGCTTTAAACTATGCTCAAAAACATTTTAAGATATTTCCGTTAAATGTCAATTCCAAAAGTGAGCAAGTCTTAAAATCGTGGAAAAGCGAGGCAACTAATGACCTACAACAAGTTCAAAATTGGTGGAATCAAAATCCCTCATATAATATTGGATTGAAAACAGGAAATGGTTTAGTTGTTATCGATGTTGATTGCAAAAACGGCAAGAATGGCATGGAGCAATTAAAGCCATTTCTTGCCACCTTTCCTAAAACAAAGGTAGCGAAGACTTGTAATGATGGATATCATCTCTATTATAAGGTGGACAGAGAGGTTCGTAACTCCATTGCTTTAATGGAAGGAATCGATGTACGAGGTGATGGTGGTTATGTATTAGCACCTCCCAGTGTTGTTGATGATAAATCTTATGCATGGGTCAATAATCTGCCGATAGCTGAAGCTAATGATGCAGTTTATGATTTTCTTTCCAAAACCAAGAACGATACAACGAAGCCATTAGATGATTGCTGTTTGATTCAAGAAGGGAAAAGAAATGACTACTTATTTAAAATGGCATGCTATTTACAGAAGAAAGGATTTCATGACGAATCGATTAGGCTTTGTATTACTAAAGAGAATGAGAAGCGTTGCTACCCATCATTAGAGATGAAAGAAGTCAATAACATATGTTCAAGTGCATTAAGCTATGATAAAGGCTTTATTCAAACGAAAAGAGATGTTGAATATGGCGGAAGGTTTACTGCAAAAGAATTATTATCATCCGATATAAAAGAAGAACAGGATATTGTAGAAGATATGATTCCTATTGGTTTAACCTTGATTGGAGCTCCACAAAAAACTGGAAAGACATTCTTTGGATTACAGCTTGCTGATGCAATCGCAAGTGGTAAAAAATTTCTAGGAAAGAATGTTAGACCGGGAACATCTTTGTATCTAGCATTTGAAGACCATAAAAACAAGATACAAAAGCGATTGAAAACAATGAAGATTGAAGAAAAGGATAACCTTGTTGTTGATGTTCTGAAGCCGGACAATTATTTTGATCTAGAAAAAAGAATTCAAAAGGAGCTAGAGGTCAATAAGGATTTGAGAGTGGTCGTTGTCGATACCTTTGCTAAGATGAGAAGAAATAAAGATAGAGATTATGATTCGGAATATTCTGAATCAACGCTATATCATGAACTAGCTTTTAAATATAATTTATCCATCATTCTAATCACTCATGTGAAAAAGGAAATAGATCCTAAACATCCTTTTGACTCCATTTATGGAAGCAGAGGATTAGTAGCAGGAGCAGACAGTATTATTGTATTGTATAAACGAAATTTCTTATCCAAGAACCGACAGCTAGCAATTCAAGGAAAAGATTTTCCAGAGGAAGAACTGACGATCTGTCAAAATGAGATGTGTATTTTTGAAATCGTTGAAAATGACTTCGATGAACAAATTGATGAGAATCTCAGTAAGGTCATCAACTTCATTGTAAGAAATAAAATATATGAGGGATCTCATGAAACTTTATGTTCTAAATTATCATTAAAGCTAAGAGGAAAGGGACTGCAAATTCTTCTAACCAAAAATAAGGATTTTCTTAAGGATTCATTCATAACATATGAAATTCTACCGAGAACAAATAAGGCAAGACTGATGAGATTGGTTTATGATGGTGACGAAGAAACATAAAAATTGGTGACGGTGTGACGGTGTTTCGGTATAGCAAATTGTCCGTCACACCGTCACTCGTCACTTCAATTAAAATTCACGTTATATGTATGAGCAAGCAACGTATTTTATCCCCAAAATACAATCAAGTTGGACGGCGCCAACAACGAAAGGAAGTGGAATGATGAAACGAAATCATGAAATCAAGATTCGATTTAACGAAAAAGAATTTGAACAGTTGACGGAAAAAGTTTGTAAATCAAAACTCAGCAGGGAAAAGTTTGTTCGTCAATGTATCTTAAAAAAATCAGTCAAAGAACCACCTCATTTGGATTATTATAAGTTATTAAATGAGTTTAATCATATAGGAAATAATCTCAATCAAATTGCTAAATCCTTAAATAGCGGACAGGGTAAATCTTCATTTCTTGTCGAGGTTACGATTGAAGAATTGAGAAATATGATTAAGAATTTAGATGAAAAAGTAAGGGGTGATTAAAGCAGTAACAGCAATTTGGGCGATAAGAGATCGTTTGGATAATGCCATTAAGTATGTAGAAGATGATGACAAGACCATTGAAAAAACCTTTGACTATATCAGTAATGATGAGAAAACAGATGGCAAAAAATATGCAACTTATCTGAATTGCGATGCATTTCAGCCACAAAAATCTATGAGTACTACAAAGAAAATGTTTGATGATACAAAGTCTATTGTTGCATATCATGGTTATCAATCTTTTAAAATTGGAGAGGTAACTGCTGATATTGCACATGAAATTGGTGTAAGGTTAGCACAGAAATTATATGCAGATCGATTTGAAATTATCGTTACTACACACCTTGATAAGAAGCATATCCATAATCATATTCTTCTAAATTCAACATCATTTATTGATGGGAAACGCTTCTGTAATACGAAAAAAGATTACAGAAAAATGCAGGAAACCTCTGATAAATTATGCTTGGAATATGGTTTATCTGTTATTAAAAATCCTCAATATAAGTCTAAGAAAGTCAATTATCATGTATTAAATTCTTATATGAAGGACATCAAAAAAGATATGGATATCCTAGTTCAGCAAAGTAATTTTGTGGATGTGTTTTGGGATAATATGAAGAAAAAAGGATATGCTCTCGAAAGAATTGGAGAAGAATATGCCATTTATCATCCGTATTATTCAGAACCAATCTTTCTAAAAACATTAGGAGAGCAATATCATTATGAAAATATTGAAGACAGATTAACCGATAAAAGAATACTGCCACAAGAAACTGAACATACAAAAAGCTATTATCAATGCAAGGAATATTATAAAAAGTATAAGAGAAAACAACTCACTGGACCTGCAGGAATAAGAGTAGCTTATCTCATTTCACTAGATGTTTTACCAACTCGTAAGCAAAAATTATCCAAGGAAGCAAGACAGGCGTTAAGAAAACTGGATATGTTTGTGAAGGAAATAGAATTGTTGTATCATAACAAAATAGAAGATATAAACCAATTGGACGACTATCAGCAAGGGAAACAGAATGAACTAGATAAGCTGATTTATGAACGACAACGTTGTTATTATCATCGAATGAAAGCGACAAGCGAAGAGGAAAAAGAAGAGTGGCCAGTACAAGCAAAACAATTTACACCAGCAATTAAAAAGTTAAGAATGGAAGTCAAAGCCTGCGATAACATTCGAAATAGAAGCTTTAAAGATGATGTAGAACGTATCGCATGGAAGAAAATAAGACAGAGAGAACAGTCACGTTAGGAGGAAAAGCAGATGAAAGAAATGAAATACCAACAAGTAGGAGACTATGAATTTCCAGTTTTAAAAGGAGAGAAATCATTACCAACTTTAACTAGATTTGGGCGAATGTATTTAAAGCATTTGAGAGAAAATTATAAAGCACATTATCTAGCTTTGATTGCAGAAAATAAGCTAAATGATGAATTAGTATCAATAGATCAGCAGACGAATGACCAATATGATGTGTTAGTAAAGCAACTTATGGAAGAAAGAAATGTTAATGAAGATTTAAAAGAAAAAGATCAAATGAGATGGCTACAGGAAATGAATAATATTAGAAATACTACGGAGGAAATAGTTGTTAAAAAAATGATAGAAGTGGGTTAATCTCACTTCTTTTTCTATTTATTAGGAGTTAGAATGTTAATTCTAGTATTGATTATTGATTGTAATAATTATTTTTTAAGTTCAATCTAAGAATATAAATATCACGAAAGTCAATATTTTATTGATAGATAAAAATTCAAATGTTATACTTTAGGTAGTCTTTAAGGAGTGTGAACATGAAATATAGTTACAATAAATTATGGAAAATGTTGATTGATAGAAAGATTTCTAAAACTGAAATGCGATTGGCAGCTGGAATTACAACGAATATGCTCGCAAAGATGGGGAAAGATGAAGCTGTTAATCTTGACACACTTGTAAAAGTAGCCCTATTTCTAGATTGTGGAATAGATGATATTTTGGAATTTGAAGAAGAAAGTGAAGGAGATAAACAAAATGGCAGAACTAGAAAATAGCAAAGATCTTATCAGTGTATTATGGAGTGGAGCAGATATACTTAGATCAAAAATGGATGCGAATGAATATAAAGATTATTTGTTAGGGATTGTCTTTTATAAGTACCTATCAGATTCATTTTTGATTAAAGTATATGATCTTCTTAATGATGAAAAACCGTCATCATTAAAAGAAGCATTAGTAGAATATCGAGAAGCTTTAAAAGATGAAAGTGCTGATGAGTTAATGGCAGAACTTAAGTCAGTTTGTCACTATGTTATTGAACCAGATTTAACGTATACTTGTTTTGCTGATGCAGCTAGAAATAATTCATTTAATAGAGAGTATCTACAAAAAGCGTTTAATAATATTGAACAAAGTGACCCATTGTTTGCTGATTTATTTTCTGATATTGATTTGTATTCGAATCGTTTAGGAACTGGTGATCAAAAACAAAGCGATACAATTTCAGATTTAATCAAAGAGATTGATAAGGCAGACTTATTAAATACAAATGTTGATATTTTAGGGAATGCCTATGAATACTTAATTGGACAATTTGCATCAGAAACAGGAAAGAAAGCTGGAGAATACTATACTCCTCAGGCAGTATCTAAAATCTTAACGAAGATTGCGATTACAGGACAAGAAGACAAAAAAGGATTATCTGTATATGATCCTTGTATGGGATCTGGCTCATTACTTTTGAATGCAAAGAAGTATGCTACTGATCCATTAAATATAAAATATTATGGTCAAGAACTTAATACTTCAACATATAATCTGGCAAGAATGAATATGTTTTTACATGGTGTTGCTCCAGAAAACCAAAAATTAAGACATGGGGATACATTGGATTCTGACTGGCCAACTAGTGAAGAAACAAATTTCGATATGGTTCTTATGAATCCTCCATATTCAGCAAAATGGAGTGCGGCTCAAGGATTCTTGCAGGATGAACGTTTTAGTGATTATGGTGTATTAGCACCAAAATCAAAAGCAGACTATGCCTTCTTATTACATGGGTTATATCATTTAAAAAATAGCGGTACAATGGCAATTGTATTACCTCATGGAGTTCTATTTAGAGGTGCTACTGAAGGTAAAATAAGAGAAAAACTTCTTCGTTCTGGAAATATTTATGCAGTTATCGGATTACCTGCAAATCTATTTTATAATACCTCTATTCCAACCTGTATTGTTGTCTTAAAAAAGCATAGGAACGGACGAGATGTACTCTTTATTGATGCCTCTAAGAAATTCAATAAAGGCAAAAAACAAAATGAAATGACAGATGAACATATTGAATCGGTATTAGATTTGTATATGAAAAGAGAAACTGTGGATAAAGAGTCTTATCTTGCAAGTTTTGAAGATATTGAAAAAAATGATTTCAATTTGAATATCCCTAGATATGTAGATAATTTTGAGAAAGAAGAACCCGTCAATATTAATGCTCTTCTAACGGAAATAAAGCAAACGGATGCAGAACTTCGAAAAGTACAAAGTGATTTTGTGTCATTATTACACGAATTAACTAGTTCAGATGAAAATATTAAAGCATCATTAAATGATTTCATTAATATGATGGAGGAGGGATTATAGTGAAAAAACCTAAAATAAGATTTAACGGTTTTAATGATGATTGGGAACAGCGTAAGTTTGTTGAGTTTGTAAAAAATGCTGCTAAAAAGAATAAAGACAATATTGATTTAGAACCATATGCAGTAACAAATGACAGAGGGTTTATTGCACAAAAAGATGCACATGATGATTTCGGATATATGAGTAATGTAGATAGAACTGCCTATAATATAGTTCCGCCAAATTCGTTTGCATATAATCCTGCAAGAATAAATGTTGGTTCACTAGGATATTATGAAGGTACTGAAAATGTAATTGTTAGCTCTCTTTATGAAGTATTTCAGACTGAAGAATATATAGATGATAAGTTTCTTTTGCATTGGTTTAAGTCTGATTCTTTTCCAAGATGGATTGAAAAACTTCAAGAAGGTAGTGTGAGATTGTATTTTTATTTTGATAAGTTAGTGCAATGTCAAATGATGGTTCCTTCGTTAGAGGAACAGAAACGAATAAGTGCTTATTTAGATAGTATCGATCAGCTCATCACTCTTCACCAGCGAAAGTGTGATGAAATCAAAAAGCTGAAAAAATACATGCTTCAAAATATGTTTCCACAGGATGAAGAAAAAGTTCCAAAAATTAGATTTTATGGTTTCACTGATGATTGGGAACAGCGTAAGGTTAGTGAAATTGCTGATAGATTTGATAATCTTCGTGTTCCAGTTGCTGCAAACCTTCGTACTCCAGGGACTACACCATACTATGGTGCAAATGGAATACAAGATTACGTAGAAGGATATACACATGATGGTGAGTTTGTGCTTGTTGCAGAAGACGGCGCTAATGATCTTAAAAATTACCCAGTAAAATGCGTAAATGGACGAATTTGGGTTAATAATCACGCTCATGTATTGCAGGCTAGACCTCAAATTGCCAGTAATCAGTTTTTAGCCTATTCTATGAGTCAAGCAAATATTGAGGCATTATTGGTAGGTGGAGGTAGAGCTAAATTAAATGCAGAAGTTATGATGGGCATTGTTCTCCGCATACCAAGGTTACAAGAACAAGAAGTAATTGGGGGATATTTCTACAAGCTAGATCAGCTCATCACTCTTCACCAGCGAAAGTGCGATGAGTTAAAGAATATGAAGAAATTTATGCTTCAAAATATGTTTGTATAGGAAATGTTTATATCTCAAAACATTAAAATTATATTTTCCTTAGTACCTTAGCATTTTACAAAGATTATTAATAGATTATATGGCTTACGATGTATTTCAGCAAAAGTCAAGGATGAATTATTACGTTAGATTTCATTAAAAGGGATAGAATTTAACTCAATATAGATTCGAGTATCATAGATAAAATTATATTAAATTTAAAATTATGGCTTTTGTTTGGGAACAGCGTAAGCTGGGAGATTTAGTAGAAAGAATTACCAAGAAAAATCAAGATTTATTATCAGAATTACCACTTACAATATCCGCTCAATATGGATTAATAGATCAAAAGGAATTTTTTGATAAGAGAGTAGCTAGTAAGGATATAAGTGGTTATTACCTCATTAAGAATGGTGAATTTGCATATAATAAAAGTACATCTACTGACGCACCTTGGGGTGCGATAAAAAGACTGGATCGTTATGAAACCGGTGTATTATCAACACTTTATATAGTTTTTGGAATTAAAAAAGATACAGAATTAAATTCAAATTTCTTGACTGCATACTACAGTACAAATCTTTGGCATAAGGAAATTCATGAAATTGCGGCAGAGGGCGCAAGGAATCATGGATTATTAAATATATCACCTGCTGATTTCTTTAAAACTAAATTGTCGACACCCCAAGATTTAAAGGAACAGAACAAGATAGGAAACTATTTTATTCAGTTGGATCAGCTCATCACTCTTCACCAGCGAAAAAGAATGCTACGTAGGTGCTTTTTTTCAATCGATTGGGAACAGCGTAAGCTGGGTGAAGTTGCAAAATATCGTAATGGAAAGGCACATGAAAATTGTATTGATGATGATGGGAAGTACATCGTAGTAAACTCAAAATTCGTTTCTACAAATGGAAAAGTTAAAAAGTTTTCTAATATGCAGAATGAACCTTTGTTTGAAAATGAGGTAGCTTTTGTGCTGAGTGATGTACCAAATGGTCGAGCGATTGCAAGAACATTTTTGGTTGAAAAAAGTGATAAATACACACTAAATCAACGTATAGCAGGTATTACTCCTTTGAATGAAACAGATCCTTATTATCTTCATGTTTTAATGAATAGACATCCTTATTTCTTAGCATTTGATGATGGAGTAAAGCAAACAAATTTATCAGTTTCAGATGTGATGAAATTTGAGTCGTATTATCCAAAGTATGAGGAACAAGAAACAATTGGAAGATGCTTTTCTCAGCTCGATCAGCTCATCACTCTTCACCAGTGTAAGTCCAACTTTTGTAAGAAAAATGAGGTAAACGCTTGGGAACAGCGTAAGCTGGGAGATATCACTGAATCATACTCTGGAGGAACCCCAACAGCAGGCAAAAAAGAATATTATGATGGCAATATTCCATTCATTCGTTCTGGTGAAATAAGTAGTGATAAAACAGAACTTTTTATATCTGAGGAAGGGTTAAATAGATCATCGGCAAAGATGGTTAAAATAGGAGATATTTTATATGCGCTCTACGGTGCAACAAGCGGAGAAGTGAGTATTTCTAAGCTAAAAGGAGCGATAAATCAGGCAATTTTAGCGATTCAACCACATCAGAATTATGATAGTCAATTCTTAATGCAATGGCTTAGAAAGAGTAAAGAGAATATCATTGGAACATACCTTCAGGGAGGCCAAGGAAACCTATCAGGAAACATTGTAAAAGAGTTGATTATTGATATTCCTACATATGAAGAACAAAAAGAAATAGGAGCATATTTGAAGAAACTCGACCACCTCATCACCCTTCACCAGTGGGAGTGTAACATTAATGAAAATACTGAGGGGAACGATGAAAAACAGCGTAAGCCAATAAAAAAACTTATTATTTCTGAAGGAAACCTGTCTTTAGTGGATGATATGTTTTTATTACATAGAATGACGTTTTTGGTTTGCAATAAATACATTCTATTACGATTGAATGTAGTGAAGTATAAAATAACAATTATAATTATAAGTAATATCTTGTATTCTATTGTAAGTTTGTTAATTATTGCTTGTTATTTAATTGTCATAAATAAGCAATTAATAATACTCATTTATGTAGAAATAAGTGTAGTGATAATAAAAGGAGATGACGATTATGCCAGAATTAGAAGCTGAAATTGAACAGAAATTAATAGAACAACTTGTTTATGGAGATTCTCAGTGGACATATAGAGGAGATTTAAAAACAGAAGAAGATTTATGGAAAAATTTTAGATATATCCTTGAGCAGAATAATAAGGATCAATTGAATGGAAAACCTCTTTCTGATACAGAATTCAATCAAGTCAAGAATCAATTACAGTTTTCTTCTTTTTATAAGGCAGGAGAATGGCTGGTTGGCGAAAATGGGAAGGTAATGGTTCATGTACAAAGAAACACTGAAAAGTTACATCTTGTTGTGATGAATCATGAACATATTGCCGGTGGGAGCAGTGTGTATGAAGTTATTAATCAGTATCGAGCATTAAACACGGATGAAAATGGTAGTCTACCTGCACGTGATCGCCGCTTTGATGTTACGCTTATGATTAATGGATTACCAATGATTCATATTGAACTTAAAAACAAAGAACACTCTTTTATGGATGGCTTTTACCAAATCCAAAAATATATAGGTGAAGGCAAGTTTAAAGGCATTTTCTCTGCTGTTCAGATGTTTGTAATCAGCAATGGTGTAGATACGAAGTATTTTTCGGCGGCGAGTGATACAGAGTTGAACCCTAAATTTATTAGTGGATGGCTTAACCGAAATAATAATCCAGTAAGTGATTATCTTGATTTTGCAAAATGTGTACTTCGCATTCCAGAAGCACATGAGATGGTTGCTAGATATACTGTACTAGATGAGGATTCTAAGAGATTAATTTTATTAAGACCATATCAGATTCATGCGATTGAAGCAATTCGAGAAGCGTCTAAAAGAAGTGAATCAGGATATGTATGGCATACAACAGGTTCTGGTAAAACATTAACTTCTTATAAAGCTACAAGAAATCTTTTGATGGATATCCCATCAATCGATAAAACTGTTTTCTTGATTGATAGAAAAGATCTTGATACGCAAACTTCACAAGCATTTCAGTCTTATGCAAATAATGATTTAGTTGATGTTGATGAAACAAATAATGTAAACGATCTTAAAAACAAGTTGAAATCAAGTGATAGACAAGTGCTTGTGACAACAATACAGAAACTGCAAAGATTGATTACAAAACGATTGCAGGAAGATACATCTGATTACAATAAAATTAAAAATTTAAGAATTGCTTTTGTAGTGGATGAATGTCATAGAGCAGTAACACCTTCAACTAAGAGGGAATTGGAAAGATTCTTTAATCGTTCATTATGGTATGGATTTACCGGAACTCCTCGATTTGCAGAAAATCCATATCCACAATTAGGAGATTTGCCTAGAACAACCAAAGAGTTATATGGAGAATGCCTGCATAAATATACAATTCAAAACGCCATCCATGATAATGCTGTACTTGGTTTCCAAGTAGAACATAATGGTCCTAAAAATATAGTTGATGAAACGGATTCTACTATGTATGATAATGAGACACATATGTTGAAAGTATTAGATATAATTTTAAATAAATCTTATTATAAATTAGGTTTCCAAAATGGAAAAGGAAAGACTTATGAAGGCATTTTAACTACAAGTTCTATTCAGATGGCTCAGAAGTACTATGAACTTTTGAAAAAAGTAAAAAACGGTGAAACAAATATTGTTATTGATGAAAAGATAAAACAAATTCTTCCAGATTTCCCTAAGTTTGCAATTACATATTCAGTATCGGAAAATGAAGAAGGTTCAAAAGTAAATCAAGAGAAGATGAAGGAATCTCTTTTTGATTATAATAAGATGTTTGGAACAAAGTTTGACATGTCACAAATTCAAAGTTATAACGCCAATTTAAATAAACGTTTAGCTAGAAAAGATGCGAAATTCAAAAGTCGAAGTGAACAACTAGATATAGTGATTGTAGTAGATCGTTTGTTAACAGGTTTTGATGCACCTTGTATGTCAACAATGTTTATTGATAGACAGCCAATGGGACCACATGATCTAATTCAGGCTTTTTCAAGAACAAATCGTATTTTTGATAAGAATAAAGCATATGGTCAAATTGTGACGTTCCAAGCTCCTACTCTTTTTAAAGAAGCGGTTGATAATGCTGTTAAACTATATTCAGCAGGTGGAGTAAATGGAGCAATAGGAGCTGATTGGGCTGAAATTGAGCCGGCGTTTAAAAAATCGTTGATTGCTTTAAAAGTATCAGCAAGTAAACCGGAAGTAATTCCTTCAATGTCAAAGAAAGAAAAAGAAGTGTTTGTGAAAATGTTCCAAAATTTTGATCGACTCTTTGCTCAATTAAAATCGTTTACTAACTATGATGATTCTATGTTAGAAGATTATGGTATTACTCAGGAAGAGTACGATAATTATGCAGCACACTATAAAAATATCATAGAAATATTAAAAGAGGATAATCCACAGCCTAGTGATATAGATTCAGAAATAACAGAAATTGATTTTGATTATGAACTCATGGCGTATAGTCATACAAAAATTGACTATGAATATATCATTAACTTGATTCAAAATATTGTTAGTCCAGAAAATACAGACGAAATAATCACTCCTGAAGCAAGGAAAAAGAAGATTAATGAAGTTATTACGTATATTGACGAATTAAGAAAAGATAATCCTAAAATTGCTGAAATTATGTCAAATATCATTTATGAAATAGAAGCTGATGAGAATAAATACTATGGTCAATCCATTCTGAATATTGTAGAAAATACAAAGAGAGAATGTCTTGATAAAGCTGTAAGTGATTTTTGTCTTGATTGGTTCACATCAAAGGAAGAAGTAATGTATGCAGCAACTCACTATAGAAATGGTGAAATTCCAAATGAAAATGCTATTAAGGAAACTGCTGATTTTGGAAGTTATAAACAATCTCAGGAAAAATCACTTCCAAAATTCAAATATTACTCTAGGATGATGGCGGAACTTAGAGAATTAATGAAAGAAGAAATTGAACCGCTTTTAGTACGTTAATATTATATTTTAATTTTTTGTTTATGTCAGTGTAAGCAATTCTATAAGAAGGAGGCAGCTTATGTTAGATGATGTAAACAAGGAAACTTTATTTTGTGATTATTATAAGCAATGGATAGAAGTGTATAAAAAGGGAGCCATTAGAGAGGCTACTATGGCGAAATATTTAATGACACATAAATGGCTTGAGAAACTTGTTCCAAATTTAAAGATAATAAATCTCAATAGAACGGCTTATCAGCAACTTTTGAATGACTATGCAAAGGAACATGAAAGACAAACAACGTTGGACTTTCATCATCAGTTAAAAGGAGCTGTTTTGGATGCTATTGATGAGGGATTACTTATTAGAGATCCTACAAGAAAGGCAATTATTAAAGGTAAAACACCAAAGACAAAGAAAATAAAATATTTAAATCAATTCGAATTACATACATTACTTGCAGATCTTGATTTAAAAGAAACTGTTAATTGGGATTGGTTTATCTTGCTTGTGGCAAAAACGGGAATGCGTTTTTCTGAGGCTTTGGCAATAACTCCTGATGATTTTGATTTTTCAAGACAAACCTTGTCAATTAGTAAAACTTGGGACTATAAGGGAAAAGGTGGATTCTTGCCAACTAAAAATAAATCATCTGTAAGAAAAATACAAATTGATTGGCAAATCGTAGTAAAATTCTCTGAACTAATTAAGACATTGCCAAAAGATAAACCTATTTTTGTTGGTGAGGATAAGATTTATAATTCCACAGTAAATGATGTATTAACAAGGCACTGCAAAACATGTGAGATTTCATCAATATCTATACATGGATTAAGACATACACATGCTTCTTTGTTGTTATTTGCTGGCGTATCAATTGCAAGTGTTGCAAGAAGACTAGGACATGCCAGTATGACAACGACACAAAAAACATATTTGCATATTATACAAGAACTTGAAAATAAAGATGTGGATCTTGTAATGAGAACATTATCTGGGTTATAAAAACATAAAATAAATGATTGCTTGCACTGATATATGTAAGTGCTTGTTAAAAAAATAAGATGTTTTATTATGAAATGTGTATTTTAATGTTATATTGTTAATTGAATTGAAATATCGCTAAAAGAATAATTTTGTTATTTATTAAGCTTTAGGAGGGTTTTCTATGAATGATATGATTAAAAAAGATAATCTAAATGAATTTGGCCTTTATGAATCGATTAGAAATGTGTTGATTCAAGCAAGAAAAAAAACCTATCAGTCTGTTAATTCATCTATTGTTATGTCCTATTGGTCTATTGGAAAGCTTATTGTTGAAAATGAATAGAATGGTAATTTTAGAGCTGAGTATGGAAAGAATGTTTTGGAAAATCTTTCAAATAAACTGTCTAAAGAGTTTGGTAGTGGATTTAGTATTCGAAGTTTACAACAAATGAAGAAGTTCTATCTAGTATTTCCAAATACGAACGCACTGCGTTCGCAATTGACATGGACACATTATCGAAGTTTATTACGTGTTGAGAATGAGAATGCAAGAAACTGGTATATTGAAGAGGCCATTAAGGAGCATTGGTCAAGTAGGCAATTAGATAGACAGATTTCTACAATGTATTATGAAAGATTGTTATCTAGTCAGGATAGAAAATCAGTTATAACAGAAGCAAATGATAAATTATCACTTGTAATACCAGAAGATTTTATAAAAGACCCATATGTCTTGGAATTCTTGGATTTGAAAAATTATCCGGCATTGCGTGAAAGTGATCTGGAATCTGCTTTGATTGATAACTTACAAGAGTTTTTATTAGAACTAGGACGTGGCTTTTGTTTTGTCTCAAGACAAAAATTAATGCGTTATGAAGATGATGACTTTTATATTGATCTTGTTTTCTATCATAGTATCTTGAAGTGTTATGTTTTAATTGATTTGAAATTAGGTAGATTAACACATGGTGATGTAGGGCAAATGGATAGTTATATCCGTATGTTTGATGACTTATATAAAAATGACGATGATAATCCAACTATTGGCTTGATATTGTGTTCAGAAAAGAATGAAGCTGTTGCTAAGTATTCTGTATTAAATGATAAAACAAATATGTTTGCTTCAAAATATCAGTTCACACTTCCGACAGTAGAAGAATTAGAACATCAAATTGAAGAAGAACGTAATCGTATAGAAAGTAAAGGTTTAATTGAAGCCAAGTGATAGAATAGAAGAATTGATAAGATCACTCAACATTGTTAATAGCAAAATAGAAGTAGAATTAAATAAAGCTTTATTAAATAATCAAATTATTTAAGATTTAAACTAGAATAGAAGTATGGTCGTTGTATGACATAATAAGTTATTGATACAAAACTATTGAAAATGTGATACGAATTTGATACACTTATTTTATCAAAAGTGTAAATATTAAATAATATTGAACTAGTTTTGTGTTAAGCAACAATATTATTGACCTATATATAGGTCAATAAAGAATTATTTGTATTGAGTTCGAATAGTGTACTATAAAGAAAAACGCCTTTGTTAAGGGCGTTTTTGTCTTTTTAAGATGATATTGAGTACAATAATTCAGAATTATATTACTTTTTGCTAGGCTTTGTATATTTATTAAGAGCTTCGATATGCTTTTTTTGTAGTCATTTGGTATTTGTTCTATTTACTAAATAATCAATAGAAGTTTTATAATAATCAGCGAGTTTTATCAGTATTTGAATAGGAATATCTCTGCCACCTGTTTCGTAATAAGAATAAGTTCTTTGTGATATATTCAGATAATCGGCTATATCGTTTTGAGATAAATCATGATCTTCTCTTAAGTTTTTCAATCTTACAAATATCATTTATATCACCTCATGAAAATTATAGAATGAAAAAGTGAATTGATATTGCTTATAGAACATATTGTTCTAGTGTGACGTCATATCTATTTAGTACATTTATTGCTTATGAGGACATTATCGTTGTATTATAAAATTCGGCAAGTTTGACTAGTATTTCAACAGGTACATTTCTATCTCCAGTTTCATAATAGGAGTAGGTTCTTTGTGAAACATTCAAATATTTAGCTAATTGTTCTTGAGATAAATCATTATCCTCTCTTAAATCTCGTAACCTTTTGTATGCCATTGTTACCACCTCATAAAAATTACATGTTATAACATTATGTTCTATTGCGTTTTAGAACGTTTTGTGCTAAAACTATTACTTAAGGAGGATTGGAATTATGAGCATAGATAAAAATGAATTCAAGTGTTTGATTTATGAATTATCAATAGGGGCTAGGAATTTAGAAGAATATCCAGTGGAGAAAAGTGAAGTTGTAGTTGATGATTTTGAAGAAGGATCGTATTGTAGCGACACCTATGAGGTAGTATATAATGCCAACCGTAGGCTATGTGATAGTTTAAATGTTGATGAGGATGAAGATGTTGAGTGCATTGTTTCTAATCTGTTATGTATTGCAAAGCATCTAAATATGAAGATGTATGATTATGGAGAATATTATGGTAATAAAGCAGTTAATAGTGAGATTGAAGATATTATATGTTTTTATGAGGAATCTAGTGAAGAAGAAAAAACGAAATACATGAAACTTATTTCAACAATTAAAAAGTTTTTGATTTCATCAGATTCTGAAGAATAGTAATTAGCAATTGAGTTATTTGATAATTGCTAGTGATTATCGCTTGTGCTATAATTTTATTAGAAATTTCTATGGGAGGAGAATATGAATAATTCATGTGGATACATCTATATCTTAACAAATCCTTCATTTGAAGAATATGTGAAAATTGGCTATGCGGATGATGTACAGAAAAGGTTGAATCAACTTAATAGAAGTGAATGCATTCCATTTGCATTTCGAGTCTATGCAACTTATGAAGTTAATTCACGTCTTTCTGATATGAAAATACATAAGATTATTGATAAGCTGAATCCTAATTTACGTTCGATTGAAACATTTGCTGGGAAAAAGAGAGTAAGAGAATTTTATGCTATGTCACATGATGATGCATATAGTATCTTAGAAGCAATTGCAGAAATACATGGCTGTAAGGATAAATTAAAGAAGATTGAACCTACGGTTTCAGAGGAGCAAGAAGAGGAAATGGCAGAAGAAATAGTAGCTGAACATAAAGAACGACTAGCTCCTTTCCGATTCACTATGTGCAATATTCAACAAGGAGCTATATTAGAATTTTGGTCTAGTGCAAATTCTAACAGTGGTATTACTTGTGAAGTTGTTAATGATAGACAAGTCGAATATCAAGACAAAATTTGGTCTTTATCATCACTTGCTAGAATGTTATCAAAATCAGAATGGCCGGTTGCTGGACCTAGATTTTTTAAATATAATGGAGAATGGCTTAATGATATTCGCAAACAAATGGAAGATTCATAAGAAGGTAATTAATTAGATATAATGCGTGGATGTTGATTATATGTTTTTCAATTTTGATAATAATATTATTTATTTCTAAGAAATAATAAAGAGTATATCTATAAATTGATATCGCTTCATGATATCAAACTGATACCATAAGCTTGTATTATCACGAGAATAGGTATAAAATAACATTGATAAGGAATAAAAAGCTGCGAAAGTTAAATAGATAAGTTTAGCTATCACAAGTGCTATGAAGAATTTGGATAGTGTACAGATATTTGAAAAGACCGCTTACGCTCTAAATGGGATTTTCTATACAGAAGTGTAACATCTTCTAAGAGAGCCTTTTGTGCAAAATCCATATTTAACCTTGATAGATTCAGTAACTTCTAATGTTTTAACTTTAAAGAGAAACTGTGTAAATAGCAATATGAGAATAATGATAAGTGGAATTTGTAAGATACTGCTCAATACTTGTATTTACGTATTTCTACCTTTGACAAACTCACATTATAAGTACATACTCTATAATATCCTCAAATATTTGGGTGTGTAAAGGGTAAAATTTAAAAATATAATTATAGGAAAAGACGATTTCTTTGATTAGTTATAAACCATTTTTTGAAACATAAAAGAGAATGGGAGGCAGGCAATATAAATTAGAAACAGAATATGGTATATCTAAAGGCACTTTTGATAACTTAAGACATAATTGAATTATTACACTATATACTGTAGAAAAATTATATGTAATTCTTAATTGTGAAGCTTGGGATATCTTTGTAATTGATTTTGATAGAAATGATTCTAAAGTATAGACTATTAAAATGCATTCTTTAGATACAAGATATAGATTCTGATTGAAATATATTATGTTTTGTGGGGTGATTGAATGTATAAATATCAGCGATTACGTGATTTAAGAGAAGATAGGGATGTAACACAAAAGCAAGTTGCTGACAAGTTAAAAACGACACAACAGCAATATTGTAAATATGAAAATGGTAGACAAGAGATACCAGTGCATCACTTAATCATCTTAGCGAAATTTTATGGGGTTACAATAGATTACATTGTAGGTTTGACAAATCAAAAATAATGGAAATATATTACACCTTTTTAGGTTTAAAATCACACACCTTATTGGTTTTAGCTATATCATAAACTTATGAGGTGTTTTAATGTACCACTACAATAAATTTAGCGTATTTCATTGTAAGCATAAAGAGAGGAAGAAATTTATGATATTTAATGATTTGTTTTTTGGTTTTGCGGATGCTTCTAAAGAATTTATGATAGAACCAATTTTATTTGAAAAGTCATTTTATGATCCTTATGGTATTATAACGCAATTACAGGAGGATTGGAAATATATAGTGGTAGGTAGAAAAGGGGTAGGAAAATCTGCATTTAGTTCTAAACTTCAATCCAAGGCTAAAACTAATAACGAGATTATCACTTTTCCTTTTGAATTAAGTAATTTTGAATACACTACATTTTCTAAGACAAGCGCCAATAATGCTGTTGTAGGGACAAGAAAATACAAAGACTCTTGGGATTTTATTTTATTACTTTCAGTATTAAAAACACTGAAATTGCAGCCCTTGGAACTAAATGATAGAGTTATACAGACTATAGAACTCCTTAAAAAGTTAGGATTCGATATAGACGACGAATATACAAAAAATGTAAAGAGATTAAGCAAGTTAAAAATAGGCGCTTCTATAGGTGTTTTCGATTTGAATTATGAAGAAGAATTTGGAGAAAAACCGATTGATTTTTCAGAAAGAATTGGTACACTTAAGTCATTAATTTTGGAAGCAATAAGATCTATACATATAGAGAAAAAAAACTTTATTTTAATCGATGGTTTAGATGATATTTTAAGATTTAAAAAAAACCAATTAGAAATATTGTCTAGTCTAATTAGAAGTGTCGATTTTCTTAATGAGTACTTTTATAAAAATCAATCAAATATAAAAATTCTATTATTTATAAGAGAGGATATGTTAGGGATGATTACAGATCCTGACTTAAATAAGATTAAACGGGATGGCAGTATAAAAATTTCTTGGTGTGATGATGTAAATTCGTTAAAAGAAATTATTGAGTTGAGATTTAGATATTCAAAAATCGCACAAAAGGAAAATTTGATTTCCAGCGATTTTTTTCCTAAATTTATGAAAAACAAAGAATTTTGGGATTATATTTTTGAATTCACATTATATAAGCCTAGAGATGTTTTACAGTTTTTAAATATATGCAAGTCAATGTATCCTAATCATAATTCTTTAACTTATGCAGAAGTAAATAAGGTACTTAAAATATATTCAAAAGAATATTTTTTAGAAGAAATGAAAAATGAAATTACAGGATTTGTTGATGATGAAGTTATCAACACTTTACCTTCAGTTTTTAGAAAATTATCAACTAGATCATTTAGCTTAGGTTCATTTCATACATTATTAAATGATCAGTCTATAAAAAAAACATATAATATAAAAGAGGTAAAGAATGTCTTGTATTATTTGTTTGAAGCTGGATATATAGGACATATTTATAGCGGAGGAAGTGTTGATTTTAAATATAGAAATCCTACGACAAACGTTGATTTTAGTGAGAATTTTTTAATTCACAAAGGCTTACATTTAGGACTTGGGATAAAATTATCCCACTAAAATTTAGTAATTTATAATATATGGAACAAAGTTCATACTATAAGGAATTCTCTGAACTGAAAAGAGTAAGTGCTCACCAAGGAGTGTAAAGCAAGGAAATGTAGGACTTGAGAGTAAATTACACTTCCTTTTTAGTGTTGTGGAATGGTAATTCAAGATAACATGGGCAAGTAGTCTAAGAATGAATGTTATTCAAAACATTAAAAGTAAGAAAACTTGGTTTCTTAATCATTCAAAAAGCAATGGAGGTAAATATAAATCTTGAATTTGATTCTTTTGATAGAATATTTCTCAATCAGGTCAGGTAATCGATATAGCGTTTACAGGAGAATTGCGGCAGAATCAACAGGAGGCTGTCAATACACTGATGCAGTATGATATGGGAATTATGAAGGCAGTTCCGGGTTTTGGTAAAACAGTTATGGCATTGTATATGATAGCGCAAAGAACAGTATCTACTTTAGTTATCGTACCCAATAAAGAAATCCAAAAACAATGGGAACAACGGATCCATGAGTTTTTAACCATACCGCCGGGTAAATCAAAACGAGACTCCTATATCGGAATCTATAACGGCTCCAAGAAAAAACTGAGAGGGCATATAGATATCGCCGTTGCTGCATCTTTAGCAAATTTAGAAGACATTGCAGTTACCCTAAAGGAATATGGCATGATTATCGTTGATGAATGTCATCATGCCGCCAGCGATACATTTACCAGAGTATTGAGAAACGTGAATGCAAGGTATATATATGGCTTTTCGGCAACTCCCAAAAGAAAAGACGGGTTGGAGAAAATCATGCATATGTTCTGTGGTCCTATCCGCTATGAAACCAGTTCATTTCAAATACAGAATACATACAGGTTTCAACAGCTCCTGATTCCCAGAATGACGACTATGCGGTGTCTGGATGATAGTAAAACCTACACGCAGTATTGCAGCGATCTTATGAACGACCAGATTCGAAATTATCTGATTGTGAAGGATGTGGTGAAAGAATTTCAGAATGATGGTAAAATCATTATCCTGTCAGAGCGTAGGCAGCACCTGACAATCTTATATGAGATGTTGAAGCACCTGCATATACATGTGTATGTACTGACGGGTGAAAGGAAAACAAAAGAGAGAAATGAAATCATTGCAAAAGTACGGAATTTTAATAGCAAGGAGAAATTCATCCTCTTGGCAACCAGCAAGCTTCTTGGTGAAGGCTTTGATTTACCTGCCTTATCAACGTTATTTCTTGTTATGCCGATTTCTGATGAATCCAGGATAGAGCAGTATACAGGAAGAATTCATAGAAATGTGGAGGGTAAGGATATGGTGAAGGTATATGATTATGTGGATGCTCATATCCCCATGCTGGAAGGAATGTTTCGCAAAAGGTTGAAGCAGTACCAGAAAGAAGGCTACTTTCTGCAGGAACAAAATCAAATTGTTGAAGTTTCCCAGCTGATGTATGAAGGGCAGAGCTATAAGCATGTATTTCTTGAAGATATAAAGGCATCCAGCAGTGAAATCCTGATTATGAATGTACATTATGAGTTAGGAAAAATCAAAAGCTATTTCGATGTCCTGCAGGAAAAGGCACATCAAAATGTTCAGCTGTATGTCGTCTTGAATGATGAGCAAAGACAAAAGGAAATGCTTGTGCGAACGATAGAAGGAATGGGCGCAGCTATTTTGCACAGCAATCATTCAGCACATTTTGTTGTGATTGACAAAGAAATTATCTGGTACAGTGATATGGATTTTCTTGGAAGGGCAAAAAAAGATGGTTTAAGTACAAGGCTGAAAGATCCGCATCTGGTAAATGAAATTATGAAAATTGCACAGGATGAACAGCTGCAAAATATAGAGGATGATGAAAAGATAAGCTTATGGTGAATAAGAAAAGTGAATGTAAAATAGAAATATAAAAGCCAGATAATCCAATGCCATTTGGAATTAAGGTAAAAACTGTATGAGGAAAATGCCATTCTGGAAGTTTTTACTGTAAGTGATACCAAAGCCTGTATCCGTGTAAAAGGAACGATTGATTATACAGTGGTTTTACAGAAAACAGAGCATGGCGTTACGATTGCTTGCAATTGTTCGTATCTTAGAGAATGGTAGCACAAGGTAGCTGTATTACTGTATCTTAAAAAGTATCGCATCCAGTATTGAAAATCGAACACAGAACGGTCACGATAGAGATTAGTCATTTGGATGATTTTAAGTTTGAGGTTAAGGAACAGCTGTATGAACTGGATGTAAATGATGAGGATTTATCGCATGAGGAATGACTGTATTTACGCTATCAGACATTTCAACATGAAAGGCATGTGGAAACCAAGCTACAAATGCTGATTTACTTATCAAGAAAATTGTAGTATCACCTGATGTATGGATGGTGATTTTTAAGGATCTGAATCAGAATCCTGAGTCTGTAAAAGCGGTAATTTCAAACATGAAGGAACAGGATATGATTTTCATGCTAAGTGAAGCTATACGGACTGTGGAAGAATCTGGTTCCTCAGCATAGGAAGCATGGATGATATGCTTTCAGGAGAGAATTCTGGAATTGGAAGATGTATTCGCTAATGCAGGTATGTAAGGCAGGATAACAGGAAAGTCAAAACTGTAATCATGTTCATATAAAAAATCGGAGGTCCCCATATGGATGAGCATTTTATTTATATCGTACTGGAAATCGTATCGGAAATACCCAAAGGAAGCGTCGCAACCTATAAACAGATTGCGGAGCTGGCCGGCAGAGAGCGTAATGCCAGGCAGGTTGGCAAGATTCTCTCCGCATCCACCCTGTATGGCGAATACCCGTGCCATCGCGTCGTTAACAGTGCAGGCAGAACGGCTCCGGACTGGGATGAACAGAAAAATCTTCTCATAGACGAGGGCGTCACCTTTAAACCAAACGGAAACGTTGATCTCAAAGCCTGTCAGTGGAAGATATAAAGCAAGCACCTCTATCAAAAGAACCACCAGCAAAACCCAAACAGAGGCACGCATAACCTGACGGGTGAACTTCCCAACTGCTGAGTGACAAATTATTTTCAAAAAGCATACATCAACCGTGCAGTTTCTAATGAGAAACCATCATTTCCGGAATTCATGCTAACAGATTCGGAAAAAGTGTCTTATAATGTAACTGACAGGGGAATTCTCCCCGCAAACTTTACAAGCCAAGGAGCAATCGATTATGGAAAAAAATATACGTCTGGTTATCTGTGATATTGACAGTACCCTCGTTACTTCCGAAAGAGAACTGACACCGAGAACAAGAGCTGTCATCCATCAGCTTCACACAAAAGGAATTTACTTCGGCATCGCATCGGGCCGGCCATTGGATGAACTGGCAAAAAAAGCAGCACTGTGGGGAATCTCATACCCCTTTGATATCCTGATCGGCATGAACGGCTCCGAGCTTTGGGATAACCTTTATCAAAAGGAATACAGCTACTTTAAAATGAAAAAGGAGTGGATCAAAGAAACAATGGAGCTGATGAAGCCCTTTGATTCCAACTGCTTTATCTATCGCGATGACTGCCTGCTCTGTGAACGCGATGATGCACAGATGCGCAAATCCGCCCTAACCAGTGACAAGCATATGGTTGTCGTGGACTCTCTCTCTGTCATGTATGAGCAGGAAAACGCTAAAATCATGTATCGTGTCAAAGAAGATATCGTGGATGAAATCGAACAGTATTTGAACGAACATCCATCTCCTTACTATAAAGGCTTCAAAACACAGCCGACCCTCATTGAATTTGCAGATCAGCGGGTATCCAAAGCCTATGCACTGAAAAAATTCTGTGAATGTAACAGAATAACACCGGAAGAGGTCGTTGCCTTTGGCGATACGACCAATGACAATGACATGCTGGCATACAGCGGTCTGGGTGTCTGTATGATCAATGGCAGCGATGATACCAAAGCAATTGCAGATGATATCACCGCATACAGCAATGATGAAGACGGCTTTGCCAGATACATGGAAGAGCATTTTCTGAAATAACAGAGGCATACAGATAAATATCTCTCGCTTATCCGCTTTGCCAGATACATGAAAGAGCATTTCTTGAAATAACAGAGGCATACAGGTAAATATCTCTCGCTTATCCGCCTAAACACAATAGACATACAGGAACGCATCTTCATTGGATTGTTGCAGCCTGCATGCAGACTCTAACATCCCCCCTCTGCAGGATCAGTAATTTCATATGAACAAGAAAACGCAGCATTCAATCACCATTACTGACAATAACATACCTGTAGGAATCCCTGGTTTATGACGATCTACAAACGAACGCATATCCAAAGAACACAGCCTGCACAAAACACGATAAAGCCCATAGAAAAAGTATCCGTAAGGATTCACTTCCAACAGGAATAAATCCTATCGCCATCGGATACTTTTTTACTACACAATTCTTTCCTCTTGTTATTATCACACAAAATTCAATAAACATGCCAATCAACACGTTTAGATTCACACCTATTGCTGTTCCTTTACTCCATGCTCTTCAAAGACTCCACCATATCAATATGATTCAGTACACGGTTTG
>OLSH01000422.1_pt1 | contig 37995 bp, 43 predicted proteins | sample 1643221 | NCBI WGS metagenome assembly OLSH01 (sample SAMEA3136681, study PRJEB25190) | human gut metagenome | biome: human gut; feature: human-associated habitat; material: faeces | place: Austria | collected 2013 | reverse complement strand
TCTCCATAACTCCATGTGCCAGGATCTGCCTCATTGTTACTACGCCCGTAGCTGGATAGATACAGTGACAAGTCCTGTGTCTCTGCTCCGATATCCATACTGCTCTCAGTGATAGTCAAAGCAATGGTCTTACGCACTGCTCCGCAGGCAATGTCCAGTGTCAGTGCTCCCACGCTGTCCGCCCGATATGTCCAGATTTGCCGTGTACGGTCCACGGTGAGAGCAGCTACCTGCTTACCGTTGGCACTCAATGTAATGGCCGATGTCATACTCATCGGATTGTACACCATGTACTCAATAACAATAGATGCGTACTGCTCCGCTGTGCCTCCCCTGTAGGTACTGGTTATGATCGGTGCGTCCTCCCCGGCTACGGTATATATCAGCTCGTAATACAGTTCATTGGATTTGATTTCTACGCCGTCAACCTCTGCCGTAAAATACACCAGCAGGCTGTGTGCCCCGTGTGTCTGGGCCGGGATGACATAGGACTGCTGACGCCCGGATGCAGATACCTCTGCTGTGCCAATCTGAGTACCGTCCAGGACAAAATGCATGGTTTTGGTAATATTACCGACCGGAGTATAGGTATATGTGATAGGTCCGCTGTAAGGCACACTGGCGTCAAAGGTAGATGATACGCTGACATCCACCACCGATACACTGTAGTTGATAGTCCGGCTATTGCCGTATGCATCGGTCACATTGACCTTGACCATGTTTGCGCCGGTAGACAGGTATTTACCGATATCCACCGTAACAGCGCCCTGGGCCACGTCCTGAGTGGTCTTGACCAAGCCATTGATTGTGACTTTGAGGGTGCCGTTGCCCGTCGGCAGCTCATCCTCCAGAGAGGACCATGTGACTCTGATCTCACAGACTGCCCCGGATGCGATAGACTTAGACAGCCAGCCGCTTGTATTAGACACAGTAAGCACAGCATTGTTACCGGTACCGCCGCCTCCACCTCCGCCGCCCGAAAACGGTCCCAGAGGGCCGACCACAACCTCGTTATTACTGGTCATGTAGAGATAGCCGTCCTCTACATAGGCATCGTCTATCTTGCCAGCCAGCATTAACTGGATGGCTTTCTGGCTCTCGTCCAGCTCTCTAATCGCATTCGTAGAGCTATTTTCTACATCGCCTATAGCCTTAATGGTCTTTACAATCTTACTTTCTACTGATTCCCCATCATTGCATATTATCTCGTCTGCATCCTTCGGGGCTTCCAAAGCAACTTCATATATTTTTTCTACAGCCTCACAGATCAGCGGGCGCATTGTTTTGCCTTGTATTGTCTCTTGCATCTTCCGCAGCGTTTCACGGATATATGCCATGTCAGCCATGCAGCATCACCGCCTTTCTTTTACTCCGCTAGACGATTTGTATTAATATAATCCATGATAGCCTGGACATGTCCCTGCAGCACTTTATCTACAACAATAAAATTACCTTTGTTTTGCTGGCTTACCAAATTTCCTTTTTCATCGACTTCAGAAAATGTATAAGCAATTCTGTCGCCCTCTCCTGTTTTGAGATGAGTAAAACTTGTTAATTTCTTCATGCATATGCCTCCTCTAATTCCTGATAATATTCTTCTACCATTTGTGCTGCTTCAGCTTCGTAATCTATGTCCAAAGCGTCCTCAGGCGCTTTTTCATCCACCTCTAAACGCTCGGATTCAAACCCCTTCTGCTTTGCCTTTGCCTCCCAAGAAAATGGAAGGCCCGGCGTTCCGGCAACTACAAAATATCCTTGTGTTTTCTGCAAAACATATAAGTCTCCTGGCCCTTCTTTTTGTAAAAACACCTGATAGTTTATAACTGTGTTTACTGTCTCACAAAAAATATCATCCATAGTAACGAAACATAACCCGTCATCTCCGATCACTCCAGAACCAATATCGCCAAAATATGGGTTTGCCATCTCATAACAGTACAGCAGACGTTCATCATAATCTTCTGTTAAAGCACACCGACTCTTCGTGCCAGCAACTGTCAGGCTTCCTGCCATATAAACACTGCTACCAAAATAATGCGGAGCATGAAACGCCCCGGACCCCTGCCCACCCCCATACCTATATGCGACACTTCCACCCCCATTAGCCACAAAGAGCATTGCCTTATAGGTGCAGAATGCAGTATATCCTGTATCAGAACTGTCATATACAGGCTCTAAATCCAGGGCTAAAGCATTGTCCACGTAAAACATCAGGCAACTCCCATTCAAAATCCCTTTTAATTTGTGAGACCCATTTGTTGCATTGCTAGTAAATCCATCTTTGTCAACTGTGTTCTTTACCGCTCCACTTGAATCCAGCACCCTGATCTGTCCATTTTTATTGTTACTGCCTCCAACCGTTACTGTGCCACCTATTTGTGCCCCCGTACAAGTCAGCACACCATCCTCTGTCATACTGGAATATGTAGCTGTCCATGAAATTTTTGCTGCTTTCATACGGATACTATCGGCCCTCTGCTCAAATATGGAATCCAGATCATTTTCCGATACCTTCATAGCAATTTCGTTACTGATCACCTGTATCTGGGCTTCATTATAGACCTCATAGCTGCCAAGTAATTCAACATCGGAAATTAGAATAGGTATTGCCGAAGAAGTATCGTAAAAATCAAGGTTTTTCTCTCCTTCTTCCACGACATCATATTCAAATTCAAACTGTGACCATTCATCTGCTTTTAATGCCCCAACCTCTGTATATTTGGTAGAACCATCAAAGATACATTTCACCCTTACGCTGCCTTCCGCTCCGGCCTCGATTGCCGCCTTGAACCGGACTGTATACTTCCCAGCATCCATATTATAACTTTGCCGCAGATAAGGAGAGGAAGAGCCATTTTTAAAGCGGACACATTTTCCCAAGGTACTGTGATTATATATCGTGATGTATGTTTCATCCGAAATCAGCCAACTGTTCAGGCCATCCGAAAAATTACCATTTAAACAGTAATCATGTAGGGCGTAGGACAATTTCTCCATTACACTCAGATTAACTCGGCCTTCCATAGCCTGTACTGCCGCCGTGGTATAACTCTGGGCATATTCCTTCGCACCGGTTTCTGCATTATCAATCTGTTTTTCCACTGTCTGTTTATATTCCGTTGACAATGATTCACCTTGAATGGAATTTGCCTTTACGAATTCACCCAAAAACACGCCGTCTATCGTCCACGCATTTTTATATGGGCCATCATAACCATTACGTGAAAATGCTATGCCAGACATATTGATCTGCATCACATGCTGGGCAGCCTCTTTGGTCGGTGCATCCATATACAGATCACGTAACCACCGGCCGTCCTCATCGTACTCTGATACTTTGTAACCACCCTTGCTCCCGGTCATCATCTGAGTAGCATTTTCAATGGCAGACTGCAGCCATGAAGTGGTTACTTTTACGTCATCAATCTTCTCATCGACTTTTTTATTTGTATTGCTGCTATGCTCCGCATATCCTTTTTTGGTCTCATCCCCCAACAAAAGCAGATTTTTATTCGGTTCATGTAAATAAATATCCAGCTTTTGTACTGGAAAATATCTATCCATGCCATAAGGAGCTGCCACGGCATGCACCCGATCTCCCAGCTCAAAACTGTCAAATCTATGGCTCAATACAGACAGATCCACAGCATTGAGTTCCAAGGTCATGGTCTCATACTGGTTATCATGCAGCCATTGCTCACCTTTTTCTTTCAGGTTTGCAGGCATTCCTACATCATCCCATTGCTGTACAGCCATGATCCACCCATACCGCTCCACCGCCTCCGGGATATAGAGATAATTTTTCCCATCATTGACAGATGTTATATCCAGATATGCCTCCAGGCCTTCGACAGGGCTTTCATCCAGTCTCACTCCATGCGGTATTACTGCCGTATACAGATCATCTGCTGTGGTATCCTCACTGTAATCCAACAGGTTCATACCAAATTTTATAGGTTGTTCACATATCTTCCCATAGTCCGCAAGGGTCAGCCAGTCAAGATACCTGACGCCATCCACTTTCCGGATTTTTAGGTAGCCTCCCAGCTTATCCAGTAGCTTCTCTCTAATGGCTTCTAGAGTTGTTTCCTCGTTGGTAAAACGATAAATACTATCATTATCATCATGAATTGTCACAATCCCAACTTGGAAGTGCTTCTTCGTCTCTGTCATATCATTATGCCAGAGCACCCACGTCTCCAGCATTTGACGCGGGCTTAAATCGTGGTATACCGCCTGTGGTTGGATACTATCAAACAAAAAGGCCAGCTCGCCCACGCAATACACATGCTTGACGTTGTAGAGGTCACGGCTTATGTCGCGTACCTCTCCGTAAAACAGCTCCTTATCGTCCTTGACAACCTGCACCATTGTCACACGGCTGGCAATCTGCCCGTAAAAAGCACTGTCCGGGGCAATGTCAAACTCAAAAGTCCCCGAATCGTTCATGGCCAGATGCAGCTCACACCCTGTCAAAATCAGCAACTCATCCCCGGGATAATAGGCCAGCTCCCCATCAATATAAACTTTATACATTTACAATGACCTCCCTCTAAAATCTACGGATAAGGTGCCAGTCCCGGCAAAAGTGAGTGTTTTGGTTATGCCGCCCAGACGCACCTCCGGCAGCCTGGTATTACCCACCGGCAGAGGATAAGACTTGCCGCCATAAGATAAGGTCAGGTCATTAGACGCAGTAACCGCAAAGATGGGCACTACATCCAGTCCGGAGCCAAGTATCTCAACCGTCTTGCTGTCTGCAGTTATCTGGATGTCTTTAACTTCTCTGATAATCCCTGTCTCAAAGTTGAATGGATCCCACAACCAATCTTCTATACTTGTTTGCACGTCATATTTGTACGGCTGCACATCCACAATCATCGTAAATTTACCAATCCTTGCAACTACATCCACATCTCCTTGCACCTGCGCTCTGCCATAATAGTAATAGCCAAGGTCATCATCCGGCGTAACCGTCACGGTCTGTCCATGATAGGCATTTAAAAAAACAGACAGGTATGTACGCCACGCCTGTCTGTTCTTCCTAGCCCCCAGGACCATCTTTATTGTTCTGTTTTCATAATGTACCACGCCGTCCATCTCTGATAAATCCAAGTCAATTCCAAATGGTACTTTAATCTTATTTGTCTTTGGCTTTGGTGGAGATATTTCCAGCGATTCAACTGTAAGTCCCCATTCGTCTGTATGTTTCCCGTTCAGGGTAACTCCCATTTGATCACCTTCTTTCTGCTCGTTTCCGGATAACTTCCATCCCTTTATCCGCTGCCTGGGCCACTTCCGTCTCAAACTGTCGGCGTGATGGATATAAGGACACTTCCTTATTTGCTATATTGGCCAAATATGGGAGGTATTCTTGCAAGAGATTGATTGCATCAGCAAAAGCACTGCCCTGAGCTGCTACATTGCCTCCTGCAGTCATATTGCCCGAATTGACATCCGGTATTGCCATACTGTCCGCGATCACTGCATTGACATCCTGCATCTCTTTTTCATATCCCACTCCGAATCCTTCTGCAGTAAATTTTCCGATGCGTTCAAAGACTTTAGACGGGGAGTTGATTTCCAGTTGATACTCAGCCTCTGCTACAGCATCCGCACACATCTGTGCTACCGCATTGATCACCTCAGATTCGCCTGCAGAGATACCGTTTGCCAGACCAACAGATGTATTATAACCATCCATATATAACGTCCAGGAATTTAGGCTGCTGGCTTCATTTGTTACCGCATCTACAAGACTCTCTGCCGCATTATGTACACCGTTTATCCCGCTATCCATGCCGCTTATCAAGCCACCTGGAACTTCCATTCCTGTTGCACGAAACCGTTCATGTGTGATCTTATCATTTACTTTATCCAGTATGTTTGTGCACATGCTGGATACCTTTCCTATCATAGCCGGGCTTGCGGATTCCACTCCGGACCTGATGCCGTTTGGAATAACTTGCCCAATTCCCGAAAAGTCAGATGCGTTCAAGATATTACTTGATATCGTAACAAGTTGCTGGGAGAGCATCTGCACTGCTATAGTGGCTTGTGACTGGCTATTATTTATCCCTCCTGCAAGCCCGGATACAACATCATTACCGATACCCATAAACACTTTTGACGGCGAATGCGAATCAAGAGTAGTTTTTGCCTGTACAATGGTGGCTTTTCCTAACTCATCAACTGCGATTTTCCCCTGCTCAATCCCTGACCGGATGCCACTCCCGAACCCTGCGGACACATCTATGCCTGTGGTAGACATCACCTCAACCATATGTTCTTTTCCGCCATTAAGGGCCGCTGTATATTCCTCAATCATACCCTGGACGCTGGCATTTACGCCCTCTTTCATATCCAGAGATTGCGACCACATATCATTGGCCTGCTGCAACTGCTCATCCGTCATATTGGCAAAGGCTTCAACATATGTGGTTCCCTGCGGTCCCATCTCGGCCAGTTTATCTAAGATACCCTGATTCACGCCTCTGTCAGCCAGTAAAGCCATGTTGTCAGCCCAATTGGTTACTCCATTGATCTGGGACTCCATGTTTTCCAATAGTTTCTCGCTCGATATCTTAGTGCCGGCGTCGAACTCATCAAACATATCCATCTGGCTTTCCAGGACACTTGATACGGTCTCCTGCATACCCATGTAAGTTTCCACTATAGTCTGGGCTGCTGTTGCATTTGCATCTGCCGCTGCCTGTTGTGCTTCTGAATTCTCATTAGCGGATTCCGTGTTTTCATCCTGTTTGGTAGTAGCTTCTTCCCATGAAACACCGTGTTTTTCCAACTCCTCCTGAAGAGCCGCGATTCCCGCCTCTACATCTTCACGCGCTGTTTCATTTTTTTCTTGAGCTTCCTGGTTTTTTTCAATGGATTCTGTTACTTCATCGTAATTACGACGCTCTTCATTCTTTTTATCGAACAACGTAGTTAGGCTTCTGCAGTTTTTAAGATACCACTCATCCTCACCTTCAAGGACTTTCTGTTTTTTCTCGGATAAGTCCGTAGACTGCTGTGTCAGTTTGATATTCTCAACTTCCAGCTCAGACCGTTTTTTTATCAGTTCAACTGCCTGCTCCCTAAGCGCCTGCAGTTCTATGTCCTTTTGTGACTGGTTCAGATATTCTTCCAAGGCATCACTTGCCAGATTCAGCTTACCTGCCTGCTCATCATACGCCAGGTTCAAATCCGGCACCAGTCCATTCAGTTCAGCAATGTACCCCTGCATCACCTGAGTTTCTTCGTTGCTTCTCCCAGTCTTATCTGCGAGCGTTTCTATACGTTCAGCAAGTGTTTTTGCATATTCTCCCTGGGCTTCTATTTCTGCACTGCTATCCGCATACGATGTCATCATATCCTGGGCTGATTCAGAAACTTCGTTTGCTTTATCACATAGGCGCTGGCTCTGATCAGCCAAATCCGCGACATCTTTTGATGCATCTCCTGCACTCTCTGCGTAAACACCAATTGCGGTTGCTGCACCGGCCACCGCCGTTACCATTAGTGCAATAGGCGTCGCACTTACAGTAGTATTAAAAAGAGACTGGGCCACTGTAGCCAGCTTCATTGTTGCCTTAAATGTGCCAACACTGGCTACCACACCGCCTATGGCTGGTACCAGACTATCCATATTCTCAATGACTGCATCCAAGCCGTCCTCAATCGCAGGCAGGGCTTCCTCGGCGATTGGCACTCCCACCCGGGTTTGGAACTTCTTACCCAGCTGTTGAAATCTGGATTCAAGGGTATCGTATTTGATATCCTTGATACTCTCCATCGTCCCTTTTACATTATCATATGCCGTGTTTGTCTCGTTTAAGGAGGTGATGACTTTCATAGCATTGTCTTCACCCAGGGCTGACCATGTGTTGCTTGCTAAAGTAAGCATTTCCTGCTTATTCGTAGCTGTCGAAATATCATTGATTACGGAATAAAATACATCCTTTGTTGTGGCCTTTCCCTGTTTCCACTGATAGAAGAGAGATTGTGTCTTGTTTGAAAAAGCACTGAGGTTTTCTTCGATACGCCCATCCGCCAGTGAGATACCAAACTCTTTCACAAAGTCATTCACCTTATCTAGGTTATAGGCCCCTGACTGAAGACCATTGTCTAGAATAGCAAACATCTCCTGTGCAGAGAATCCTGCCTGTCCCCATAACTGGCTGTACTCAGCTATGTTATCTGCCAGCTCACCGGACTTGTTTAGTCCATTCTGGGCACCCCTGGCCATCAGGTCAAAAGCCTCCTCAGATGTCACTCCCATATTCTCAACAAGACCATCCACGCCTCTTATCGTCTCGGACAGATCCATGTCAAAGACATCACGCATAGCAATGCCATTTTCTGTCATGCTCTCCAGTTTGCCAGGATCCAGTTCACCAGTATACTGTCTGACAAGAGCCATCGACTCCGCAACATCGTTGATATCATCACCATAATTGTTATTATGCAAGTCCTCCATGACAGACTTGTACTGCTGCATCTCTCCTGTGGTGGCTCCTGTGCTTGCCTGTAATTGTCTCTGTGCAGTTTCAAGGCTTGTCACTGATTTGACTGCATTGACAACGGCATCTTTGCCCAGATTTACCAGGGTGTTTGCCAGATTTGTCTGAAGAACTGCAGAAAAATCCATCGTAACTTTTTCTGCGTCCTTGACCTCTTTGCCAAATTCATCTATGGATTTCGCACACTGGTCCGTAGACTGCGCCGCTTCTTTCAGGTATGCAGCATTTTTATTTACCGCTGCTGATGCTCTTATGACCTGGGCTTCTGCTGTATTCAGCTTCGTCTCCCAGTCCTTTACGCGGTTCCCTGCGGTTTGATAATTCTTTTCACCTTTTGCGATTGCCGTACTGACTTCCCCTAAGGCTGTCTCTTCTTTCTTCAGCTCACCGGCAAGAGACTGTACCACTGCCTCCTGTTTTTTTATCGCCTGTTCCGATGAGTTCCCGGATTTCGTCATCTTATCCAGACGATCCGTGGCCTTTTCATAATCCTGCTTCAGATCCTCCAGTTTTTTACTGTGGGTCTCCTGCTGCTTATTCAAGTTTGTGAGGCCTGCACCAACCTTGTCGTAGCTTTCTTTTGCGTGCTCCAAGCCTTTTCTGACAGCTTCTTCGTTGCTCTTCTGCTCATCCAAGGACTTGGATAGCACTTCATGCTTTTTTTGTAGGGCTTCCAGGGTGTTCTCCTGGCCTTCATACTGGGCCTGGACAAGGCCCAACTCTGACTTTAGGGCTGACAAGGATTTATTGCAGTTCGTGACGTTCTGTTTAAATTCTTTCTCACCGTCCAGCGCGATCAGCGCACCTATCTTCTTGATTTCCAAATGCTCACCTCCTTGTTTTTGCCCGCAAAAAAGCCACCTGCCGAAGCAAGTGGCCCGTATCTCTATTTATTTTCTGATCTTAAATGTTACGATTGGTTTATTTTTTATCTTCCCCCACACAAGGGGTGCCAACCCTATGATGGCCCCAACTATACCAAACGCCGGTTCAACAACGATGAGATATGCAACTGCAAGCCATAAAACAAGGCTCAACAAAGCTTTTATAAACTCTTTCTGCTGTTTACTCATAGTGCATCCCTCCTTTGATATTATTATACTCCTGGCAGGGCTATAAGTCCAGCATTGAAACTCTCTTTTTCTCCTGAAATATACACCTTCTGGCTTTAAAATTGCAGAACCACTTAAAGTGCCGGAATAAGTCGCACCACTTTCCCATATACATGCGGGAGATCTCTTTTTCCGTGTATCCCATCTGCATTCCCATGAACACAAGCCACGCAAAGTCTACAGGTTCGCTTTCTCCGTCTGCTTCTTCCTCTGCGTGGTCATTGCGTTTTTTGTCTCAAAACACCTGTAAAATTCATCGTGCAGCGCATCCGCAAGTGCCGTCAACGGGATGTCCACCTTTCGTACGATCCCTTCTTTTTCATATTTGACAGGCGCTCTGCCGTCTTTTTCTGCTGTGATCGCTTCCCCTTCGTTCACCATCCATGTCAATGCATCATTGACAGCTCCGGCATTCGGGAATTTACCGTGGTACTTCGTTTTACCATCATCATCTATGATCTTGTTCCCATCCTCATCCAGATCTGGTTCCCATGTCATGAGCTTCTGCTCGAATTCCCCGATCGTCCCGTATTTGTCCTGGATCTTCTCCAGCACCAAAAGGTCGCATTTGATGGGATACTTTTCCCCTGATAGTTCAATGGTGTTCATTTCTTCAAACATATATATGCCTCCATGATTCTCACAGTTATTCCTTTGGTTTTCCGCCTTTCTCATCCAGCCATGCGATTGCCTCTGCCTCGGTATCGAATATCTTTACCTCTTTCCACTTTCCATCCGGCAAAGCCATTGCCTGCCCGGTAATGCTGGGCGTCTGATACTCAATGTTATCACCCTTCACCTTGTAACTTTCCTGGCCTTCTGTGAATTTCACCTTATACAGCCATGATGCTGTATACTTTCTCACCCCATCCACCTTCTCAGCCACACGGAATCCGAACCCCACATACTTTGATTCGTCGCTGGCCTTATAGGTTACAGAATCTTCTGCCGTTGTGTGCCCGAACATGTTCTCATGGGCCTTGATGGGAAGTGTGGATGTGTTCAACGTGATGTCCGCGTATTTAAATTCCTTATCGTATTCCGCCTTGATATCATCCGCGTACAATGACCCCTCCGCAAACTGCGGTGTGATATCGATCTGTATCGCTCTCCCACAAGTAAACGGATCTGCATACGTGTTTGCCGGTTCTGTTAATTTCGCGATCGTCGGCCTTGCTAATCCAATATATGCCATAGTCTTATTCCTCCATATCTTCTTCAAAAATGCATGAAAAACATAAATGGTGATATCCACTATCCTTTTCATGTAATGTAATTATGTCTGTCACAACAGCCCCTGCTTCCCGAAGGGCTTTTCTTATCTCCCGACGCCTCTCGGTATAATTGCTCTTGGTGTAGAGATGTACCTGCATATGCTGCAACCATTCCTGGTCCGTATCATCTGCAAATACTGCCGCCTCCTCCAGTTCCGGATTATAAACGATATATTCCTTGGGCGGACGTTCATTCGGGCAGCACAAGGGCCAGATCTTCGGGACTATTTGCGCCAGCGCAAGTTCTATCCTCTCATTTACGCTCATCCCGTCACCTCATTGAATTTTTCCTGCATGGTATCCAAGCATTTCTTTTCCGAATTCTTCATAGCCTTGCTGATCACCGGCCTTGCGTTCTGCTTTGATGTCCCATAATTCAGATATGCCAGTTTTTCATTGTTACGGATACCTTTTCTGTCTTTACCTTTTGCGGTAACAGAGACATAGTGCCCCAAATGATTTTCCCCTGGTTTATTTGCTTTTATGGACCGGGCCAAGTCTCCAGTAGCATATCCTTTATTAGCCGCCTGCTGTACCTGGCTCTGCAGTTCCTCTTTGAGGATAGGCGCTGCCGCTTCCAGCATTGCAGGAGCTACGTCAGCAATATCTCCCAGCGCCATCAGTTCCTTTTCCAGTTCATCAAATCCCATTGTCTGAAAGCTCATATCATCACCCACATATGATCTGGATCTTTGCTTTCCCTGTCTTGTAAGTACGGACGATATCATACATATACCCCTCATATTGTACTTTCCTGGCATATGCCTTGGATTCATCCTCCTCATGAGCGGAAAGTTCAAAATCCTCCTGCCTGGTCTCAAGGACCAACTTCACCTCAACGCCTGCACGCATGGCTTCATAAAACTCCATCCTGGTTGCTGATTTTTCCTCAACATAGATATCCACGCTGTGCTCTTCTTCTACCGGGAAGCCGTCTTTGTCCTTGGTCCTACTGTTCCATATCAATGTTGCTTCCATTAGCAGCCTCCCTTGTATAATCGCCGGACAAAGCCATTGCATCCCGCAGAGAGCAAAATGCCGCCTGGAACCGTTCTGTATCTTCATCATATCCATAATGTGATTTACAATACAGACGGATTGCCTGCCGGTATAACGGATCCGCTTCGCCTCCATATATCCCAGCAAGCTCCAGTTCTTTTTTACAGGACGCTACCAGCCCCTCCAGCTCGAACTCTGCATCCGCTGATTTCACACGGACAATACGTTTCAGCTCTTCGATCAAAAGCATATCACTCATTGTTCAACACCTCCAGGAGCTGTTGTTTGCTCATGCTGCCATAGCCAGTGATCCCCTGTTCCTTCGCAGCTTCCTTTAACTGTACTACGGTATAGGAATCATCGTATACGGTACTATTATTTGCTGCCGGCACCGTGCGGCCCTTTATTCCCCCGCTTTGTATTTTAACAGGGCATGTGCCTTGGATGTCACCATCGCACCATCTACGATCGCATACGCACAATAATCTGTGATACGGTCTTTGATATGTTCCTCCAGTGTTACACTGATTTCCTTATTTACATTTGCTGTGTATCCTCTGGCTGCGTTTGACATCAGAATCTCACCATCCAGCATGGAATCATCCTCTTTGACCGGCATTCCAAGGATCTTAAATGCCCCGCCGTTTGCTACGTCAGCGATCAGAATGGGCCGTCCGTTCTGATCCTTCACATTGGCAATCTCTGTCCAAATGGTGTTGGAATTAGCATATACAGCCAAGCCCCCAGCGTACCCACTCTTTACTTTTGCCCTGGCTGTGATGATATCGGTATATCCGAGGGCACCTTTTGTATATTCCGAAACCTGAGCGGCGTTTTCCTGTTTTTCCAATGCTGTTACAATCCCAAGAGGCTCAGCCTTAAAGCTCTCCCCGCTTCCAGGCTGTCCTTTTCCATGCGTAGAGCCATAACCCAGGGCGGCCCCCATCTTTTCAGCCATTCGCTTCTGGATATACGGCATGAATTCATCCATAGCCATCTCTTTCAGTTTCCAGGATACCGTGATCGCTCTGGAAAGCTCGCAGCCGTTCAGGGTCAGGGTCTCAAAGGTCTCTTTTCCATCCTCTGTTTTGGTTGCTTCATCATACCATTTTGCATCCGTGGAGGTATCGGCCTTGATCATAGTCAGGATGCCATTCACATACGTTTTGCTGATGTCATTCCAGTATGGATAGATCTCTCCGATCTCCTGCCAGATACCGGCTGTCACGACTTTTGGGATGACCGTGCCCGTATTTCCTGTAGTATGGGTGAATGCTTCGTTCACCATCTTATAAGCTGCATCTTCCTCGGCAGAAAGCGGTTTTCCCATCATGCTTTTTGCCCAGGCAGTTTTGTAGGTCTCGGAAGAATAATCAAGCTTCTCCTCCGTGTGCCGCTGTCCATTCATGGCAATCCCTTCTGTTACCCTGGCTGTTCCCGCAGATACAGTCCTTCCTTCTGCCCCTGCATCGGTGAGGTTCTGCAGGTTCATTCCCTGCGGCACATGCTCCATCGCCTCCAGTGCTGCATTTGCCTTGGCCTCCGCTTCAAACCTCTCATCGAGGGCTTTGATCTCATCCATTTTCTTGTTCCCCTCATCAATCTTTCCACTGTTGATGAGCTGCTTCGCCTCGTTCAGCATAGCCTGTCTTTTTTCTAAATACTCTTTTCTTCCCATTTTCCGGCTCCTTCCAATTCTAAAAGTTTTAAGTTCATCATGGCACGTTCCATCTCTGGTGCCATAGCAAGTGTCCTTGCGCGTTCCATCTGTTCTTTTGATGGCAGTGCGAACATAGATGCAGTCATCAGCTCAGGTTCCTGCTGCTCAAACATGATCTTGTCGATCAGTTTCCTCTCCAGCGCCTGCTGCGCATTCAGCCATGTTTCATGCTCCATCATGTCCAGGACTTCCTGCTCGGTCATGCCCGTCTTATTCATGTAAGCAGTACACAGTGCCCTGTCTGCAGTCCGCAGCACTTCCGCCATATGTTCCATGTCACTGTGGTTCCCGCACGCCCCGGAAGACACACAATGCACCATCAGCAATGCTGTAGGTGACATCTCACAGTAACCTGCTGCCGCAATCACGGATGCCGCACTACACGCCTGGCCGGTGATATAGATTTTTATACCCGCGGCATGGCTCCGCAGCATCGTGTAGATTTCTGATCCCACGTCAATCGCTCCTCCCGGAGAGTTGATGTAGATATCATGTGATTCATTTGGGTATGTATCTATGACCTTCTGTACATCCCTTGGACATGTGCTGTCTTCCTCGAACCAGTCATAATTCCACTTATAATCATTCGGGATGATCACTCCCCTAATGTCAATCCTAGCCATCCTTTTCCTCCCTTCTGGCTGCCAAAAGCCCTTTTATGATATCTACAGTCACATGGCAGTTTTCTGCATTCATGTTTTTAAGAGCTGTCTCAACCAGATTTACTACCTGGGTGTCCAAGCGTCTGATCGGTTCGTCGCCGCCTACAAGTGGAGCCATATTCATAGTCTCCCTCCACTCATTCGGCGTCATGGCTCCTCTGTCTACCATTGCCTGGAATGCCAGTTTCGTGGTCAGGCTGGCGCACTGCAGGTTATTGGCCTCAAATACGATCTTATTCCCGAATCCTCTCTCTTTGCGTGTAAACAATCCTACCGTATAGGTCCCGTGCATCTGGACCACTACCGGCTCAATCTCTGCCTCATAATAAGCCGTCCATTCATCCTCAGTGTAATTTGACTGGACGATCTTCTTGTTTGTGTTAAAAAAGGACTGGATCCGCTCGATCGTTTTATCCGTCTGCGCTGCATTCGGTACATAATCCTTCGGCTCAATCCTTATCGCTTCCGCCTTGGCGTCAACACCAGCGGCTCCAAATGTCTCACTTTCAATTGCAAGATAATCCTCCACAAAAGACTTCACATTTTTCTTAACATCCTCCGGACGCATGGAACTGTTAAATTTCAGCAGCCACCGGATGATCCCACTGTTTTTGATCGCTTTTATGATCCCCTGGTCGATTGTCCCAATGACATCCATCATCTGTGAGATTGCTTTTGCCGGACTTTCCCCAAACACATCGTCTGTATTAAAATCCTGCCTCAAGTGGATGATGTCCTCATAAGCAAACGTTCCTGATTTCCCATTCCGATACTGGAACTTCAGATAGAGGTTCCCCACTGCATCATATATCGCCTCTGCATATACACAAGGAACGGGATATAGCTGAATGGGCAGCCCATTTTCATCTCTAACGATCAAAATGAACGCATTGTTATTCAGGCAGAGCTGGTTTGCTGCTTTCTCCTGCAACATCTGTCCGGTCATGTAAGGGTTCGGTTCTTCCAAAAGGAACCGGATCCGCGCGTCCGGGTTCACTTTTAGTCCCCCTGCTGGGTCATCCCTGATATGTTTTCCCACCAGTTTACCGATGGCCTTTACTTTTGGCCGGATGCAGGCCCTAACGATATCGCTCTCATACAGTTTCCCATTCCAGGCATAATACCGTTCCTGCCAGGTGGTAAGCATCTGAAGTCCTTCTTTGGCTGTGGGTTCCCGGTTCCTGGTCTGTTTTTTGCCAAATAATTTCATAGGTCTTCTCCTTTCTGGTTGTTCACACTTTCATACTGTACTATAATCTTCTTACAGGCATCGCCAATGCCAAGTATCGAAGAAAGGAGTTTAATAAATGAAAACTGCAACAATATATTTCTCTGACAAAAGCACATTAACTGTACACGAAAATGATTTCATAATACCGATTGTACAAAATCCAATTATTGATAATCCGCAGTCAGCTTCTATGGGCGTTCCCGTTGAGCTATATAACCATATCCATGATGGTCTTTTTCCATCAATCATGGACGCCCTTTGCTTTTGTTCTTTCTTTTATGTGAACAGTAATACCGATTCTCCTCTTTACTGTACACATTCAATCGTCAAGATTGAGAATGATTAACATTTGTTTTTTAATGTACGCGGACAATTCAGGGGCTGCCCATCTCATGTGCTTGAAATACATTTCTATTTCTTTTCTTGGATTGTCCGCCATTTCGACGTTCTTGCATCCCTCTTTTATGCATTCATCTATATCTGTTTTAAGCTTGTCGATTCTTTCTTTCAAATTCATTTCTTATACCCCTTTCTTGCGCCGGCGCAATCCCGGCCATAAAAATAACGCCCGGTAAAGGCGTCATATCAGACTCATATAATCATTCATGTTGTTCTGCAGCACCACATAGGCATCCAGCAGAGCCGCTGTGCCATCAATCCTCCTTCGGGGCTTACTGGTCTTAATCGGCTGGATATTATCATTCTTATCCACATCCACTGCTGTATTGCAAAGGCACCACTTATCCACCGGATTATTGTTGTAAACGATCAGGTTGTTTTCCAGATCGGCTCCCAGGTTCTTCATGGGCTGCGACAATGTTTTTTTACCCTGGATGACCGGTACCATACTGGATTTACCAAAATAATCTTGCATATCCTCCACAAAATAAACTGCCGACCAGGAATCATAACCTATCAGATTCAGATATATGTCATATTCCTCCTGTATCTCTACAAACCAGGCTTTTACATCCCTGTAGGATATTTTGTTTCCCGGGCATGTCCTTACATACCCCTTTTCTATCCAGACATCATACGGTATCTTATCCTCCTGCACCCTCTTTTCCACCAGGTCCTCCGGTATCCAATACATAGACATTGCATAGATATGTTCATCTTCCAGCACCTTAAATAACACTTTTGCCGCTGTCAAGTCTGTGGTGGCAGATAGATCCACGCCACCGATGCCGTATCTTGGCTTCAGTTCTTTGATATCAAATACGGCTGTATTATTGGCCTGCTCAAAAGTTAGCCAGGCTTCAGATGAAGTCTCACGGATATTAAATTCCTTGCAGAGCAGGTTCTTTACCAGGAGCGGGTTCTTTTTGGCTTTCTCAACCTTATCTTTCAGCGTGTTCCGGTTCTTGATGGTTCCCAATCCTGGATTAGCCTTTTCCCAGCAGGATTCATCTGTCCATTCCTTCCGGTTGTCCAGTTCATAGATAAAAGCAATAAAGTGTTCGTCTTTGTATCCATCCGGATCTTCGTAACCATTGATGACCATTTCAGCCTCTTCATATTTCTGATCATAAATGTCTTCCCGGATCGTGCCCGCAGTCGAAGTGATGTATACCAGGGGCTGCTCCCTGGCTGACGTGCCATCTGCCATGATATCGTAAAGAGCTTTCCCCTGTTTCCACTGGTGTATCTCATCCATCAAGACGCAATGGATGTTGAGACCGTCCAGAGTATCGCTGTCAGATGCCAAAGGCTTAAAGACTCCATCGTTGAAATCCGTGTCCAGCTCTGCCACCAGGGACCGCACCCTTTTTGAAAGAGAAGGTGATTTTCTGACCATCCGCTTAGACTCCAGCCATATAATTTTACTCTGGTCTTTTTTGGTAGCAACCGCATAGACTTCTGGTCCCATTTCTCCGTCTGCCGTCAGCATATACAATCCTACGACGGATGCCAGAAGGGATTTACCGTTTTTCTTTCCCACGATTAGGAGCGATTCCCGGTACTTCCGATTTCCTTCGATGTCGACAAAACCAAACACTGTCGCCAGATGCGCCTTTTCCCACAACTCCAATTGTACCGGTTTACCGCCAAATTTGCCTTTTGAATGCCTGCAGTAATTCTCTGCAAATTCAAGTATGTGGTTGGCCCTGTTTGAACTGTAGAAATATTCCCCTGGACTTTCAATGTCCTTTACAACTTTTTTATAGGTCCTGAATACTTTATCCGAAACACGGATCTCTTTATCCTGTATCTTTTCCCAATATTCCAGAATGGGGTTATATGCTAAAGGGTATTTAATCATCCCGGCCATTTACAAAATCCTCAAATCCATCGTTCTTCTGTATCGCCACTTTTTCTGTTTTTGGAAGACAATCAACCAGGATCTTCATTGCCTGCGTCTGTTTCTGAGACATCTGGAGATATAACTGGGCATCCGGACTTTGCTTCGTGCCATACTGGTTCTCACCGTTCTTGTATTCTACCGTAGTTCCTTCCCGCACAATCTGCTCTCTTAAGTCCTGCATGGTAATAGTCATAAACGCCACGTCTTCTATGGTGGCAAATACCAATTTTTTCTTATTTTCGTCTATTTTTGAGAATAACCTTTTAAGTCTTCTTTCCTCTTTCTCAATCCGCTTTTTCTTCTCCAAATATCCGGAAATACTGTCATATTCAGCTTCTCTTTTTAGCGCCTCTTCTTCAAATTCATCGTAATTTATCATATATACCACACCCCCTTTACGATAACCCGTGCGTTACATGGAGGTTGACGTCTGGTTTTCCGTAATAAAAAATATGACCTCAATCAGGGGGGAGTCTGGGTATTATCTCTCCCTCCGGACTGAAATCATACTGTGTCAATCCTGCTGCCGGTCCGTCCTTCATGTTCTCCTTCTGGTGGCACACGTGGCAGTCATATTTTAGATTGGAAAAACCCAGAGCAATGTCTGGGTCATTGATGTTATCTGAATTCAGTTCTATTTTGTGATGGACAATGTATCCCGGCCTGTCATGGCATGTCTCACATAATCCTCCATCAACAGACTTACGATACTTGATGTATGCAACTCTGCACTTCTTCCATCGTTTACTGTTATAGAATGCTTTGGCGAACTCTCTTGCCACTTACCGTATCACTCCTTTTATTTCATACGTGGCATCAAGGATCTTAACTTTACACCCTATCCTCTTAGATAAAACCTCTTGCTGTTTCTCAATGTATTCTTCTGTCATTTTCATATCTGTTCTTAGAATAAGCACGTCTTCCTTTTTGATAACAACTGCATTGCTACATCTGCTTTCTATATTCCTTGGCATCTCTATAAGTTTCCTCATTATGCATAGTTTTGAACATTTGCCGCACGTTTCCTTACTGCACTCATGCAATATCCCCGGTTTGCCTTCCACAGACTTTTCTCCTTTCACGCAAAGACACCTGGCCAACATATCGCTAACCAGGTGTTTCTGTTTTTTACTATCCCGGACCCGGGACATGCGGTTTTTGTTTCACCAATTTAGGCAGGTGCAAAGAAACCGCAAAACAAACTCTTACCCAAATCAGCCACCGGGCCATGACACCCGGCAGCCGTAAAAGGAGGGCTTTATGAACGACTTCTCATTATCCATACTTGCCTATTCTAATAATATCATAAACCGCAATGGTAATCTTGGAAATTACGGAAATCTTTTTACATAACCCCAAAACTTATTAGAAGACTGCCGCCCACTATAGCCTATCAGATCTCCAATCTCCTCCCAACTCAGGTTATTGATAATCCGATACCGGATAATATCCCGTTCTGGATATGGTGCATTGTTTATGTACACTTCAATCTTATGTCTGTCCTCGTGGATTTTTTTCTTATAGAACTCAATCTCTCCCCGGATCCGTTCCCCTTCTTCCACATACCACTCCATGAAATCTTTCTTACCGCCGCCTTTTGGCATATCCGATATGATATTGTTTTTATACGGGTTAAAATCCTCATGCCTGACAAGTTCCATATAAAGTGATTTCAGTTTATTCTCATCTTCCTGCAGGCTGTATAACTCTCTAATCGTCATTCTCTGGTACCTCCATTATAATCCCTTTTTTATTCAGGTTTTTCGCCACATCCGCCCTTAACTTTGTGATGATCTTCTCTCCATCTATACCACAGTATGCACCTATATTTTCCCGAAAAAACAGTTCACATTCTCTTATGACTTTCTTATACTCTATTTCTCTGTCCTTATGTTTTGATATATTATAATGCCGTAAGGCCGCCTGGTAATCCCTGACTGCCTGCAACACAACCGCACACATGAGCTTTTTTGCTCCTTCATCGTTAATCGCAATCACCTCTCTGTCTAAACAGATTTCCCACAGTTCTCACTTAAATTCCCATGTTCTTTTCTTGCATGTGAGCCTTGAAAATCCTTTGTTTATGCGGGATTCAAGGACCATTCCCACATTCTCACATATTTTTCTCTTATAGAGCTATATATATTACTTCTATCCCTTACTTATTTAAGAGCCTATGTATAATAATAAATATAATATATAGTTCTACAGTACAATATTATGTAAGAATGTGGGAACACATAGAATATCTCCGTTAAAACAAGTAATTTCCAAATCCCACATTATTCCCACATTTTAAATCCACGCAAGATTTTTCGTGGGATTAGCTCTTGAATACTACATCGGAGTTCGTGTCCGCGACATCTTCCTGATCGTCAAACGTCAATGGTTCTTTAAATAACATCTTCACATACCTTGCCTTCGTATCCTTTCCGAAAACAGTTGTGTGAAACGCATACCTGTTATCTGGTGTTTTATCCAGATAACCTGACTGTGCCCATTCCTTTTTTATCGCTTCAAAGTTGAAACCATTGTCCTCTAACACCTTACAAAGCTCAGTCTGGTTAAACAAACAGTATTCTTTCGTTATTTTCCCTAAAATTTTAGGTGTACACGAAATATCAAAGTAGTTTTCATTTATGGCAATCCAGTCGATTATAAATTTATATGCCCGCTCTGACTGAGATACCTCCTGTGCATTTTTTAAGACTGAAACGCATTCATTAACATTTAACGGATTTTCTTCAGGAAAAAGGCATTTGTTCACCAATCTATCCGCAAGGATAATAGCCGCCAAACTCTGCGCCTGTTTCCCGGTACTCTGAGAAATCCCAGACAGTTCTTTGCATATCTGTTTATGTTCCCTTATCAGTTCCGCAGCATTCAACCCTTGAATATATCTAACAAATCGCTCACCAGCATAGCCATTATTGCTACGGGCAATTTCAAGTACCTTCCCATAATCCTGGAACAGGGCACCTTCCACTTCCAGCTCTATAACTCGATTGATTGCCCCCGCACCTGAATTATTACCCGTAATAGGCTGTTCGCCATTAAAAAATGATACATTCTCCCATGTCTTGCTATCGCGTTCTTTACTGGAGCGGTCAAGGCGCCCTCTACCTTTCCCTTCCGTTATAGCGTAGATTAGTTTGCTTAAATCTCCTCGTGATAACTGTGTCTCATCTACAAATACCGGAATGTCTTTCATCAGTGCGGCGCGGTTTGTGCAATAATTCAAAGTAGAGTCTACTGACAAGATTAAGTCATCCGGGGTCCCCCATATTGAGGCAGCTACAATGAATGCTACTGTTTTTCCAAGGCCGGATGGCCCCCAAAGGTGAACCACAAAGCATAGGCAGCCCAAGATTTTTAACAAAACTGACGCAAAGCTTGCGTCCATCAACAATCTGACATGCCGGTTCTTTCGGTATTCCAAACACTCTTTTTTCCACAAGTCAAAAATCCCATGTGGTTCCAGGGCCTGCATAACTTTATCCTGACTATTATCCCCGTCAAATACAAGGCCTTTCATATAAGGAAAAAATTCCTTTCCAATCCATCCGAAATTGGAAATTGCTTTTGTAACCGGGATCTGCTCTTCATTAAGACGATATATATCAGCTATATAATTTACCAATTCTTTTGCTGTCCTGTCTGTAACAGATACTCCGAGGTTGGACAAATTAATGATTTTTGTTTTTGTGCAACAGATTGCTGGCTCAATACGGATATTTTTCCAGATGAACGTCCCATTCCTTTTCACACTGAAAGCAATATCATACTTTTGTTCTCCGGTCTTAATGTTTTCCAGAATTCCTATTGGCATGATTTGCTGATAGGATGCAGTAATCAGTACCGGCGGGTCAGTTTCCCTTTTCCCTGGGATCCATTTGTGAACGCCGCCGCTATCACAATCCCACTGCCCGCATTTGAGTTGCATGGGCGCATTTTTAAAATGTGTGATATGGCACTCTTCTGGGACAGCAGCATTGGCATAAGGTGTAGTTCCCTTATTATATTTCAAAGCACTCTTGACTTTCGTCTCCACTGCTTTTTCTGTGAGCGGAGGCTGGCACTTCTCAGCGTTTTCAGTCAGGGCTGCTGCCAGTATTGCTTCATCTGACAATCCTTTTGCCTGTAAGCTACAAGCCAGCTTAAAAATGGTATCATCCCGCGTCCCCTCCTGTATGACTGGAGGCGAAGAGAATTTTCCCTTATCGACATCATCTTTTTTACCCGCAGATATGAACTCAAGCACTTTTTCATCTGCTTCGGCCAGAACGAATTCGTCCGGGGAGTATTCCCACTGATAACGACGCCCATTAAAATGTAAGCTGGGCGGGGCTACAACATATCCGCCCTCTCCCCTGATATCAACACCAGATCCATCCCTAAAAATATCTCTGTTGCAGGAAACTTCTTTTACCGAACGGTAAAATATATGATATCCACCGCCACCGGTAATAGCTATCCATGTACTATCCTGAAGGCTTCCATGATCTTTCTCCCACCGCCTCAACGTTTCCCGACCATCTACTCCCTTTTCCTCTTTTACATCCAGGTCAATAGCAATAATCCCATCCGATCTGCTGCCCGTTGCGATGGCGATATTAGCCTTCGGCCACTTTTTCCACCATTTTTTTATTGTCTCGGGATCCGTTGTTGCTTCGATTAATCCCTTTCCGGTGAGTGGTTTTTTAAAGTCACTTGGATCATTGCCCCAGGCGCATACGGGGAACACTGCAAGTCCCATTTTGGCGTAAGCCAACGCATATTCTTTCATATTATAATTTTCTGACATACTATGTGTCCCCCTTTAATCTTACGCTCCCTTAGGTTTGGGCAATTCTAATTTCACTCTATCTGCCCCGTAATGTTCTTTTAAAATTCCAACTGTATCTTCATTGGCTAGCCGTGTAAGAGGAAGCGGACACACTTCATTAGTCTCTGCCAGGTGTATCTTCACTTGATATTCGCCCAATTCTGGAATATAGATATTATTATAAATAAAGTCTTTATCTTTCAAATAATCTTCCCTATTGTTAAATTGAATCCAAAGACATCCTTTATCCTCTTGTGGTTCTGTGAAATAGGCCTGGGCAATCTCCATCAATGTCATGTTACGTAGCGCGCATTTTCTACCTTCTATCGACAACGAGCAATTAATGCACTTCGTTGTCCTACACATTAATGCAAGCTTACAAATCATTTTTCTTACTGTCATTTACGGCTCCTTTCTGGTCCTTTGCAAAAGACCATCGGTAACCAGTGTGGATTTCTATAGTTTTTAACCTCAGGCTTCACTGTCGGGAGGTCCAGGCCGCCGCCATCAAGCAGATATATGAAGAACTCAGCCGGTTCCTTATGTATGGCATTCTCTTCCTGCAATTCCTCAACCAGGTCAATGATATCCTGGTTCCATCCAGACCAAAAAACCACATTACGACTTTTGGTGGAAGCAATACAGAAATCCCCACGGAATTCAAATCCTATCCCATCCATGAACCGTTCCAACTCAACACAGCTTACTGCATCATTTATCCGGATGTATTCTTTAATCATTTCTTTCACTTCTTCTCTATTCATTATTCAGTTTTCTCCTTCCTGGAATCCAATTCCTCATTTATGCATACCTTTACGATTTCACTGGTGCTGTCATCCATTAACATTTCCTGTAGCTCCTGGTCCGTACTGGTTGACAATATTGTGACCAGCAGCTCCTTAACCTTTCCCATTCTATTTGCCTCTTTTCTTCTTGCCTGTGCTATCAGCATATCAAAATCTTCTAAATCTTCCACGATGCGATCCAGATATGTTGAGATACAAACCATAGCTTGCCGCATTGATTCTGTGCTTAAAGTATCTGTTTTGCTATTATCTAATTGATTCGATAACCCAATAATTATGTTTGATATTCCATTGCTCTCCGCTGATATTTCAAATATTTCTCTTTTCATAAGGCATCCCTCTCTATCATCAATCATTAACAGTAATAACACCCTGTCCCATCAAATATCCCAAATAAAAGACATATTCCGTTCCCATGTTCACTTTGTTGTGTACCGTCCTGTGGCCTAACTTCTGACCACAATCTTGCACCAAGTAAATCAAATCCTCCGGGAACGTTGGGCACTTATCTCCCATACGATACTCTTCAATTATCTCTGCTACTACCGGTACTATCTCCTGCGCCTTTTTATGCAGGCGCTCCTCATTCAGTCTTCTGACCGCATCCATCAGGATAAAGTATACCGATTCACCATACCTATCATATATGTAGTCTATATCCGGTTCTACTTCGTTACCTTCGTCATAAATTGCTTCTCCTTCGTAATTTAAGACCTTCAGGACCCTGTCTATATCTTCATCCGGCATACTCTGATTTACATACAGTGTCTTATCCCTTATGGAAAACAGTATGACAAAATCTCCATACTGGGCTTTGTATGTCCCGTGTAGCTGGATAATCTGCGCACTCGTCAATTTCCAGGGTGCTATGCGTTTCACAATAATTTCACTCATAATTACAGTTCCTCTCTTTCTTTTTTACTGGAACTGTGGTATATTGACCTTGTGAATAGTCTTATATATCACAGTTCCTTGCCCTTGCTCTCAGCCGGCCAGCTTATGCAGGGGCATTTTTCTGTTTCATCTCTTCCAACTGCTGCCGCAGCTCCTCCAGTTCTTTCATTGCCTTGTCATAACTCTCCAGCATCTTATAATACTGCTCCTCTGGTACAACAATCCCTTTCTGCATCCTGTATTCCTCCTTCCGCAGATTCTCCATTCAGGTAATCTCCTAATCTGTCCATGTTGACCAGGTACTTCTTCCCAGATCGCACAAAAACAATCCTGTTCTCCAGACACCATTTTCTAATGCAACTATATGACAGGCCGGTCTCATCGACAGCCTGCTGTATTGTCAACATCCGTGGTACAGTTCCCATATGTCACACCTCTTTTCCATAAAATTCTTTATATGGCCTGTCGTCAATCTCATAGATATGCATATCTTCGATACATCCCATATAAGCCATCAGGAAGAAACTAATCTCCGTATTTTGATAGTCCCACAGGAGATGCGCGGCCTCCATTTCCGTTCCAATAGGCTTGTCTATACCTGCTTTCTTCAGTGCATGAAGTGTGTAATAATAGTCTTTCATATCATACTTATCCCCATCGTATTCCTTGCTGATCGGGAACATCTGCTGAAGATGTTTTGGAGTTATCATTCCGATGGACTGCATGATGGCAGAAAGTTCCGCATATCTTGAGGTGATTCCCAGAATACCTGGTCTTCTCTTTCTCCGTAGATATTCTGCTCCATACACTTTAACTCCCAGAAATACATACTGTTTTACCTTGTCTTCCGGCCATGTGTTAATGGTATCCACCTGATTTTTCTGGATAAAACGCTGATATGCGGCGGAATAAATGGTATTTTTCTCGGAAATAATCTCATTTTTCTCCTGAACAATTGCCTTTTCTTCCGGAATTAATCCCTCTTCTGTCTCAATTTCATCAACAATTTCCCGGATAGCCTTTATTAGCCTATAATTTCTGACATAAAACACCTTGTCATCCAGCCATTTTTTCAGTCTTAGATAAACCCTCCAATAAAAATGTCGGGCATGAAGTTCTTCTTTTATAAGTTCTTCTATCATGAATTTACCCTCAGTATCCGTTCCACTTACTTCCTTCAGCAGTTCCTTGAGTCTTTCTTTCGATAATTCCCTATAAGTATCCAGCATCTGATTCTTTATCCGGATATGCTCCCTCTGAAGGCATGCATACTGCTCCAAATTGCTATAATCCTCTTCCGCAATGTACGAACGCAGAATATCCTCACATTTGATTATGCCGATAGCATCTACATGGATATGTCCGGGATCCAGCCATGCAATATGTACATGCTTAGAATCTATTAAATCCGCCTCTGCGATACGTTCACAACACATCTTGCCCCATGTCTCCACTTCACTACATCTAAGGATGCTATGCACATCAAACATAGGCTCAGGGATTTCCTGCCTATTCCTGATATGTGATTTCAATTCCTTTTTTGTCTTCTCATCCATTTCTTCTCTCCTCCTATTTGTAAGTAACATTCAGCTTCTTACCGCTTTCAGATGTAATTTCAGTCGGATAACCATGATAGTTAAGCCACTCTTCTACCTTACCGCATACACTTTCCTTATACTGCACGTCCACACCACTATGTCCATTCCTGTTATACGGGGTATTCACACACTCATCTGCGGAGATCTCCAGTTTACTGATGATTGCTCCGGCAGCCTGAGGATGCGGTTTGCCTGATTTTGAGCATATCCCGAATTTCTCCGCTATGGCTGTCTTGTCGTACAAATGCGCTTCCTCCGTCAGCAAGGGAATCCCTGAATCATATCCGGTGCTTTCTTTGTACAGATTATTTACCGCCACTGCTATGAACATAGGGTCAACCCCGGCATCTGCATATGTATCCTTTAGGATCTTGGCTGCGGTGTTTACCGGAGAGGGAATCTGTACCTTATGTGCAGCCTCCTTCTTTGGCGTTTCATAAGAACCTGTCTTCCTTATGGAAGGTATGACTTCAAATGCCAGCCAGTTCTGGTAGTTGTTAGCCGCCTCGTTATTGGCCTTCATGCCCAGGCGGTAAAACAGAGGCTCAGGTATATAATCGTCTTTCCCCACTTGTGGGGAAAATCCCAACTGTCTGCAAAATTCATTGATTCTTTCCCACTTGACATACGTTTTTCCGTTTTTCTCTTGCGTCCACCCAAACCCTCTTGCTGTATCCTCCGCATTGATTGAAATACTGCGATCTTCATTTTCCATTACTCTTACCTGGATACCTGTTTCAGCGTTTTTAAATACTTTTAATTCGTTCATGATTTTCTCCTTTACTCCTGCACACAATAGGCAACCATCATCTCTTTAATAACGATCTCGTATATTGGCCGCAGGTCCTTATCATTTTCAATAACGGTAAGCTTGTTAATCGCGTTGATGCGTGTCTGGCTGGCTCCTGCCATTGCAGCTCTGCCTTTTTCGCTCTCAACACGCTGTTTAAGCCTGCATGGACGCTTCTGGTAAAGTCTCTCATAACTTTCTTCCCTGGCTGCCCTATGACGTTCCTGTGGACTTCCTATGTACATATAGCTGCTGCTCTCTGCAATCTTTGACAGGCAGCGATTCACCCATGTGCGGAAATTGCCCGTTGTGTCATGCGAAAACGTCTGGGTAAGGGTATTCACGCTCTCTTCTATTTCCGTAAGCTTTTTCGACTGTCTCTTCTGTTCCAATTCCACATTAATCATAAATTGAAGCTGTGGTGACATCTCCTGCATCTGCAGTACCATTTCCTTTGCGCCATCCTCCACCTTTGTGAAGTAGTCCCTGGCCTCCTCACCTCTCTGGTTCTTCTGAGTCATGGAAAGCTTTTTGGCAAAACGAGCTGTTAGCTTGAAATCCTGAGTAGGTCTGCCGCCCTGGGGGTTTTCGTCATTAGGTACGAAAACCTCATAATCAGTCCCTTCATCAGCAAATTGATTATCAATAATATTCGTTTTGTACCATTTTGAATAGTTGCTGGGATTCAACTCTAAAAACTCATAGAGTTTCTTCGCTGTAGTCATCCCGTTTTCATCAATCCCCAACGCAATCTCTATCGGAGTGAGATTTGATGTGTCTGTTAATTTCTGATTCATTAAATCGTTCATGATTTCCTCCTTTTGTTGACATTTAGTCAACTCATTCTGCAAAAAAAATTTCTTCTTTTTCTTGTAATGATGTTATACAGAGAATTAAACACAACTTTTTAATTTCTTCGGCCTTAAATTGGTTCTTGTTCTCAACTTTCATTTGAAATCCATATGTAGACAGACCAATTTTAGATGCAATATAACCTTTTTTGAGACCGGATTCATTAATTTTTTTTATGAGCTTCTCAGTATCTGTCATCCCTATTTCCCCCTTTCATGTTTCCATTTTGTCTACACACAACATAATAACCTTATGTTCAAAATTTGTCAACAGTTTTTTAAATAAATGTTGAATTTTTTTCCACACCATGATATTATTTAAATATGAGGTGATGATATGGAAATAGGAGAAAGAATAAAAAATAAACGCGAAAGCCTAGGTATGACTCAGGAAGAGCTTGCCACAAAAGCAGGATATAAATCACGTTCTTCTATAAATAAAATAGAAAAAGATGGTCGAGGCCTTCCTCAATCAAAAATTCTGTTAATTGCAAAAGCTCTAGAAACCACACCTGCATATTTAATGGGATGGGACGAAGAAAAGATTGTTTTTAGATGCGATATTTCTAATGCAAATAAACATTACGAAAATCAAAAAAAATTGCTTAAATACTTTGATAACCTAAATTTTGTTGGAGAGGAAGAAGCAATAAAAAGAGTAGAAGAACTAACCCATCTTTCAAAATATACAGAAAATCAAGAACCGCTTCTTAAAGAAATTAATAATAGTGTTAAGACTGTTCACATAACAGGAAATCCGAAAGCAACTCATGAGCGTACAGATATTGAAGTAACTGACGAAATGCGAAAACATGACGATGACATTATGAATGATGATAGCGAATGGGAGTGATGCTATTGCTATACGAAGAATTACAAGAAGAGGCCGACGCAGAGGGTCTCCTCATTAAAGAAAAAAGGTTAATCGGGAGTGATGGCCTTATTTACGGAAATAAAATAGCAATTCGTCGAGAAATGCCTATTGTAAAAAAGGGGTGTACTTTAGCGGAAGAGATGGGTCATCATTATATTACATATGGCGATATTCTTGATCAGGACACAATAGAAAAACAGAAACAGGAATTCCGCAGCCGTGTCTGGGGGTATCAGCGTATTATAACAATGGATAAATTAATTGCTGCCTACAATAAAGGATGCCGGAATTCTTATGAAATAGCAGAAGAATTGGAAGTTACAGAGGAATTCTTTTTAGAAGCACTTCAGGTCTTTAAACAGAAATATTATCCTTATATTCAATATAAAGATTATCTGATCCGCTTTGAACCGGATTTGCAAATTTATAGTTTTACCTATTGATTAATCCGCTTCGGCGTTTTAATAAAATTCATAAAAGAATGGGGGATTTATATGAAAAAGAAAATTGTCACTCTACTAATTTGTGGTTTCACAGTATTCTCTTTGTTTGGGTGTACCAGCACTGATTCTTCAAAGCCAGACACTTCGACTTCGTCTGATGCTGATGATTCCAAGGATGAACCATCCGACACTACAGCCAACAATGAACAGACTGAACCCAAAGGACCAGACTATGAATCAGGAACAAGTCCTGAACTTTTAGAGGGTATCACTTATGAGGTGCCCAAAAATTGGGATAAAAAAATATCCGAGGATGGGAAAAGCATATATTATTATCCGGATTCCACTGGTACCGTACCCGTTATAGTAATGATCACCTACCGCGCAGTTGACTTTTCCGCAACTCCCGCTGATGGAGTTCCCGATCTACTATCGCAAGTGGCTGATGGTTTGAGTTCCAGTGAAGGTGTTAAGGATTTAACCAAAACTGAGGCAACATTTAACGACGTTCCTTCACTGACTGCTAAATATGTGCAAACAGTAAATTCTGCTGACTACGATGTTGTCAGTAACATTATCCCTGTAAATCAGGTGGGAATGCTGACATATACTTATGGTATAAAACAAGGTACAGAGAATACCTACCAAGATGATTTTGATTATATTTACGAGCACATCAAAATTCCTGCTGCACCCGAAACCACAGAGGCTACGCCTGAAGAAGCTACTCCGGAGGAAACAGCTCCGAAAGTCTCTTCATATGGTCCCGGCGTTCTAAAAGTTGGAACTGATATACCAGCAGGAGAATATATAGTAATCAATTCAAGTGGAAGAAGTGGTTATTTTTCTGTTAATTCAGATGCAAATGGGGATGATATCTTGTTTAATGATAACTTTGAATATAATTCAATAATCACTGTAAACGATGGAGAATATCTTGAATTATCATCCGCACTGGCTTATCCGTTTGACGAATGGTGTTCACAAAACACTCTGGATACAACAAAAGAAGGTTCTATGTATAAGGTAGGTGTTAATCTTCCTGCTGGTGAGTATAGGCTTGATGCCACCGCCGATCGTGGCGGATATTATTGTATTTATCCTGATAGCCGTCAGCAAGACATTATCTCAAATGATAATTTTGAAGGTCAGGCCTATGTAAGTGTATCCGATGGACAGTATTTAGTATTATCAAATTGTATTATAGGGCAATAAATAACAAAAAAACCGGCCCCTGCGCCAACAGAGACCGGCCATACATCCGAAGATGCATACTATATTACTTCGCATCTAATATTGTATCATCTCCGGAGCAGCCACGCAAGCGGAACAAAAGTTCGCTGGCTGTTATTTTTATACCCAAAAATCCGGCCATTGCGCCGGCGCAAGAAAGGATGATAAAATATGGCAAGTGTAAGAAAAAGGGGTAATGGATACCAGATCACAGTATCCAACGGCCGGAATGCAGACGGAACCCAAATACTCGAAACATCTACTTATACCCCTGAACCAGGGATGACAAAGCGCCAGATAGAAAAGGCTTTGAATGAATTTGTGGTTGACTTTGAGAGAGATGTTAAGTCTGGCCAGAATGTTAAAGGCGAGCGCCTTACTTTTGCAAAGCTTTCAGAATTATTTCTGTCCGACATGGATCCTGATTTGAAAAATGACATCTATCTTGAAAAAACAACATGGTGTTTTTATAAACGTACCCTAGAACAACGCATAATCCCCCGGATGGGCAGTAAAAAAATAGGGGCAATTACGTCAAAAGTTGTGAATGACTACCTTAAACTCCTCCATGAAGATGGCGCCAGAATGGATGGAAAACCAGGAGGCTTGTCGGAAACAACCATCAGAAAAGACCGCTCCATTATCAGCAGCATTCTCTCCTACGCTGTAAGCGAAGGATATCTAAAAGTAAACCCACTCATATACTCAGGCAAACAGAAACGCCGCCGAAATAACGACAAAGAGTATGAAGTGAAGTATTTTACCATTGAGCAGGCAAAACGCTTCCTGTGGGCATTAGACAGCCCCATAACGGTATCAGCAAAAGGGCATGACCGCAAGCATCCAAATGGCAGCACTTATCACGTTCCTGACTACACAAGGGAATGGTCATTGTCTCTTATGTGGAGAGCTTACTTCTATCTCTCACTCTTCTGTGGTGACCGCAGAGGCGAAAATATAGCTCTTACATGGAATGATATTAATTTTGATACTGGGGAAGTAGATATCTGCAAAGCCACTGCCTACGCAGATAAAGAGATCATACAAAAAAGTACAAAGACCAACAAAGCCCGCACAACTATAATCCCTAATATAGTAATCAGCATATTAAAAAAATGGAAGAAAGAGCAAAAGGAAACCTGTATAAAGCTTGGAGATAAATGGTCAGGATACAGAGGCGATGAATTTGATAAGAACTATATATTTATACAGTGGAATGGAAAGCAGGTACATCCCTCCAGCCCATATCACCAATTTAAGCGTATCATAAAATTGTACAATGATAATGTTGCAAGAAATGAATCAGAAAAACTTCCTGAGGATGCCACGCCACACGGCCTACGCCATACTGCAGCTTCTATCCTTATAGCCAATAATATGGATGCCCGTTCCGTTGCAGGTGTACTCGGTCATGCTGATCCGACAACAACACTGAATATATATTCATATTTTTTCCAATCCAAAAATAAAGAGGCGGCAAATATTATGTCAAATATATTAATGGGCGCGGAATCGTAAAACTGAAGCTGGTTTTATTTTTACTTTGCCAGCATATTTTTAATCTCATACCACCATGATCTTGACTAATAAATGACTAACATTTGACTAACAAAGTTATAAAAAGTCATGAAAAAATAGAAAAAAGGAAAAAAGTAAAAGTCTCACAAATGGCTTAAAATCAAGGTTTTTTAAGAAATACACAAAGATAAAAAAAGTGATTTTTAAGACTCGTAATGAAGGGGTCGTGAGTTCGAGTCTCATTTCCAGCTTTTACATAAAAAGCGTAAAGCCTTTTACGGGGCTTTACGCTTTTTTACGCTTTACTGGTTCCAGCCGTATGATTCCGTCCGTATCATTCTGTACAGCTCAGAGTGTGCCTGAAAATTCCTTCCGGCACACTCTGGTCATTGTCTGGTCTTTGTTGTCTGCATCAGCTATTTTTCACAAATTCCGTTCCACACTTTGGACAGCGCACGCTTACCTTGCCTTTTCCCTTGGGAATACGGATCTTCTGCTTGCAGCTTGGACAGGAATAAATGTGATAGTCCTTTCTCTGCTGCTGAATATATTTTTTCTGGCCAAAGAAATGGCGTACCTTGTTTTCCACAGCCAGGTACTTCTGGTTCTCTGCATAGCGCTTTGTGAGCTTCCTTGAAAACATTCTGATATATATGAAAACGATCAGAAGAACCTCCCAGGAAGTCAGCAGTATGGAAACATATCCATTTCTGATAAACAGATTGATGACAGCACAGACAAGAAGCACAATGAGCATAAACTGGTTCAGTCTGTCTGTGCCGTAACGCCCTGCCATAAACTTTGCAAATTTTTCTTTCATGATCGTCAAATCCCATCCTTCTCTAATGTTTCATATATTCTGCCTACAAACTCACGGGCATGCTCCAGGTCATCCATGTCGGGATGCAGCATAGCCATGTCAAAATTCCGTATCATAGCGTCAACCTGCCTGCCGTTGTCACCATTTCGCATACGGTTATACTTTTCCCTGACCTGAATAGGCATCTTGCCCTGGCACATAAAAGCACCCAGATATTCGTTGTCATCCTCTATGAAAACCCGGATATTCTCTTCTATCTTTTTAAAATATTCCTGGCTCTCACCCATTCCGCAGGTGCCGAACAATGCAATCTTCTTCCCCTGGAGGGCCCCCAGGTAATCCAGCACTTCTACACTGGCACTCCCTCTGTCCGTCCAGAATCCGATAAAATAAATGTCCGCCATATCATAGTCTGTCTGCCCGTCCAGCCGGGCAATGTCCTTATCCGAGCCCGGTATTGCTGCAAATATGGCCTTTGCCAGCTTTTCCGTATTGCCCGTTCTGCTTTTATACAATACCTGCGTCTTCATGTGGTATCATCCTCTCTCATTTTTACGATATAATAATAATAGCACGATGGCAGACAAATAGATATTTCCTGACTCTTAAAAATTATAAATTGTCTATAAATTCCTTTTTCCCCCGCAGATTCTTCTTTAGAACTTTTCTGCCCGCACAGGTATCCGGATCTTCGCACCACAGACAGCGCTTACAGTGCAGACATTTTCCGGTATCCCTGCCCTCCATGGCATCTTTTGCCCAATTATAGTTCACAATGATCCCCCTGGCAATGTCGATCATATCCACATTGGTGCGCTCCAGAATCTCCTGTGCCATATTAGGACTTGTGATCCCGTTTACCGCAAAAACAGGCACCGATACGCTGCGTTTGATCTCCTCCGCTGCATAGATACATTTCTCATAGGGAAAGTCCACAGGCGCTTTCGGATCATCCTCCCCGGAAAATCCATAGGACACATCAATAAAATCTATGCCCTCTTTTTCCAGTATCACCGCATGTCTGATCCCATCCTCCAGTCTTGGTTCAAATCCTCCCAGACGGATTCCCACCACGAAATCCTCAGGCACCTTTTCCTTTATGGCCCGCAGGATTTCCACAGCAAACAATTCCCTGTGTTCCCCGTACGCATCCTGTCTGCGGTTTACCCAGCGGTTAAAGAATTCGCACATGAGGTATTGATGACATCCATGAAGCTCTACACCGTCATATCCTGCTTTCCAGGCTCGGACCGCGGCATCTGTAAATTCCTGTTGGATCCTATGTATTTCTTCCTCTGTCAGCTCTCTGCCTGTTTTTTTTACTCCATTTTTAGAAAAACTGTAATCACTGGGACAGGCAAGCTCTCCGTCCAGTCCCGAGACACCGGCATGATGGATCTGGATAAAAATGGGACATCCTTCTTTGTGTACCGCATCCACAATTTCAGACAGCCCCTGGATCTGCCCATCCTCCCAGATACCAAGCTGGTTTTCCACAAGCTTACCGTTCTTATCTACACAGGTAGCTTCCTGTATGATAAGCCCTGCCTGTCCTTTTGCCACCTTTCTGTAATGTTCCACATTCTCCTGTGTCACGTAGCCGTCCTCTGTCCCCCACGCATAACATACCACAGGGGGAAAACAAACTCTGTTTTTGATCTTCACATTCTTAATTTGTAATGGTTCAAATAATTTTTTCATAGTCAGCCACTCCCGTCCAATCTGAAAATGCAGCAGCCGGAATCCTCCCGGCGCTGCACCTGTAGTTACTGATAATCCATATGTGTCATGTATCCTTCGTATATCTCATGGCCTGTCTCCAGTGTGCTTCCGTCCACTGTGATCTGGATAGCTTCTGCCTGATAGGTGTCCAAAAAAGAGTTGACAACAGCCCCTATGGTGAGGATTTCCCGCCGTACCCATGGAGCGGACACTGTCCTTAAAATTAGAGGACAAATCCAGTTTCAGGACATACCGTCCCTCCTCCTCTGTCTCCTCAAAGTTCTGAACTGTTATACTGTCCGTCAGAACCCCTGCTCCCACAAGCTGGCCGATCAGAGCATCGGCTGTCACCTGGGCAATTTCCACTTGTTTGATATCCCATCCCTCAGCATTGTCGTCGGGAACATAGATAAACGCCTGACCCGATTGTACCGGTGTGCTCTCCTCCTGGGAGTTCTCTGTGCCGGCATTGCCGGTTTCTGCGTTTTTCTCTGTGTCCTTCTCTGCAGTCTCATCTTTCGACTCTGCATTATCCTTTTTATCTGCCTGAGTATCTTCTTTTTCTGTCTCTTTCTCTGCTTTCTGATCTGGGGTTTCCTTCTTATCCTGTTCAGTATCCTTCTGACTCTCTTTCGACTCTGTCTGGGTTTTCGCATCTGTATCCTGGGCATTGCTGCATCCTGCAGTGCCAAATATCATTGCGGCGCTAAGCAGGACAGCAAGACATAAATTTCTGTATTTCATAGGCTGCGCTCCTCTCTGCCGAAAGCCTCCGGCAATCCGGACTTGATATGCACATCAAGCTGCGGATATGGAATATCAATGTTTTCCTCGTCAAATGTCAGTTTGATCTCCTCATTCAGTCTCCATTTAGCAGGCCAGTAATCCTCTGTCTTCACCCATGCCCTTAATCCCAGGATCACGCCGTCATCCGCCAATTCGTCCACGAATACCAGCATCTCCTGCTCAGACATGATTGCAGTATCCTCATGGAGCAGAGTTTCCAGAATTCCTTTTGCTTTTTTCAGATCCGACTGGTAGCCGATCATGACCTTGATCTCCAGCTTCCGTTTATCCTGGGATGTCACATTGACAATACTGGAATTGGTGATATTTCCGTTGGGTATGGTGATCCGTCTGTTGTCCACAGTAGAGAGGGTGGTGTAAAACAGATCGATCTTCACCACTGTGCCCTCCTGCTTATTGGTATTTTCTATAATGTAGTCTCCCACTGTGAAAGGCCTCAGGAGCATGATGATCACTCCGCCTGCCAGATTTGACAATCCGCCCTGCAGTGCCAGGCCGATCGCCACACCACCGGATGCCAGCAATGCCGCAATGGAGGATTCCTTGATTCCAAAACGGACTGCAATACTTACGATCAGCAGAAAGTAAAGGGCTGTTTTTACAAAGGAAGTCAAAAACTGGATCACACCGGTATCCGCGCCTGCTCTGTTCATGGCCGCCCGGATCAGGGCGCATATCTTGATGATCACTTTACTGGCTATAAAATAGATAACGATTGCCAGTATTACTTTCCACGCAAAGGCTTCCACGGCGGGAATCTGGGCACTGATGCGGTTCCAGATTTTTTCTATATTAATACTTTTTGCCAAAAATCCTATCATTTAGTTCATCCTTATTTCTTCTTTGTCGTCTTTCTCGTTGTTCTCTTGCCTGAAGCTATCCTGCCGGTTTCCGGCTTCGCATTTTCTGTCTCATCTGCTTTCACCGCCTGGTCAGCAGCAGGTGTCTGCTCTGATTTTGTCTCTGTTTTCACCGTTTCCGGTTTCGCTGCTATCTTTTTAGCCTCCGGCTTTGCCTCTATTTTCTCGGCTTCCGGTTTAGATGCTATCTTTTTAGCCTCCGGCTTTGCCTCTATTTTCTCGGCTTCCGGTTTAGACGCTATCTTTTTAGCCTCCGGCTTTGCCTCTATTTTTTCGGCCTCCGGTTTTGATGATATTTTCTTAGCCTCCGGCTTTGCCTCTATTTTCTCAGCATCCGGTTTCGCTGCTATTTTTTTAGCCTCCGGCTTTGCCTCTATTTTTTCGGCCTCCGGTTTTGATGCTATCTTCTTAGCCTCCGGCTTTGCCTCTATTTTCTCGACTCCCGGTTTGGATGCTGTCTTTTTAGCCTCCGGCTTTGCCTCTATCTTTTCCGCATCCGCCTTAGACGTTGTCTTTTTAACTTCCGATTTTACCTCTGTCTTCTCAGCTTCCGTTTTGGCTGTTGTCTTTTTACTTTTCGCTTTGGCTGCTGTCTTTTTTGCCTTTGTTCCTGCTGTTGTCTTCTCTATTTCCGCTTTGGCTGTTTCCTTTCCGGCCTCCGCCTTGACAGCCTCCGCCGCTGCGGATAGGTTCAGTGCCTGCCGCTCCAGTTCTTTTTTGCGCTCATCCTCGATCTTCTTTTCCAGCTCTGCCCGGACTTTTGAAACCGCAGGGTTTGTCTTACTCTCAGCAGTGTTTCCTGTCCCGGATGCCCTGCTCTTTCCTTTTGCGGCATTCTTAACACCTGTAGTTTCCTTCACGGCCTTTTTTGTCCCTGCCTTTGCAGTTGTCTTTCTCTCCTCTTTTGTGAAAGAGAAGATCTGAACTGACAGAGGTGCCACATCAATGACTATGGAGTTCTTTCTTTCATCATGCTCTGCCCGTTTGGAGGATTTTGCCCTGGCATTTCTCACACCGGTTCCGCCGAACTCTGCTGTATCACTATTGAAGATTTCTTTGTATTTGCCCGGATACGGCACTCCCATCTGATATTTTTCATATGCAAGAGGTGAGAAGTTACATACGATCACCAAAAGCTCCTCTTTCTTTTTTGTCTTCCTGATAAACGTCAGCATGTTTTTCTCAGATTCCATATGGTTGATCCACTCGAACCCATCCGGGTCATAATCCAGTTCAAACAACGCCGGCTGTTCTTTATAGAAATTCCAGAGAGCTTTCACATAATTTTTAAACTGCTGGTGTTCCGGCTGTTCCAGAAGCTCCCAGTCAAGGCTTCTCTCCTCAGACCACTCTCTCTCCTGGGCAAATTCCTGTCCCATAAACAGCAGCTTCTTTCCTGGATGCACAGCCATAAACCCATATGCGGCGCGGAGGTTTGCAAATTTCTGTTCCTTATCCCCCGGCATTTTGGTGAGAAGAGAACCTTTTAAATGGACCACCTCATCGTGGGACAAGCTTAAGAGAAATTTTTCACTATATGCATATACCATGCTGAATGTCAGCTCATCATGAGCGCCGCCTCTGAACAGCGGGTCTTTTTTCATATAGTCAATAAAGTCATTCATCCAGCCCATATTCCATTTCATGTCAAAGCCCAGGCCATCATCCTCTATACTGCCCGTGATCTTAGGCCATGCCGTAGACTCCTCCGCGATCAAAAGCGCGTCGGGATGCCTTTTCTTAAAGATGGAATTCAGGTGTTTCAGAAATTCGATCGCTTCCAGGTTCTCATTGGAACCATAGATATTTGGAACCCACTCCCCGTCATTCTTTCCGTAGTCCAGATACAGCATGGACGCCACCGCATCCATACGGATACCGTCTGCATGGAACTTCTCTATCCAGAAAAGCGCGTTGGAAATAAGGAAGTTTCTCACCTGCGGCCTTCCGTAATTATAGATCAGCGTTCCCCAATGCGGATGCATCCCCTGCCTGGGGTCCAAATGCTCGTACAGACATGTGCCGTCAAAATTGGGCAGTCCCTGTGTATCTTTTGGGAAATGTGCCGGCACCCAGTCCAGGATCACGCCGATTCCCTGCTGATGCAGATAATCCATGAAATACATAAAGTC
>OLSH01000420.1_pt1 | contig 38136 bp, 21 predicted proteins | sample 1643221 | NCBI WGS metagenome assembly OLSH01 (sample SAMEA3136681, study PRJEB25190) | human gut metagenome | biome: human gut; feature: human-associated habitat; material: faeces | place: Austria | collected 2013 | reverse complement strand
ACTTCTCTCTTTTATTTTATACCCAACACCACTATCTGACCGAACTGTCGCATTTAAAAGTTGAATTCAGCGATTCTTTGTTTCTTAAACTAATTTATTGAAACCTATGACAAAACATTTTCTTTTGGGAATTCTTCTGCTCTCCGCAGTATCCCTGAACGCTCAAACTTCCGGATATTATCAGGAAGCCCCCAATCCGGTAGCTGTTAATCCGGCTTTATGGTCAGAAGTGAAAACCCCGCAAGTCAGTTGGGGAAGTACGGATATGCGGTACAAGAAAGAAGAACCTGCCGCCATTCGTGAAATAAAGAAAACAATCAGTCTAACGGCCTGGAAAGGTGAGAAAGTATCTGCCCAGTTGGTAGTATGGACTCCCGAGACGTTGAACAGCCTGACTTTTAAGGTCAGTGACCTGACTTCCGGAGGTGAAACCATCAGTAAAGACGATATCCAAACCAGTTTTGTGCGGTACGTCATGACCGATGAATTGAATAAAGATGGTTTAGGCGCATGCGGTTATCGCAACAGTGTAGATTTTGATTCCACGCTGGTGGCAGATGTGCTCGATCATCTTACCCCCTCCTTGATGATTCCTGCCAATTCTGCCCAGGGAGGCTGGATCAGCATCCGGGTGCCGCAACAAGTCAAAGCCGGAAGATATACAGGAACGGTCACTGTAAAGAACGGAGACGTTGCCTTGTCTGAACTGAAACTGACTATCAATGTGAAGAACCGTACCCTTCCTGTTCCTTCCGAATGGGCTTTCCATCTTGATTTGTGGCAGAATCCATACGCTGTGGCACGCTATTATGATGTAGAGCCGTTCAGCGAAAAGCATTTCGACCTGATGCGTCCCTTGATGAAACTGTATGCCGATGCAGGCGGAAAAGTGATTACCGCCTCCATTATGCACAAACCCTGGAACGGGCAGACTTATGACGCATTCGAGAGTATGGTGACCTGGCTGAAGAAAGCTGACGGTACCTGGTATTTTGATTACACGGTGTTCGACAGGTGGGTGGAATTTATGATGAGCGTAGGCGTCCGGAAACAAATCAGTTGTTTCTCTATGGTGCCTTGGCGTCTTTCTTTCCAATACTTCGATCAGGCGAGTAACTCATTCAAATATCTGAATGCCAAGCCAGGCGAAGTGGCTTACGAGGAGTTCTGGATGACCATGTTGAAATCGTTTGCCCGCCATCTGCGCGAAAAAGGATGGTTCGATATCACCCATATCGCTATGGACGAGCGTCCCATGAAGGACATGCAGGAAACATTGGCGGTGATTCGCAAAGCTGATAAAGATTTCAAGGTTTCATTGGCGGGAACTTATCATGCTGAACTGGCGGATGAGCTGGATGATTATTGCATCACAATTGCCGAAAGATTTCCGGCTGAAACAATCCACTCACGCCGTGCAGCCGGAAAAGTGACTACCTATTACACTTGCTGCACAGAACCTCGTCCTAACACGTTCACTTTCAGTCAGCCGGCCGAAGCCGAATGGTTGGCGTGGCATAGTGCTAAGGAAAATCTGGACGGTTATCTCCGTTGGGCATTGAATAGCTGGGTGAAGAATCCGTTGCAGGACAGCCGTTTCACTGCGTGGGCGGCTGGTGACACTTATTTGATTTACCCCGATGCCCGTTCGTCTGTCCGCATGGAACGTCTGATTGAGGGGATACAGGCTTTTGAAAAAGTGCGTATTCTGAAGGATGAATTCAGGAAGAAGGGCAATAAAGCTGCCATTAGGAATATGGATAGAGCATTGCAAATGTTCGACGAGCAGAGCCTGCGGGAAGTGCCAGCCGCCACTGCTGTGAACAAAGCGAGAGAGGTAATCAACAGATACTGAGAAGTCTTTAACGAAAAGGGGGATTGATGTCCCCTTTTTATTTGAAGAATCTTTAGAAGATAAGGTTATAAAGAGAGCAATATTTTTATTACTTTTGCACCAATCTATCATTCATTTACTAAGGAATTCTATTTCATGGCTAAGAAAAATTCTACAAAAGATACGGAGCAATCCCTTTCCCTGTTTGGTAAAATAAGGGCAATCTTCAAAAACGAAACGATTCACTTTGTTATTGGCTTGGTACTGGTCATTTTCTCTGTGTACTTGCTGCTGGCCTTTTCTTCGTTCTTCTTTACGGGAGCGGCGGATCAAAGTATCATTGATTCGGGCAATGCACAGGAATTGGCTTCTACCAATAATGGGGTGAAGAACTATGCCGGTTCGCGTGGCGCACAATTGGCAAGTTATCTGATTAATGACTGCTTCGGTATTTCCTCTTTCTTCATTCTTGTATTCCTTGCAGTGGCGGGGCTGAAGTTGATGCGTGTACGGGTGGTTCGCCTCTGGAAGTGGTTTATCGGTTGTTCGTTGTTGTTGGTTTGGTTCTCTGTCTTCTTCGGCTTTGCCTTTGTGGAGCAGTATAAAGACTCTTTCCTGTATCTGGGCGGTATGCACGGGTATAATGTCAGCAATTGGTTGGTATCGCAGGTAGGTGTTCCGGGCGTTTGGATGATTCTGTTGGTGACTGCTATCTGCTTCCTTATCTATCTCAGCGCACGTACGGTTATCTGGTTGCGCAGATTGTTCAGTCTTAGTTTCCTGAAACGCAAACAGAAAGAGGAAGAAGAGAAAGGAGAAACCCCCGAAGAGTTTACGGACTCGTGGACGGCAAAGGGAAAGAAAAAGCCGGTTGCTGTTCCTGATGTGGCAGATATAAAAGAAGAAGAGGCTCCCGTTGAAATTCCCGAACCTATAAAAGAGCCGGAAAATGAAATTACATTGGATTTGGGTGGCGTTACGGAAACACAGCCTGCCAAGGTATCGGGTGAAGAAGTGTCTATGACTATTGAGACACCTGTTCCTGACCCTGTACCTCCTTTCCACGAAAAAGCGGCAGAGCCAGTTTTCGAAATAGAAGCTACTGAAAATGATGACGAATATAAAGGCCCGGAAAAGGAACCCTATAATCCCCGTCTCGACCTGGAAAACTATCGTTATCCTACTATCGACCTGATGAAGCATTATGAGAATGCCGAGCCTACTATCGACATGGCGGAGCAGAATGCCAATAAAGATAAGATTATAAATACACTGCGCAGTTTCGGTATTGAAATCAGTACGATAAAGGCGACGGTAGGGCCTACGGTGACGCTGTATGAAATCACTCCCGAGCAAGGTGTCCGTATCTCCAAGATTCGTGGTCTGGAAGATGATATCGCTCTTAGCCTTTCGGCATTGGGTATTCGTATCATTGCGCCGATTCCGGGAAAAGGAACAATCGGTATTGAAGTGCCGAACTCCAATCCGAAGATTGTTTCCGGACAGAGTATCATCGGTAGCAAGAAGTTCCAGGAGTCTACTTATGACTTGCCGGTTGCTTTGGGCAAGACGATTACCAATGAGGTCTTCATGGTCGATTTGTGCAAGATGCCGCACATGCTGGTGGCCGGTGCCACCGGTCAGGGTAAATCTGTAGGACTGAACGCCATTATCACTTCTTTGCTTTATAAGAAGCATCCGGCTGAACTGAAGTTTGTGCTGGTAGACCCTAAGAAAGTAGAATTCAGCATCTATTCGGTGATTGAACATCACTTCCTTGCCAAGCTGCCTGATGGTGAAGATGCTATCATTACGGATGTAACCAAAGTAGTGCAGACGCTGAATTCCATCTGTGTGGAAATGGATACCCGTTACGACTTATTGAAAGCCGCGCACGTGCGCAATATTAAGGAGTATAATGAGAAGTTTATTAATCGTCAGCTGAATCCTGAAAAGGGACATAAGTTTATGCCTTACATTGTGGTGGTGATTGACGAGTTCGGCGACCTGATTATGACGGCGGGTAAAGAGGTAGAGTTGCCTATTGCCCGTATCGCCCAATTGGCGCGTGCGGTGGGTATCCACATGATCATCGCTACGCAACGTCCGACAACGAATATCATTACCGGTACAATCAAGGCGAACTTCCCGGCTCGTGTCGCTTTCCGTGTATCTGCCATGATTGACTCGCGTACTATTCTCGACCGTCCCGGAGCTAATCAGCTGATCGGGCGTGGTGATATGTTGTTCTTGCAAGGGGCAGATCCTGTACGTGTGCAATGTGCCTTTATCGATACGCCGGAGGTAGCGGAGATTACTAAGTTTATTGCCAAGCAACAAGGCTATCCTACTGCATTCTATTTGCCGGAGTATGTGGGTGAAGATGGCGGCGGAAGTGATTTGGGAGATGTGGATATGGGACGTCTGGACCCGTTGTTCGAAGATGCTGCCCGCCTGATTGTCATCCATCAGCAAGGTTCTACATCATTGATCCAACGGAAGTTCGCTATCGGTTACAATCGTGCCGGGCGATTGATGGACCAATTGGAAAAAGCCGGTATTGTGGGACCTGCACAAGGCAGTAAAGCGCGTGAAGTGCTTTGTGTCGATGAAAATGACCTGCAAATGCGCCTGAACAATTTACTGTAAATCGTGTTAAACTAATGATGAAGAATCTTCTTTTTATCTGTATCTGCCTGTTCGGTCTGGCATTACCGCTTTCGGCACAGAAATTGGATGCCCAAGATATATTGGATCGTACAGCCACTGCTTTCCGTCAGGCGGGAGGTATTCAAGCGGATTTTACGGTTCAGACGTACGCAAAAGGTACTTTACAGGGGAGTTCTGTCGGGACTATCCGTCTGAAAGGGGAAAAGTTCCTGTTGGATGCCGACGGGGTGAAAACCTGGTTTGATGGTCGTACGCAATGGAGCTATCTCACAAACAGTGACGAAGTGAACGTTTCTGAACCTACTCCTGAAGAGTTACAAAGTATCAATCCTTATGCCCTGCTGTCTATTTACAAGCAAGGGTATCACATGAAATTGGGTAAAACTGATGTTTATGGAGGTAAACCTGCTTATGAGGTGATATTAACCGCTTCTGATAGAAAGAAGGATTTGCAGTGCGTTATTATTTATGTAACGAAAGACACCTTTCAGCCTTTATGTATCAGCATGACGCAAAAGGGTGGAAATAGCGTGGCTATTCGTATTACATCTTATAAAGCGGGAGAATCATACAACGATCATCTTTTCACTTTTGACAAGAAAGCGTATCCGACTGCTGAAGTGATTGATCTGAGATAGATAATAACTAAATATATAAATAACGATTATGGAAACAGAAAAAGTAAAATGTCTGATTATAGGTTCTGGTCCTGCCGGTTATACTGCGGCTATTTATGCAGGGCGTGCCAACCTTTCTCCGGTGCTTTATGAAGGATTACAGCCGGGTGGTCAGTTGACGACAACTACAGATGTGGAGAACTTTCCCGGTTATCCGGAAGGTGTCAGTGGCCAGCAATTGATGGATGATTTGCGCAAACAGGCAGAGCGTTTCGGTGCAGACCTGCGTTTTGGTATTGCAACCGCTTCCGACCTGAGTGCGGCTCCATATAAAGTAACGATTGACGAAGAGAAAGTGATTGAAACTGATACGTTGATAATTGCTACGGGCGCTACTGCCAAATATTTGGGATTGGATGATGAAAAGAAATATGCCGGTATGGGCGTCAGCGCTTGCGCTACTTGTGATGGTTTCTTCTATCGCAAGAAGGTGGTAGCAGTGGTCGGTGGTGGTGATACGGCTTGTGAAGAGGCTGTTTACCTGGCCGGACTGGCTAAGAAGGTTTATCTGATTGTGCGGAAGCCTTTCCTGCGTGCTTCCAAAATCATGCAGGAGCGTGTGATGAAGCATGAGAATATAGATGTGCTATTTGAGCACAATGCCGTGGGCTTGTTCGGAGAGAATGGTGTGGAAGGTGTTCATCTGGTGAAACGTATGGGTGAATCGGATGAAGAACGCTACGACCTGGCTATTGATGGTTTCTTCCTGGCTATCGGTCATCAACCGAACTCAGATATCTTCAAACCCTATCTGGATACAGACGAGACGGGGTATATCATTACAGAAGGCGACAGCCCTCGTACGAAAGTGCCGGGTGTGTTTGCCGCCGGTGACATTGCCGATCCGCATTATCGTCAGGCTATTACGGCAGCAGGAAGCGGCTGTAAGGCGGCACTTGAAGCGGAAAGATATCTTTCATCCAAGTGCTTGATCTAAACTCCTGTCCTGAAGAAGGTCTTCCCAGCCGGGGAATATCATATTAAAAGAGAAAAGCTCCGGATTGTCTTGCAATCCGGAGCTTTTCTCTTTTAATATACTTCTATTTCATCTACGTATAAGTCCGAAGGAATAATATCTCCCGGTGAATCTTTCCGGCAGTCAATGCCGTTACGCAATGTGCCACCACTCTTTAAAGTCACTTTGATATAGCGTGCTTCGGTTGGTGTACACTCCAGTACATCAGTGAACATCTTCCTGCCATGGTCAGGATATTCGCGGGTGTAGGAGGCCTGAGCTACTTCCTTAAATTCTTTGCCATCAGTGGATACTTCCACACGAGCTGCGCTTGCGGGCAGTACACGGAAAGCGGGATTATAGAGTGTACCGAAAATCACTTTACTGATCGTGGCCGATTTTTCCAGATCGACGGAAAATACGAGCTCATTGTTATTCTTTTCATTCAAGTTGAAGGCTACCCATGGTGTGAAGGAAGCGATATTGCCGCGTTTTCCATTGGTCAATCCCAATGTTGTGGTATCTGCCCCTAATACATCATTCTCTCCGAAGATGTCACCGCTCATCCAACCCCAATGAGGAGTGGTGGTGTATTGCTTTCCACTTATCAGGTTTGCATAAAGTTTCTTGCCGTTCACTTTCCCCAGCATTTTACCGTTCTTGAAAGCTGCTGCCTGCAAATCGATGTAACCTTCCCAAATGAATGGCTGAGTGTAAAGTTCAGACTTTGCAGTCGGTGCGCTTCTATCCGTGGTATATCTGATTTCGGCATCCGGATAGAATGTTTCCAATACGGCTTTCAATGTGCCGTCGTACACGTGCGTATTGATATTGACATCGAAGAAATTGCGGCATGCCTTTACGTTCATGGCATCCATACGCTCAAAGTCTTCTACCATGCGACTCCGGAAGCCGTTCCAGTTCTTCCGGTTGTTCTGTGTCCAGCCCGTCTCTGCCAAAGCCACGGCACGGGGGAATGCCTGATAGTCACGACGTTCATCACTTTGCATGTATTCGTTCCATATATTACCTTGCACACCGATGATATGTTTTTTCACCAGTTCGTCAGCGTCATCGGGAACAGGATTATAACTATAGGTCTTTTTCAGTGTCTGATATCCGCCGATGGTAGTCGGTGCGGTTTCGGGTTCTTCCTGATACTGGTCCAGGTAAGCATACGGGCTGGGAGTCATAATTGCATCGTGTCCCGCTTTGGCGGCAGTGATACCGCCTTCCACACCACGCCAGGACATCACTGTTGCATTGGGTGCGAGTCCGCCTTCCAGGATTTCGTCCCAACCGATGATATTTCGGCCTTTGCTGTTGAGATATTTCTCCATGCGGGTGATGAAGTAGCTTTGCAGCTTTTCTTCCTTTGTATGTTTCTTACCGTCAATGGCATTCGGAGTGGTATCATCTTTCAGACCTAATTTCTTGATCAGTCCTTGGCAATGTGCACACTTTATCCATGCATCTTTGGGACATTCGTCACCACCGATGTGAATGTATGAACTGGGGAATAATTCCATCACCTCATCCAGTACACCTTCCAGGAATTGGAACGTTTCTTCTTTGGGGCAGAAGACTTCTTCGAATACTCCCCATGTACCGGTTACTTCATACGTCGTATCCGGTCTGCAAGATAGTTCAGGGTAGGAGGCAAGGGCGGCAATGGCATGTCCCGGCATCTCTATTTCCGGGATTACGGTAATGTATTTGCTTGCTGCATAAGCCACTATATCTTTAATCTCTTCCTGTGTATAGTATCCTCCATGTTCTTTGCCGTCAAATATTTGCGGTCAGTTGACAAAATAGTAATCTATCAACGTTTCTTTCCGCTTCGAACCGATTTCCTGTAATTTCGGGTATTTCTTGATTTCTATCCTCCATCCCTGATCATCAGTCAGGTGAAAGTGGAAGGTGTTCATCTTATGCATGGCAAGCATATCGATGAATTTATAAATGTAATCGGTCGTAGAGAAATGACGGCAGACATCCAGCATCAGGCCTCGGTAAGGAAAACGGGGAGCGTCTTCTATTTCAACAGCAGGCAGAGACCAGTTGGCACGTTTCACAGTTGCCTTTCCGTAAATGGCGGGTGGAAGCAGTTGGTACATAGTCTGTACTCCATAAAAGAAACCGTTGGGATGTGATGCCGAAAGGGTGATTTCATTCGGTGCGATGGAAAGTTTGTATCCTTCCTTGAGCATACCTTCTTCCGTAACGAAGCGTATGTCTGGTTGTTCCGGATTCTCCTGTGAACTAGTTTTCAGAGAAATACCGGAGGTCAGTTGAATTTGAGCAATCAAGCTGTCCGCAATGGCTTGTACTTCCGGAGTGCAACCGGCTGTGACGACAGATACTTTATTGCTCAGTAAGAAACGTCCCTCTTGGGGAGTCATCTGATTAGGCATCGGGACGATGTTGTACTCGTTCACCACTTCTTTTTGATTTTGCCGACAGCCGGAAGAGGCACACAGCAGGCTTGCTAATAGCAAAGCACTTAATCCTTTTTTCATGACATAAATGTGTGTTAAGTTTATAAATCGGGCAAAACAGGGAAAAAGGGGTATAGCTGTCGTCAAGGGGGGGAGACGCTACTATTCTTTATCCTATTTTACTTATCTTTTTCAGCTTTTCTTCGTCGATGATCTTTATTTTTCGTCCGTCGATAGTGATTAAACGTTCAGTAGAGAATTGTGATAGCGTACGAATGGCATTGGAGGTTGTCATATTCGACAAATTTGCCAGATCTTCCCGCGAAAGGTATATACTGAGAGTTGAGCCATCTTCTTCCAATCCATAACTTTCTTTGAGGAAGAGCAGTGATTCCGCCAATCTGCCACGAATATGTTTCTGTGTCAGGTTAACAGTGCGTTCGTCGGCAACTCCCAGATCGAAGGATAGTTGCTTGATAAAGAACATGGCAAGATCATTGTTCTGCGTCACCAATGTAGTGATAGCACTCATCGGTATCAGGCAGATCAGAGAAGGTTCGAAAGCGGCAGCAGCAGTAACGTAGTCTTCTTTGGCGAAGTAAGCACGGTAACCGAAATACTCAACGGGTTTAATCATGCGGATAATCTGGCTTCTGCCACCGACACCATCCTTATAAATCTTGACCTTTCCATTCAGAAGGCACATGAGGTATTTAGGGGTTTCACCTTCGCAATGAATGACTTCATTTTTCTTATAATTCTGGAGCGTAAAATGGTTAGCGAGAAATTCCCGCTGTTCTTCATTCAGGGGCTCCCACATATCGGCTATCAGCTCCGGAACATTCACGTCTGACAAATTCATTTTTACCATAACTGCTGCAAAACTGTGTTATACAGCACAAATGTAAAAAGAAAAAATTAAATATTGCACAAAAGACACGAAAAGATGCGGTCTGGGGGCAGGAAAATGATAATTTAGCGGCAAAGCCGCTAAATTAAGTTACGAGCTACGAGCTACCAGTAACGAGTTGCTACGCTGTACTCGTGAGAGTGTGTCAAAACTGAATAAAAGAACGCGAATTACACAAATTACGCAAATAACAAATCCGATAAGCTTTGATTATCAGAAGTATAAAAAAAGCATTATTTGTGTAACTCGTGTAATTTGTGTTCTAATCTTTATTTTGCCCCCGGCTATCATGCCGAAAGGTACTTGTCACTTGTAGCTTGTAGCTCGTTACTTATCGCGCAAAGCGCGATAAATTATCATTTCGTGAACAGCAATTCCCTATATTTCGGCAACGGCCAGATCTCGTCGTCAACCTCCATTTCGAGGTGATCGATGTGGTCACGTATCTTTTCCAGATAAGGACGGACGGTTTCTTCGTAGGCGAAAGCCTTGTCCTTGTAGCTATCCATGTGATTGGCGACTTTACGGGCTTCGGTCATTTCGCGCACCAGAACCTTGATGGACGTTACTCGTTTGGATATTTCACGTATCAGTTCCTTGCGGTCAGCACTCAGTACTTCGTATTCTTCGGGAGAGAAGATTTCCTTGAGTCCACGTAAATTCTCTAACAGACGGTTTTGGTAACTGACTGCAATGGGGACAATGTGATTGATGGCCAGATCACCCAGTACACGGCTTTCTATTTGCACTTTCATCGTGTACTTTTCCAGTTCCACTTCCAGACGGCAGGCAAGCTCTGTTTCATTGAAGATGCGTTCACCTATCAGCACGGAACGAGACTGGTTATCCATATAATGCATCAGAGCTTCGGGTACGTGGCAGATGTTCGTCAATCCGCGGCGGGCAGCTTCCTCTTTCCATTGGTCTGAATAGCCGTCACCTTCGAAGCGGATAGCTTCGGAAGCAATAATGGTTTCTTTCAAAACACGGAAGATGGCTTCATCTTTACCGATTCCTTCTTCCATCAACTTGTCGATAGAGGCTTTGAACTCATTTAACTGGTTTGCCATAGCTGCATTTATGGCAATCATGGCAGCGGCACAGTTGGAAGAAGAACCGGCAGCACGGAATTCAAAACGATTTCCGGTGAAAGCAAACGGAGAAGTACGGTTGCGGTCTGTCGTATCGAGAAGGATTTCAGGAATACGTCCGATTCCTAATTTAAGGGTTGTCTTCTCTTCAGCCGTCATCTTGTCATCGCCTACCTGGCGTACGATATCATCCAGAGTAGCCGATAATTGTCTGCCCAGGAATATGGACAGAATAGCGGGCGGTGCTTCATTGGCACCCAGACGGTGGCTGTTGCCGGCACTCATGATAGAGGCACGCAGCAAATTCTGATTTTTGTAGACCATCATCAGTACATTCACCAGGAAAGTCAGGAACAGCATGTTGCCTTTAGGATTCTTGCCGGGTGCAAAAAGATTGATGCCGGTATCAGTGCAGAGTGACCAGTTGTTGTGTTTTCCCGAGCCGTTCACACCGCTGTATGGCTTTTCATGCAGCAATACGGCAAAGTTATGCTTACGGGCGATGCGTTTCATCAGGTCCATTACTAACTGGTTATGATCGTTGGCAAGGTTGGCGTTCTCAAAGATGGGAGCCAGTTCAAACTGGTTGGGAGCAACCTCGTTATGGCGTGTTTTTGCCGGAATACCCAGTTTGTGACATTCTATTTCCAGTTCTTTCATAAAGGCTGTTACCCGTGGCGGAATAGAACCGAAATAGTGGTCTTCCAACTGTTGGTCTTTTGCGGAAGAATGTCCCATTAGCGTGCGTCCGGTCAGGCAAAGGTCGGGGCGGGCGTTGTATAGGGCAGAGTCTACCAGGAAGTATTCTTGTTCCCAGCCTAAGTTGGTGAACACCCGGGTTACATTTTTATCGAATAACTGGCATACTTCCGTGGCGGCTTTGTCTACGGCACCGAGTGCTTTCAGTAATGGAGTCTTGTAGTCCAGGGCTTCGCCGGTATATGAGATGAAGATTGTAGGGATACACAGAGTCGTATCTACCACGAAGGCGGGAGAGGAAACATCCCATGCCGTATATCCGCGTGCTTCAAATGTATTACGGATACCTCCGTTGGGGAAAGAAGATGCGTCCGGTTCCTGTTGGATGAGCAATTTGCCGGAGAAGCGTTCAATTACATTTGAATTTTCTCCGAATTCGATGAAGCCATCATGTTTTTCGGCTGTACCATCCGTCAGCGGCTGAAACCAGTGAGTGTAATGAGTAACGTTCAGGGATTTAGCCCAACTTTTCATGCCGTTTGCTATCAGGTCAGCTATTTCCCGACTGATGGGAGTTCCTTTTTCGATGGCATCCGTTACAGCTTTGTAAGCTTCTCTGGGTAGATATTCCTGCATTTTTTTACGGTCGAACACATGGCTTCCGTAGTAATCGGATAATTTGTTCGAAGGGGTAGTAACTTCAAGAGGGCGCCGGTTGGCAAGCTCTTGCAAGGCGTAAAATCTCATTTTTGACATATTTGTCCTTCTTTTGTTGGTTGTTGGGCGCAAAATTATATGTTTTTTCTGGAAGTACCCCTATTTTTTAGGGGGTATTATTGAAAATAATGTGTTTTTTCTGCGGATACCCCCTAAAATATTCGGAGATGTTGCAGAAAAAACTCTTTTAGGGGGATTTTCGCTCTTTTCTATATTAAAGTCATATCTGGGCTGTATCTGCTCCGTGTTATCTCCGTACCTACTCCGTGTCTATATGCTTAGACTTGATACGGAGCTACTACGGAGATGATACGGAGCTGTTACGGAGATCGTACGGAGTTGTTACGGAGACCGCATGGACTCAATCTTGAATTAACTTTCATGAAGAATCTTTCGTCAGGTTTCTTAAAAAGAGAGGTATTTCGTCGTTTTCCAACCTTTTTTTCTATATTTGTCCCTATATATTTGGAGGTATTATCGTTGAAACACGTCTTTTGTATAGGAACCTTGCTATGTCTTTTGCTTTCAGCTTGTCCGAAAGCGCAGGCAGCTTCTATCCCTGATCCTTACGATGCGAGATTGCTTTCTGCGGACTCTATTATGAAGAAAGTCATCTTCTTTGCTCCTTTTTATGAAAGCATCATCGACGACTATAGAGCCGCTCTTTATATTAAGGGAAAAGTGAATCTTCGCAAGAAAAATCATATCTTACGCTTTATTCCTACCATGTTCCGTATCCGGAAAGGAGTGAGGGAGTATATGATGGAAACTTATAGTGACTTGCATTTTACTGCTCCCGACATTTATGATCAGAAAGTAAAAGCCAGTGTCGGTACTTCTTCCGAGTTTTGGGAGCTGGACGGCAGATTGCCGGAATATTTCCATGTTAATATCTACGCTTCCACCTTATTATATGATAAGCTCCTTTCGCCTCTGGCTCCAAATGCGATGAAGTATTATTCTTATCATGTTGATTCAGTAATGGGTAAAGTGCATGATTTGCAATATAAAATTAGTTTCAAACCGAAAAGCAAAAGCTTTCAGTTGGTTAGCGGTCACATGGTGGTCAGTGAGAATGTCTGGAGTGTGCGTGAGATGCATTTTAGCGGACGTTCTGAAATGTTGCGTTTCAACAATATGATACGTATGGGAGATGTGGGTGAGTCGGATGAGTTTTTGCCTGTGCATTATGATGTGGATGCTACTTTTCGTTTTCTGGGTAATGTGGTCGATGCCAATTATATTGCTGTTCTCGATTATAAAACCATTCTTCAAAAAGACCCTTCACGGATGGAGCGGAAAAGGTTGAAGAGCAAGTATGATCTGTCGGATTCCTACACATTGCGCAGTGATACGAATGCTTACAGAAAGGATAGTTCTTATTTTGAGAGTATACGTCCCATTCCGTTAACTGTACATGAACAGGACTTATATAAGGATTTCTTTTTGAGCCGTGATACTTCATATCGATATAAGAAGCCCAAAAATAAGAATCTGGAATTCTGGGGACAGATAGGTGATGCGCTTATCAGCCGCTATACGGTAGATCTTTCGAAACTGGGAAGTGTGCGCTGTTCGCCGCTTATCAATCCGTTCTTGCTGAGTTATAGCGGGAAGAATGGTTTTTCTTACCGGCAGGAATTTAAGTACAACCGGATTTTTACGGGCGACCGCCTGTTGCGTATCGTTCCCAGATTGGGTTATAACTTCAAGTATAATGAGTTTTACTGGTCGGTAAAGTCTGATTTTGATTACTGGCCACGTAAACGTGCGGCTCTTCACATAGATGTAGGTAATGGACACCGTATTTATAGTAGCAGGATGTTGGATGAGCTGGAGAGTATTCCTGATAGTGTTTTCGATTTTGATCAGATACAACTGGATTACTTTAATGACTTATACTTGAAGGTGCGGCATAGTTGGGAGATTGTAAACGGCTTGTCACTGGATCTCGGTTTTTCCATGCATAAGCGTACAGAGGCGAATCGTTCTTTTTACGTTTCTACAAAGTCTGCCCAGTCGCGAAGTGTAACCACTTCGGGGGATAATCCCGATTGGGAGGAAAAAATGCGCCATTCATACAATAGTTTTGCTCCGCATGTCCGTCTGACGTGGACTCCCGGGCAATACTATTATATGAATGGTGATCGCAAAATGAACTTACATTCCAAATATCCCAGTATTTCAGTGGACTGGGAGCGGGGCATCAATGGGGTTTTTAAGAGTACCGGTACCTATGAGCGTGTTGAAGTGGATATTCAGCACTCCATTCCCTTAGGATTGATGCGTGATTTCTATCTCCGCTTTGGATGGGGAGCTTTCACCAATCAAAAAGATATATACTTTGTGGATTTTGCCAACTTTACCCGTTCCAATCTCCCAGTGGGATGGAATGATGAAATTGGCGGCGTATTCCAGTTGCTTGACGGGCGGTGGTATAACTCCTCCCGTAAATATCTTCGTGGGCATTTGACATACGAATCTCCCTTTCTGATGTTGCGTCATTTGGTGAAGTATACACAGCATGTGCTCAATGAGCGTCTTTATCTGAACGCTTTGGTTGTTCCGCATCTGAATCCTTATGTTGAGGTTGGCTATGGCATCGGCACCAATATTTTTGATTTCGGAGTCTTTGGCAGCTTTGCCAACTGGAAATTTAAGGAGATAGGTTGCAAATTCACTTTTGAGTTATTCAACCGATAATCTTTAAGTTTTCCCGTATTTCTGTTATTAACTTCCTTTATAAATTACCCGGCTTTCGTGTTATTGTAGTTTAGAAAAATAGTGTTCTATGTTCTATAACATGCAATGACGTATTCGATGAAAGTATAGTGTTTTCTCTGATTATCAATTGTTTATTTGTTTTTGACGTATTGATAACGTATTCTGAATTTTGAATTGACGTATTTAAGAATGGGTACTTAGGGCTTCTTTTATTGCATTTTACTCTATGTTTGCAGTGTTCAATTGAGAACGAAACCGAGAAACGTTAATCTTAATTTAGTAAAACTTATGAAAAAGTTATTATCAGTTTTATTTTTACTGAGCTTTATCTTGACTCCCGTTTTTGCACAGAACGTGTCGGTCAGCGGTAAAGTGGTAAGTGCTGTGGACAACGAGCCCTTGCCTGGAGTAAATGTGGTGGTAAAAGGTAATGCCGCCATTGGTACAATTACCAATTTGGATGGTCAGTGGACATTGAGTGCTCCTAAAGGGGCTACCCTATCTATTTCCTTTATTGGTTTTAAAACCGTAGATGTTACACTGAAAGAAAGTGTGAGCGTTTACAATGTGTCACTGAATGAAGATTCTGAAACCCTGGACGAAGTCGTGGTCGTGGGCTATGGTGTGCAAAAAAAATCAGTGGTTACAGCATCTATCGCTAAAGTGAGTAGTGAAGATTTGGCCGGCAAGACACGTCTCCGCGCAGATGATGCATTGAAAGGTATGGCTGCCGGTGTCAATGTTACCTCTTCTTCCGGTCAGCCAGGTGCAAAGTCTATGGTTCGTATCCGTGGTATCGGTACCATCAACAATTCTGAGCCTCTTTATATTATTGATGGTATGCCCACCGACCAAAACGGTATGGAATCAGTAAATCCCAATGATATTGAGTCTATGGAGGTATTAAAAGATGCAGCTTCGGGTGCCATTTACGGAGCGCGTGCCGCAAACGGTGTAATTCTTATTACCACCAAGAAAGGCAAGACGGGCAAAGCACAAATCAATTACAACTTTTCTTATGGCTGGCAGAGTGCATGGAAGCACCGTGATGTGACCGGTGCCGCAGATTATGCCGTGTTGATGAATGAGAAATATATCAATGGAAAGCAGGCTTTGCCTGCGGAAATGGCTAATTTAGCCGATCCTTATAATATCACGGATGTTAATGGTGACAAAGTTACGGGATTTGGTACAGATTGGCAGGAGACGCTGTTCAATGATAATGCTCCTATCGTTCAGCACGATGTGTCAATCAGTGGTGCCAGCGAAAAAGTGAACTATTACTTCTCTTTGGGTTATTTCACACAAGACGGTATTGTCGGTGGCAATTATGGTCAGTCCAATTATGACCGTCTGACTATCCGTTCTAACAATACTTTTACGTTGATTGATGCTACAAAGGAACGTAATTTTCTTAATAAATTGGATTTCGGTGCCAATATCTCCTATATGCGCGTACACAATACGGGTATTGATACCAACTCTACCTGGGGCTCTCCATTGGGTTCTGCCCTTTATTTGGCTCCTACCCTGCCGATTACATTGAGGGGGCAGATTGCACAAGATATGATAGACCGTTATTCGGCTTATGAGCTATATAAAGATGCTAATGGCAATCCTTACACGATTCCGAGTTTTCTGGGTTCGTATAATGAACAAAACAATCCTATTGCTATGATGCAGGGTAACCCGACTAAAAATTGGTCACAGAAGTTCATGCCTAAGTTTTCGCTGGATCTTCAACTTTGGGATAACTTAAAGTACCACTTTGCCTGGAGTGCCGAACAGTCTTTCTATGGAAACAGGGGTGCCAAACTTCAGAAATGGTATTTGTCCGGTAACAATACCAATGACCACACGGAAGCTTCTGTATATAAAGGCAATAATACGACTTGGCAGATAGAGAACACCTTGACGTATGACAAGACTTTTGGTAAGCATACCTTCGGGGTTGTCCTCGGTCAGTCGGCTCTAAAATCATACGGTGATGATGTGACTGCCTCTCACTGGAACTTGGTAAACATCAATAAGCCTTATTTGAACTACACCAGTGGCGGTAACTTTGAGACCACGGTAGATGATAAGGGCAACGTTAGTGTAAAAAGTTTGCTTGGCGTAAATGGTGGTCCGTATGTAGAACACACTATTTCCTCTATGTTCGGACGTCTCAGCTACAACTATGACGAACGTTACATGGTGCAGGCCACCGTTCGTCGTGACGGTTCTTCCCGTTTCGGTGCCAACAACAAGTACGGAACATTTCCTTCTGTCTCTTTGGGATGGAACGTGACGAATGAAGCTTTCATGGAAAAGACGCGTGAATGGCTCTCGAATTTTAAAGTTCGTTTCTCTTGGGGTAAAAATGGTAGCGATAATATCGAAAATTTTGGCTATACCACTAATACGACTGTAGGAAATACAAGCAATTACTACTTCGGGTCACCAGCTTCATTGATTTATGGTTCAAAAGCCAATCGCTTGGATAACCCTGATTTGAGGTGGGAGGAGAGTGAACAGACCGATTTTGGCCTTGATTTTGGATTTTTCAATAATGCCTTGACTTTTACAGTGGATTATTTTGTCAAGAAAACCAATGGTATGATTATTGATATGCCGATTCCAAGTTATGTAGGTGAAGCAAGACCTCTTGCCAACGTGGGTGACATGGAGAACTCTGGTTTTGAATTTGAATTGGGTTATAAATGGCGCACGGGCGATGCTAATTTTGCCGTCAAAGGCAATGCTTCTTATCTGCATAATGAATTGAAGAACTTAGGTAATGAGACCGGTTTCCTGAATTGGGGTATCAATCAGTTCAGTGATGGTGGAACACGTGCCGAGAATAGTCAGCCTTTTCCCTTCTTCTATGGTTACAAAACGCTGGGTGTATTTCAGAATATGGATCAGGTGAATGCCTATACTTGGACAGATCCGGCAACAGGAGCAACAAAGCAGATTCAGCCCAATGCGCAGCCTGGTGATTTGATTTTCTATGACCGTGACGGGAATGGTGAAATTACCTCGGACGACCGTACTAATATTGGTAATGGAGTTCCGAAATGGACTTTTGGCCTTAACCTTAATGCAGAGTGGAAAGGTTTTGATTTAGGTCTGTTCCTGCAAGGTGTAAGCGGTGTAGATGTCTTCGATGCCACTTATCGGCAGGACATTGCTTCTGCAAACTACCCCACGTGGGTACTTTCTCGCTGGACGGGCGAAGGTACTTCCAACAAGGTACCTATCCTGAAGCAAGGTGACAGCAAAAACTGGGTTATCAGTGATCTTTATATTCAGGATGGTTCTTACTTGCGTCTGAAGAACATTACGCTGGGGTATACATTACCTCGTAACCTAACACAGAAAGTGGGTGTAAACCGTTTCCGCGTTTATGTAATGGCAGAAAATCTGTTTACTTGGACTAAATATTGGGGATTCGATCCCGAAATTGGTGCCAATCCTGATGGTGATGCCAAAGGTACTGCACTTGGTGTAGACTATGGTGTTTATCCGCAAGCTCGTACATGGACTGTAGGTTTCAATATCTCATTTTAATTAAAAAACATATAAAGCATATTCATTATGAACAAGAATAAATCAATCATAACCGGAGCTTTTGTAGCTGCGTTCATGTTGTGCTCTTGCAGCGACAGTTTCTTGAATGTAACTAATCCGACGGGGGAGCCTTTGGAAGAGTATTATGTGAATGATGCCACGTTGAACGAGGCACTGACGTCCGCTTATGCTCCACTGCATTGGCCGGATTGGGATGGCACAGCCTATAATGACCTAACGGTGGATGCCGAGATTATGGGTGACGACTTTTGGGTAGGTGGTAGTAGTATCACGGACAATCAACATTGGCACAAACTTTTCAACTTTGAAGGAGACGGTAACAATACTTTAGCCACTTTGTGGACCGACTTCTATTCAGGCATCAAACGTTGTAATGACGTGATTAAGTATTGCTCATGGGGTGGAGGAACAGAGGCCAATCGTATTTCATACGAACTACAGGCTCGATTGCTTCGTGTTTATTACTACAACATTCTGTGGCATTACTACGGTAATGTGCCTTTCTACCTGGAGAATCTTTCGCTGCCTTACACGGCTCCGCAATTGACGGCTGACGAAATCTATGCTCAGTTACTACCGGAACTGGAGGATATTATCAACTCCGAGGGACTGCCATTAAGATGGGCGAGTTCTGAGTCCGGGCGTGTGTCACAAGCCATGGCTTACATGTTGTATGCGGAAATGGTAATGTATCAGAATGATACGCAGCGTTATTCGACGGCTCTTGCCTATATGAAAAAGATTATTGATTCTCCTGATTATTCGCTGAATCCCGACTATGCTAATTTGTGGGAAGAGAGTGGTGAATGGTGTGCAGAGTCTATCTTTGAAATTAATTATGATGATAATAATGCCCAACGCGACTGGGGTGATGCAGCGAAGAATGCCGGAGGAAGCGTATTGCCTACCTTGATATCTCCTAACGGTTGGCCGGGTAGCGACGACTGGGCAGCCGGTTTGGATGGTTGGGGATTCTTGCCGCTTCGTTTAGAAACCCGTGATATGTTTCTTGAGGGCGATGTGCGTCGCGATGCTACGGTTTGGGATGTGACCGGTATCACCTACACAGATCGTTATCAAGACACTCACCTTTGGTTGAAGAAATACAGACCCACATCTGATAACTGTAAAGATTCTCCTGCTTCCAAGAACTTGAATTATAATAATAATAAACGCATATATCGCTATGCGGAGACTCTGCTGAATGCAGCCGAACTTTTGATTCTGATCAATGGAAGTGCTACCGATGCACTGAACTATCTGAATCAGGTGCGTACACGTGCAGGTCTGACCGGTTATGATGTGTGCAACATCGATAACATTCTGAATGAACGTCACTTGGAGTTCTGCGGTGAGGGGAAGCGTTATTTCGACCTTGTGCGCACGGGTAATGCCGCTACAGTGCTTGTGCCGGATACTTATGGTTATCGTACCGGTTCATGGACTCCGAGTAAAAAATATATTCCATTGGCTCAATCGGAACTGGATGCAGACCCGACATTGAAGCAAAATGATTATTAATCCATCTTTAAGACATTTCAATTATGAATAAACTATTAAAATATATTGGTTGTGCACTGATTTCAGGATTGGTTTTTGCAGCTTGCTCATCTGAAAAGTTTGAAGGTGCTGATCCGAATGGGTTACCAACGGTAGATGGCAAACAACTGTCTGTTACTACCGATCAAGAGACGAATACGGCAGTGTTTACTGTCAGTGGCGATTTCAAGGGTTGCTATCCGGTATGGTATCTGGATGGTGCGGTGTACTCTCTTCTTGCTACATCCAGTTACCACAGCATGGAACAGGGTACCCACGCGCTGGAGTTGCGGATTATGAACCGCAACGGTCTGTCGCAGGCTGCCTTGAGCGAATCATTTACTTTCAATGAGACGAAGGTGGACTATACTCCCTATTTCAACTACCTTTGTAACAAAACATGGCGTGTGGATTATGCCGAAGCCGGTCACTTGGGATGTGGAGATCCCGGTTCCGACGGTTCTACATGGTGGTCGGCCGCAGTGAATGACAAGGCTGATTGGGGTGTGTATGATGATCGCATTTCTTTTACCCACTCGGATGCTGATGGCGTGGCCGGAGGTGCTTATTCGTATGATCCGGGCGAAGGTGGTACCGTGTATGTGAATAAAGACTGTTTCATCTTGGGGCAGACTCCGGGTGTCTCCTCTGAAGATGTCATGGTGGCTGTATCGCCACAGAACTCTACCTTCACGCTGGTTCCGGGTACATATAAGGATGAGGAGTGTCTTTATATTCAGTTTGCAGCACATACCTTGTTGCCATATATTCCTTATGATGACTCTTACAACAATCCGTACTTCCGCGTTGAGGCACTGACGAATACCCGTTTGACATTGGTATGTGACAATGGTGCGATTGCGTGGCGTATAGTGTTCACCAGCCGTGAAGATACCGGATTGCCGGATGATGGCGGTGATGAAGCCACTATGGACTGGAATTATGATGCGTCAAGCAACCTTTGGAAAGCGGTTGACGAGGGAATCGCTTTCGTTGGGGTTACGCCTTTCTTTGCCAATAATGACTGGGGGCAGATTGCCAATCCGGAATGGACGCACGAAGGTGATGTCTGGAACATTGTGATGCCTGAAGGCTTAGGCTCTCAGCAGTGGCAGGGACAGTTCCCTATTGCCACAACCTTGACGGCTAGCAAGGCTAAAAAGTACAATGTGTATTGTGTAATCGAGGCGGATAATGACGCTTCCGGTGTAACGGTCAAACTGACTGATGCAGTGGATGATAACAATTTCTTCTTTGCAAATAGGTGTGATGTAACTGCCGACAAGCCGTGTATATTTAAGGCTGAAAGCGTAAGTCTGCCAGTGGGAGATGCCGGTGCATTGTCATTATTCTTCGACTTTGGTGGAACTCCGGAAGGAACTCGTGTGAAGATAAGCAAGATTTATATAGAGGAAGCCATCTCATACGATGGTGAAAATAATCTTTGGAAAACAGTAGACGAAGGAAGTGACTTTATCGACATAGTACCTTTCTTTGCTAATAATGACTGGGGACAGATTGATAATCCGAAATGGGCACACAGTGGCAATGTTTGGGAACTGGAGATACCCGAAGGTACCGGTACTCAGCAGTGGCAGGCTCAATTCCCTATCCAGACCAGACTGACTGCTGCAATGGTTGACAGTTACAGCTTTTCTTGCACCTTGGTGGCCGACAATGACATCGCCGGTGTGACGATTAAGTTGACCGACGCTGCTAATGACAATAATTTCTTCTTTGCCGACCGTCATGATATAACTGCCGACAAACCGTTTGTTTACAAAGTATCGGGTGCGAAGCTGCCTATTGGCGATTCTTCTGCTTTGTCCTTGATTTTTGACTTTGGTGGTGCTCCGGCAGGTACTAAAATAAAGATTAGCGATGTAATCTTTGTAAAAGAGAACTAATATCTATATAAATGAATCAAAGGGGCTGTCTGCCTTGTTGTGGATAGCCTCTTTCTTAGAATTATCCTTATGATTAAAAAAATGTCATTAATACTCTATTATTTGTTTCCCGCCCTATTATGCATAGCTTGCGGAGGAGACGATCCGGACGAAGGAGGCAGCACAAATATCATTACACTTAGTGACACCTCCCTGAGTTTTAATAGTGAAGCAGGTAAGCAAACCATTTCCATTGCTACCGATCATGAGTGGGCTACCAGGGTAGACGATTCATGGATCAGTGTGGATTCCCAATACTCTACCAACCTCAATACGACATTGACGATTAGCGTACAGAACAATCCGAAACGTGATGGACGCGAAGGCACCATTACGATTATGTCCGGAACAAGTCGCGCATCCATTACCGTTACTCAGGCTGGCGATGAGAGTGCTCCGGATCCCGGTGCCATAACCTGTCCGTTGCCGGGCTATAGTTTGATGTGGAATGATGAATTTGACGAAGGCTCAATTCTGGGTAACGACTGGACGCACGAGGTGCAAGGACCGGGATGGGTAAATAATGAACTTCAGGCGTATGTAAACGGTTCGGCAAATGGTAAACGTGTGACTGAACTAGTGGATGGAAAGTTGAAGATTAACTGTTTCAAGGGCAATGACGGTAAAATTTACTCCGGTCGTGTGTATGCAAAAGTGAATACTGGTTGGAAGTACGGTTATTTTGAGGCTCGCATCATGTTGCCTAAAGGCAAGGGTACGTGGCCAGCCTTCTGGATGATGCCGGTGGGTAATGACTGGAGTACCAATCCATGGCCCATGTGTGGTGAGATTGATATCATGGAGGAAGTGGGTGTCGTACCCAATGAAGTGTCTTCGTCTGTTCATACACAAGATTACAACCATACGAAGAATACGCAGAAAACGCATGCCATGACCATAGATAAGGCAGAAGGGGAATTTCACGTTTATGCCTTGGAGTGGACGGAAGATGCCATTACTACATACGTTGACGGTGAGAAACAGTTGTCTGTCACCAAGCAACAGCTTGGTTCAAATCATAATCAATGGCCTTTCCATTATGCTTTCTATCCTATTCTGAACTTGGCTTGGGGCGGCAGTTGGGGCGGAATGAACGGTGTGGACGAATCTGCCTTGCCTGTGACAATGGAAGTGGATTATCTTCGCGTGTTTCAAAAGAAAGAGTGAAATAATTTATAATAAGTAAGGCCCAATAATAAGTATTGATTATATACTTAAATAAAAATAATATGAGAACATTGGTTTTCTTTTCTGTTGGCTTATTATTGTCGTTTGCATCATGTTCTCAAGACATTGATACGAAAGGTGATCCTGCAACAGAGAAAAAAGTGGAAGCCTTGTTGTCCAAGATGACTTTGGAAGAGAAAATCGGTCAGATGAACCAGATTTCCTCTTACGGTAATATCGAGGATATGAGTGCTTTGATTAAGAAAGGTGAAATCGGTTCCATCTTGAATGAGGTGGATCCGGTGCGTATTAATGCGCTACAGCGCGTGGCAATGGAAGAATCCCGGTTGGGTATTCCTTTGCTGATAGCGCGTGATGTCATTCACGGGTTTAAAACAATCTTCCCTATTCCCTTGGGACAAGCGGCTTCGTTCAATCCGCAGGTAGCAAAAGACGGTGCGCGGGTAGCGGCTATTGAAGCTTCGTCTGTAGGTATCCGGTGGACTTTTGCGCCAATGATTGACATTGCCCGCGATCCTCGCTGGGGACGTATTGCCGAAGGGTGCGGTGAAGATACGTACCTTACTTCCGTAATGGGAGCTGCTATGGTAGAAGGTTTTCAGGGAGATTCACTGAATAGCCCTACTTCAATTGCTGCTTGCCCTAAACATTTTGTAGGTTACGGTGCAGCCGAAGGAGGACGTGACTATAATTCTACGTTCATTCCCGAACGCCGTTTGCGCAATGTTTATTTGCCACCTTTTGAAGCTGCCACCAAAGCTGGCGCAGCCACGTTTATGACTTCATTCAATGATAATGATGGGGTTCCATCTACCGGGAATGCTTTCATTTTGAAAGACGTACTCCGTGATGAGTGGGGATTCGATGGTTTTGTTGTGACGGACTGGGCTTCTGCCAGCGAAATGATAAGCCATGGTTTTGCAGCCGGTCCAAAAGAAGCGGCAATGAAATCAGTGAATGCAGGAGTAGATATGGAAATGGTGAGTTACACTTTCGTGAAGGAATTGCCGGAATTGGTGAAAGAAGGAAAGGTGAAAGAAAGCACTATTGATGAGGCCGTTCGCAATATTTTACGTATCAAGTATCGTTTGGGACTGTTTGATGCTCCTTATGTAGATGAAAAACAACCATCTGTCATGTATGCTCCTTCTCATTTGGAAGCAGCTAAGCAAGCGGCTGTCGAATCGGCTATTCTGCTGAAGAATGATAGGGAAGTGTTGCCGTTACAGCCATCCGTGAAAACTGTTGCAGTGGTAGGACCTATGGCTAATGCACCTTATGAACAGTTGGGTACTTGGATATTTGATGGTGAGAAAGCTCGTACTCAGACTCCGTTGAACGCTATTAAGGAAATGGTTGGCGATAAAGTACAGGTGATTTATGAACCGGGACTGGCATATAGTCGTGAGAAAAATCCGGCAAGTGTGGCTAAAGCGGCTGCCGCCGCTGCGCGTGCAGATGTCATTCTTGCTTTTGTGGGTGAAGAATCTATTCTTTCGGGTGAAGCTCACTGCCTGGCTGATCTGGACCTGCAAGGCGATCAGGGAGATTTGATTACAGCTTTGGCTAAGACGGGTAAACCTGTAGTGACTATTGTGATGGCGGGTCGTCCGTTGACTATAGGTAAGGAAGTCGAAGAATCGACTGCTGTTCTCTATTCATTCCATCCGGGCACGATGGGCGGTCCTGCATTGGCTGATCTGCTTTGGGGAAAGGCTGTTCCGAGCGGAAAGACACCGGTTACTTTCCCGAAGATGGTGGGGCAAATTCCTGTGTACTACGCTCATAACAATACCGGACGTCCGGCTACACGGAATGAAGTGTTGCTGAATGATATTGCTGTTGAGGCCGGACAGACTTCACTGGGATGTACTTCATTCTATATGGATGCAGGTTTTGATCCCTTGTTCCCGTTTGGCTATGGTCTGTCGTATACCACGTTTAAGTATAGCAACATCAAACTGGCATCTGATGTACTGAAAAAAGATGATGTGCTGACAGTGACATTCGATTTGGAAAATACCGGGAAATATGAAGGAACGGAAGTAGCTCAGCTGTATATACAGGATAAGATTGGTTCCGTGACCCGTCCGGTGAAAGAACTGAAACGTTTCACTCGTGTGACATTGAAGCCGGGTGAGAAGAAAAGCGTTTCGTTTGAACTCCCTATTAGTGAACTTGCATTTTGGAACATAGATATGGCTAAAGTTGTGGAGCCCGGAGACTTTGGGCTCTGGGTGGCAACGGATAGTCAGTCCGGAGAAGAAGTTTTCTTCAAGGTAGTAGACTGATTGGTGATTTTAAGGTTAAAGAAAGCGAGGGGTGGGCCGTGACGGTTCGCCCCTCGTGCGTATGTATTTATAATCTTGTTATAACTTCATGTACATTGTTCACTGCCTGTTTTACAACTTGCAGACCATATATACCTCTTTCCACTACTTGCAAGCCGGCGACGGGTACTTGCCGGTCAGTAGTCAGATGATAAAATCCGTTCACCTCGCCACGGACTATAAACAGATATCCCTCATACTCGCCATAGGTAGTAATGAACTTTCCGTCAAATACACCGTTGCGAATCGTATGCGATTGTTCTCTTGTTGAAACAGAAGTGTCAAGATCAGTCGTTCCATACGTTTGCCATTTACCATTTTTGAAGATAGAACGCAGTTGTTCTTGCCCTTTTGTGTTGACTTCGTATAGTTCCGCACCCTCTTCAGGAGCATTATAACCACTGCATACCCACTCGGGATATCCTCCTTTTCCAAGTGTTGAGGTTGTAAATCCACCACCTCCGTTCGGCCATGCGTGGACTTGTGTACCGCCTAATTCCGGTGAAAAAGGAATGGTCAGTTTAGATGCTGTATTACTATAGAAGCGGATAACGGCGTATCCGGAGCCGCCTTCTGAAAATTTGGTACCTTCATAGTCGAGGCGTAGTCCCCAGTACACATCGAACATATTAGTGAGTGATTTTACGTCTGCTGCTTCTGCCACGAAGCCTCCTATCGTTCCACCATATATGTTGTCCATATAGATCGACATATCTTCTAATGGGATTACTTTCTGCAATAAAGTTTTTTCATCCGGTTTGCTTACGCCATTGCGAATATCTTTCAATGTTGTTTGTTCTGCAGGTTGCAGAGTCCAGGCTGCGGCAGTGCTTAGGGCTATGAATGTCCCTTCGCTAACGTTCAGCTTAGCGAATAAAGCTTCTTTTTCTTCTTCAAATCCTTTTAATAGATTTACTACAGTGTGATTGTAGTTTCCGTCCGGTATTTCATTTTCTGTGTTGTCGTCATTTCGACAACTCACTAGCCCAATGAAACAAATGACTGCTAGAAAAATATACTTGGTTCTCACTTAATTATGTGTTTGGGATTTGGTTAGACAATGAACTATTGTGATAAATCTAGCTGTAAATTTAGAAAAAAATATTTAGGAATGTGTTTGGAAGACGAGTTTTTCTTACTTTTTATCCGAATAGATTATAAAAAAGAGGATATATCTGTTATAAATATACCCTCTCACTATTAACACTATAATTATTCTACTGCTACTTTATGGTGCCTGAATAGGATTTTAATTTATTTGATGCGTCTATAACCGTAAACAGCATTAGCGCCCAGTTCTTCTTCGATGCGAAGCAGCTGATTATATTTTGCCATACGGTCGGAACGACTCAATGAACCGGTTTTGATTTGTCCGCTATTGGTGGCAACGGCGATGTCGGCAATCGTGGCGTCTTCCGTTTCACCGGAGCGATGGGAGGTCACGGTAGTGTATCCGTGGCGGTGAGCCATTTCGATGGCATTCAATGTTTCGGTCAGGGAGCCGATTTGGTTTACTTTAATTAGAATAGAGTTGGCACAACCTTTTTCAATGCCCATGGCCAGGAAATCAACGTTAGTAACAAAGAGGTCGTCACCTACCAACTGGCAACGGTCGCCGATGCGGTCGGTAAGTTTCTTCCAGCCTTCCCAGTCATTTTCGCTCATGCCGTCTTCGATAGAATCGATAGGGAATTGGTTGATAAGTTGTTCCAGATAGTCAATCTGTTCGTCAGCTGTGCGTTTCTTGCCTTTCTCGCCTTCGAACTTGGTATAATCGTAGATTCCGTCTTTATAGAATTCAGAAGAGGCGCAGTCCATGGCAATCATTACATCCTTGCCCGGTTCGTATCCGGCAGCTTTGATGGCGGCAATAATACTGTTCAGGGCATCTTCTGTACCTTCCAGATTTGGTGCAAAACCGCCTTCGTCACCTACAGCAGTGCTCAGACCACGATCTTTCAGTACTTTCTTTAAAGCGTGGAATACTTCGGCACCCATGCGCAAACCTTCACGGAAGGAAGTTGCACCTACAGGGCGTATCATGAATTCCTGGAAGGCAATAGGAGCGTCACTGTGTGAACCACCGTTGATGATATTCATCATCGGTACGGGCATTACATATGTATTGGTACCACCGATGTAGCGGTACAGGGGTATATCGAGATAAGCGGCGGCAGCTTTAGCTACGGCGAGGGATACGCCGAGAATAGCATTTGCGCCCAGATTTGATTTCGTTTTTGTTCCATCTAATGCCAGCATGGTATGATCGATGCCCATCTGGTCGAGGGCTGACATTCCGACAAGTTTCGGAGCGATAATATCATTGATGTTTTCTACAGCTTTTAATACACCTTTGCCTCCATAACGTCCTTTGTCGCCATCACGGAGTTCCAATGCTTCGTGTTCTCCCGTAGAAGCGCCGGAAGGAACGGAAGCACGGCCCATAAAGCCTGATTCCAACATTACATCTACTTCCACTGTGGGATTTCCTCTTGAATCGAGGATTTCACGTCCGATAATCTTTTCTATTTTCATAATTATGATATTTAATGATGTACTTAATTTATAATGAGTAAAAATAAAACAAACGATATTGAGATTTGTTCATGAAAGTCTTTTTAGTTTGATCGTTGCTGATTTGCAATCGTTTGCATATAAAATACATCTAATTATAGACGATGTTTATCGCAATCTCATCTTTAATTAATCATATTTGTGCGATTTATTGTTAACTTACTTATTTCTAGCTAGTATGAAAAAGGATTATTATGCGTATAAAAGGATTTCCTTCCTTTTATTATTTACCTTTCTTCTGGGCATAAACTTATGCCATGCGCAAATTCCGCGTCAGTTAATTACAACTATTCCGGAAACTCTGGAGGATGATGATCAGCCTGTGACTATTATTTATGATGCTTCACAGGGAAACAAAGCTTTCAATATGTATGATGGCGATATGTATGCCCATACAGGGGTGACGATTGGAGGGGTAGCATGGCAACATATACCGGATTATAAGAATTGCCCGATGACAAAAATGGGAGATAATAAGTGGAGGATAACGATGCCCCAAGGTATCCGGAAGTTCTATGGCGTGCCAGACAATGAGAGTATTTCCCAAATCGCGATAATATTTCGTAATGAGGCCGGAGATATGTGGGGCAAAGGTGAAATTGGAGATGGAAATCTTTTCATAGATGTAGGTACTAAAATTACTGTAAGTCCTGCAAAGCCTACTATACACGAACCTGTAGTCATCACTTTCAATGCCAATTTCTCTAATCCGGGTGAGGGCAAGAGTAGCTTGCATGGATACACCGGAGATGTATATGCCCATACCGGATTACGAACTTCAAAAGGTGATTGGCAGAATGGGACGAAGTGGGATATTAATTCCTCCAAATATAAAATGGAATCCTTAGGCCATGATAAGTGGAGACTTGTCATCCCCAATGGTATCTATGATTATTATTCTGAAGAGGAAGCGATAGAAGGGGACATTCAAGAAATGCTATTTGTTTTCCGTGCGAGCGATGGGAGTAGGCAGAGCGAAGATATACGAGTTGCTGTCCTGCCGGATCTTGTTCTCCCCAGCTCTGACTTTCCGACAGATACAGAAAGCTTTAGCCTTATTTTTGATACCTCCGTCGGAAATGAAGGATTGAAAGATGCAGAAGGTCCGCTTTATGTTCATACAGGAGTTACTATCAATGGGGTAGATTGGAGATATGCCACGGACTGGGGTACTCCTATTGATAAACACCAGCTGACTTCTCTCGGAAGTAATAAGTGGAAGTTGGAAATGCCCGCTGGTATTCGTGCTTTCTATGGTGTGCCGGAAGGGGAAACCATTCAAGGAATTTCTTTTGTCTTGCGTAATGCTGACGGAAGTAAGGAATGCAAAAATGCCGATAACTCTGATATCCATCTTGATGTTTATCGTCCCGAACTGGCTATTCGTTTTGATGCGCCTAAACGGGCTATCACATTGAAGCAGAATGAAGAATTTCGCTATAAAATAACTGCTTCCGCTCAGGCTCAGATTAGTCTGAATAATGGTGTGGAAGAACTTAAAAAAGAAAGTGATACGCAAGTATTATCAGGCAGTTATTCTTTTGCCACCTCCGGTACGTATACTTTAATAGCAGAAGCCAAGAGTGGTATTGAGACAGTCCAAGATATATTAACTGTTAATGTGCAAGCTTCTACGCAGGAAGTAGCAATGCCGGAAGGATTGCAACCCGGAATCAATTACAATTCTACGGACCCGACAACGGTTACTTTAGTTCTGCAAGTTCCCTATAAGCAAAATGTATATGTCATTGGCGATTTTAATGACTGGACTTATTCTCCCGAATACCAGATGAAATGAGATGGAGAAATATTCTGGATAACTCTGACCGGACTGACTGCCGGTGAAGAATATGCTTATCAATATGTGGTGGATGGAAGCATCTATATCGCAGACCCTTATACTGATAAAGTGCTTGATCCATGGAATGATTCTTATATCACGACTGATGTTTATCCGGATCTGAAACTCTATCCTTCCGGCGCTTCGGGCATTGTCTCCGTTTTTCAAACTGGCCAGACGGACTATCAATGGAAAACATTGGATTTCAAGCGCCCGGACACACAGGATCTGATTGTTTATGAATTGCATCTGCGCGATTTTACAACCGAAGGAACCTATAAGGCGGCTTTGGCAAAATTACCATATCTGAAGGATTTAGGCATCAATGCCATCGAGCTGATGCCTGTTAATGAATTTGAAGGAAATGATAGTTGGGGATATAATCCGTCTTTCTATTTTGCTGTGGATAAAGCATATGGTACGAAGGATGATTTGAAAGCTTTCATTGATGAGTGTCATGCCGATGGAATTGCTGTAATTATTGACATGGTCTTGAATCATAGTTTCGGGCAATCTCCTTTATTGCAGCTTTATCAAGATGAAAAAGGGATTCCTTTGAGTATAAGTCCTTGGTATAATGTGAAGTCTAATATAGAAAATTCAGGATTACAGTGGGGAGCCGACTTTAATCACGAAAGTTCTTATACTCGCAGCTTTGTAGATAGGGTAAATACTTATTGGCTGACGGAGTATAAAGTAGATGGAATACGATATGATTTTACGAAAGGTTTCTCAAATACTACTTATTATGAAAAAGACGATTTATATGCCAATGCATATGATGCAGGTCGTATTTATAATCTGACTCGTATGAAGCAAGTCATTGATCAGGTGAGTCCGGGCGCTTATGTGATTTGTGAGCATTTGACAAATCAACCGGAAGAAAAAGAATTGGGTAACAATGGGCTTATGCTATGGCGCAATATGAATCCTCAGTATAAACAGGCAGCTATGGGATATAGTAGTGAGAGTGATTTTAATCGTTTGTATGATTGGAATGTAAGTGATATGCCTACGAACAGCCTGGTAGGTTATATGGAGAGTCATGATGAGGAACGGCTTGGGTATGAGGCATTGACCTATGGAACAGATGTCATTAAAGGTGAAGCCAGCGCACCTACTCGCATGAAGCAGCTTGCCACATGCACTGCATTCTTTCTTACCGTTCCCGGACCTAAAATGATCTGGCAATTTGGAGAATTGGGATATGATATTTCTATCAATGAAGGTGGTCGTACAGGCAAGAAACCTATAAAGTGGGAGTTTTATGAGAATGCGGATCGTAAGTTCCTCTATGATATATATAGTAAATTGCTTTATTTGAGGAAACAATATCCTGAATTGTTCCGTGCACGTGGAGATTTTAGTAATCAATATGGATTTAAGTGGAATGTGGATGTGAGCAGTTGGGATGGTGGACGTATGATACATAGTCAGGCTTTGGATAAGTCGATGGTTATTGTCGGTAATTTTAGTGGATTGGATGCTGATTGTTATGCCGAATTTACCAATACCGGTACTTGGTATGATTATATGAATGGTGGAATACTTGACGTAAATTCTAATATTCAGAATGTTCGTGTACCTGCTCATGAATTCCGTCTTTATTTGAACTTTAATCCGGGATATAGAGTAGTGCATTCTTCGGATGTTTCGTCAGAACTTTCCAAGGAAGAAACTTTGAAATTGCGTTCCGGTGGATGGAATACCGATGCGGTACAGGCATTGAATGCAACTTTGAAAGGTGGGCAGACTGAAAATGTGGTTCTGGAAGAGGCTGATCTGACAGAGGTTGCATTCGACGGAGATGTCACAAGTATGTTTGATGGTTGCTCTTCTCTTACCGCACTTCACATGCCACACCTGAACTATACAGGTAATCCTTTGGAGGGGGCTAACCCTAATTGTCTGATGTATGTACCGGCAGATGTCACTACTACCAGATCTTTGTCACGAGCCAATGTGATTAGCGGCAATGTGGCCATTGGTGATATATCCATTGATGATGCCCACCCATTCAAGATAGCCAAACCTTTTACGGTGTCCGGTCATACAGTATCTTATACCCGTACGTTTGCGGGAGCTACTAAGGAAAAGGGATGGGAAACAATTAGCCTGCCCTTCACACCGACCACTATAAATGAAAGCAATGTTTCGTCAGACTTATTGCCGGTTACCGATACACAATCCGGAGATTTCTGGTTGAAAAAGTATTCAGGAAGTGTTGAGCCGGGAATTGTTAGTTTTGAAAACGTCGCTAAGTTAGAAGCGAATAACCCTTATTTGATCGCCTTTCCGGGTAAGGAATGGGGTGCTGATTATCCCGATCAATGGGAGGTTACTTTTACAGCTGCAAGTGCTGATTTTGATGTAGCAAAGGCTGGAAAGGTTACCGCTGATAATTATCATTTCCAAAGCAGTTTTGAGCGGAAGACAGATGCCGAGACTCCCATGCTCTATATGCTTGATACGGATCAGAATCTTTTTACGAAAGTAGCCGGACAGTCATCGAAAGCTTTTCGCAGTTATTTCGTGGATGCTCCTTCTGCCACAGGAAACACTCGCAGCCTGAGTATAGGCGGTGGCAGTGGTGAAATAACCGGTATAAACGAGGTTGAAACGGATAATGATCATTTCTGGACTGCCCGGGGTGGTAAGGGAGAAGTCATCATTCAGGTCATGCAGTCCTCGGAAATAGCAGTTTATGACATGACAGGGCAACAAATCTATCGGCAGATCCTGCCCGAAGGCGTTGTGAATTTGACTTTGCCGCAAGGCATTTATATTGTGAATAAGAAGAAAGTAGTGGTTTATTAATATTCAGATGAATATGAAAGAAAAATATGTTAGTCCCAGTATTGAAGTTATAAAGATGGAAGTAGAAGGATCTATTATGGCATTGTCCGGAGGTGGTCCGCCGACTCCCGGTATGCGTAGTTCTTCTTATCGTTCACGTTCTCGTTCCACCCGCTCCGGTGGCAACGGTATGTTGAGTGATTTGGAAGATATGATCAGTGACATTCTGCAATACGAAAAGTAAAAGTGGAATAGCGGAAATGCTGCGAAGGGAATCTTTTCCTTTTGCGGCATTTTTAGTTCGCCCAGCATGGGTATCTTCTAATGGGTGCAAGTCCCTAACACGCCCTGATAGTGGGAAGTGTTTAGCCAACGCCAAGGGTGTCCATCGTGAGTTGGAATCTGAAGGAAGGTAGCGGCAAACATCTGGCCTGACGTACAGAAACCGGATATAAGGCTAAAGGATGTGGGTTAGTCTGCTAAACAAGACAAAGCCTTATAACTATCCGGAAACATCCAAAGTAAATCCGGCAGGTATAAGATGGAAAGAATGTATTCTTAACTGGGGAGGTCTCACAGACGTGCAGATGTTTTTTTTTTCAGAAGCACGGAGTAAAGCTTGCTGTGAGAAGTCAGCAGACGACATAGTACCCGAAAAAAAAATCGGCATTCGGGGAAGGTCTGAACTTTATTTAAGCGAGTAGTCAATGAATGTTACCAAATAAAGGAACGAATGCAGAAAATATCAACATTGAGTGATAACTGCCGGCAAAAGGATAGGACGGAATCCGAAAGCTATGCCGGAGTGCAGACCTTTATTTGGATAACTGAAAACCACCTCGTGGAAGCGCAATTTACCAAAGATGCTTTATTGGAACGTATTGTGTCGCCCGCAAACATGAACCGCGCCTACAAGCAGGTCGTGGTCAACGGTGGCTGTGGAGGTGTCGATAAGATGGAAACGGAAGATTTACTTCCTTACCTGAAACTCCATAAAGACGAACTGATAAACTCTTTGTTGGACGGTAGCTATCGTCCCAATCCCGTCCGGCGGGTTGAAATTCCCAAGGATGGAGGTAAGAAACGTCAATTAGGTATTCCTACCGTTATTGACCGTCTTATTCAACAATCCATCAGCCAGGTGCTTAGTCCGCTTTACGAACGCCAGTTCAGTGACAACAGCTTTGGCTTCCGCCCTAAACGCAGTGCTCACCAAGCCTTGCGGCGCGCCCAATCTCATATCAATAGTGGTCATAAATACTGTGTTGACTTGGACTTAGAAAAGTTCTTCGACACAGTTAATCATAGCAAGTTGATAGAGATTTTGTCACGCACCGTGAAGGATGGTCGTGTTATCTCCCTCGTCCATAAATACCTCCTCTCGGGGTCAATGGTAGCTGGTCACTACGAGAGCCGTGTTCAGGGAACTGTCCAAGGAGGACCTTTGAGCCCCTTGCTGAGCAATGTTATGCTCCATGAATTGGATACAGAGTTGGAATCCCGTGGGCACAAGTTTGTGCGTTATGCGGACGACTGTATGATTTTCTGTAAGAGTAAACGTTCTGCCCTGCGTGTAAAGAAGAGCATAAGCGCTTTTATTGAGAAACATCTTTTCCTAAAGGTAAATCAAGATAAAACCAGCGTTGGTTATGTTCGTGGCATGAAGTTTCTGGGTTATTCTTTTTATGTAAAGAATGGCGAATGTCGCTTATCTGTCCATCCCAAAAGTTACCTTAAACTGAAAGTTCGCTTGAAAGAACTGACCGGAAGAAGTAATGGTATGGGGTATGAGCAGCGCAAATCAAAGTTTCATCTGTTTATACGTAGCTGGATAGAATACTTTCAGTTGGCAGATATGCAGAGTTATCTGAAACGTATAGATGAATGGCTTCGTCGTAGGATACGCATGTGTATATGGAAATACTGGAAGAAGGTCAAAACTCGGTTTGCCAATTTGCAGAAGTGTGGCATCAGTAAGTTCTATGCCTGGCAACATGCCAATACTCGCTTAGGGTATTGGTGTATAGCTGGGAGCAGAATCCTAACTTCTGCCATGGATAATGACAAATTGAAACTAGTGGGGTACCCTACCTTGATGGAGTATTACAGTAAATTGCATCGTAAGTAAAGAACCGCCACGTGCCGAACGGCATGCGTGGTGGTGTGAGAGGTCGGAAAGCGAAAGTAGGAAGAAAACTACTTCGTTTTCCTCCTACTCGATTTTTCCTCCAACAGCTCCTCCTGCCAATGCAGCCAATATTCCCAACGTGATGCTGATTAAGGTATATGCTATAAACGTTCCATAGAAACCACCTTTCAGCAAGGTCAGACCATCATTGGAAAAAGTAGAGAAAGTGGTGAAGCCACCGCAGAAACCGGCAGTCAATAACAGACGTACTTCGGGCGAGAGATTGAAACGGGCGGAAAGGGTATAAAACAATCCGATGAGAAAACTGCCGAAGATATTGACTGTAAATGTTGCCCAAGGAAAGGAATAGGGGATGATCCGTTCGTGCAGTAGTTCCTGTACATAGTAACGGAGCACACTGCCTGTTCCGCCACCAAGGAAAATGTATATCAATTCTTTCATTTTATTCTGTTATTATTCCGATAATGCCTGCAAAGGTACAATTTTTCATTTATATCGGGTTTATATTCCGTTTTTTTCCATTAATGCTTAAAAATCAGAAACTAAACCAGTTATGCAAACGTTTGCCGGTAAATCATCTATATTTTCATTTTATTCCTTCGTTCACATGTCATTTCATCCTTATATTTGCATCACGATTATAATTCTCTAAAATAATTCAAATCATGAAAAACATGAAAGCAATCAAATTGTTCTGTCTCCTGCTCTTTTTGTTTGTAAGCAACTGGGCAATGGCCGAGAGTATCACCTCGCCGAACGGACAACTGCAACTGAACTTTTCAGTGAACGCACAAGGTGAACCGATCTATGAACTTTCCTACAAAGGAAAAGCTGTTATCAAACCTTCTAAACTCGGCTTGGAACTGAAAGATGCTCCGGGGCTGATGAATGGATTTACACTGGCAAATACCCAAACTTCCACTTTTGATGAGACTTGGGAGCCGGTATGGGGTGAAGTGAAACAAATTCGCAACCATTATAATGAGATGGCTGTAACGTTGAACCAGAAAGCGCAAGATCGCAATATGATCATCCGCTTCCGTCTGTTTGATGACGGTTTGGGTTTCCGTTACGAATTTCCTTTGTCTAAGAACCTGAACTATTTCGTTATCAAGGAAGAGCATACTCAGTTTGCCATGGCGGGCGATCACACAGCTTTCTGGATACCGGGCGATTATGATACACAGGAATATGATTATACAGAATCTAAGCTTTCTGAAATCCGTGACCTGATGGATGGTGCAATCACTCCTAATTCTTCACAGACTACGTTCTCTCCGACGGGTGTACAGACTTCTCTGCAAATGAAAACAGCTGACGGTCTTTATATTAACCTGCACGAGGCTGCTTTGGTGGATTACTCCTGTATGCATCTTAATCTGGATGATAAGAATTTCGTATTCGAATCCTGGCTTACTCCTGATGCAAAAGGGGATAAAGGATACCTGCAAGCTCCCTGTAAGTCTCCGTGGCGTACGGTTATCGTAAGTGATGATGCCCGTGATATTCTGAATTCCAAACTGACGTTGAATCTGAACGAGCCTTGTGCTTATGAAGATGTTTCCTGGATTAAGCCGGTGAAATATGTAGGCGTATGGTGGGAAATGATTGCCGGAAAGAGCACTTGGGCTTATACCGATGATCTGCCTTCTGTAAAATTGGGTGAAACGGATTATGCCAAAACTAAACCTAACGGACGCCATGGTGCTACCAATGAGAACGTAAAACGTTATATAGACTTTGCTGCTGAAAATGGCCTTGATCAAGTGCTGGTAGAAGGTTGGAACGAAGGATGGGAAGACTGGTTCGGTCATTCTAAAGATTATGTATTTGATTTTGTAACTCCATATCCTGACTTTGATGTAAAGATGTTGAACGCTTACGCTAAAAGTAAGGGTGTGAAATTGATGATGCACCATGAAACTTCGGCATCCGTACGCAATTATGAACGTCATATGGATAAAGCCTACCAGTTTATGGTAGACAACGGTTACAATGCAGTGAAGAGTGGTTATGTAGGCAATATGATTCCTCGTGGAGAGCATCACTACGGTCAGTGGATGAATAACCATTATCTGTACGCCGTGACTAAAGCTGCTGAGTATAAAATTTGCGTAAATGCCCATGAAGCTGTGCGTCCTACCGGACTTTGCCGTACTTATCCTAACCTGATTGGTAACGAGTCTGCCCGTGGTACGGAATATGAGGCTTTTGGTGGCAGTAAACCGTTCCACACTACCTTGCTTCCATTTAATCGTCTGATTGGTGGCCCGATGGATTATACTCCGGGTATCTTTGATACAAAACTCGATTTCATGGGCGATCTGCCTCATGGACAGGTACAGACTACTCTCTGTAAGCAGTTGGCTCTTTACGTGACGCTGTACAGTCCGTTGCAGATGGCTGCCGATTTAGTTGAGAATTATGAGAAGCACATGGATGCTTTCCAATTCATCAAAGATGTAGCGGTAGATTGGGATGATAGTAAATATCTGGAAGCGGAACCGGGTGATTATATTACTGCAGCTCGTAAGGCGAAAGGAACGAATAACTGGTTTGTAGGTGGCATCACAGATGAGAATGCACGTACTGCTAACTTTACTCTGGATTTTCTGGAACCTGGCAAGCAATATGTAGCTACTCTTTATGCTGATGGTAAAGATGCTGACTACAAAGAGAATCCGACTTCTTATCAGATAAAGAAAGGTATTGTGACCAGTAAGACTAAGATGTCTGTGAAGTTGGCACGTAGTGGTGGCTTCGCCCTGAGTCTGATTGAGGCTACTCCGGCAGATAAGAAGGCTGTGAAGAAATGGAGATAGATAAGATTCATCGGATAACTCTCAGATTGAGAGGTACTCTAAAATTAGGGTAAAAAGAGGTTTTTATTAGGCATTAGGTAAATAAGGGGTGTGTCAGGCTATAAATTAGACACACCCCTTTCTTTTTTCTTTGTATAACTTGAGCCTGTGTTTCTTAACTCAGGCTCAAGTTACTCGTATTTTATACTCACTTTTACCTACACGCTTGCACTAATGCTCTGTGTCGCTTTATTTATCGTGGTTACAGCGGTGGTGGCAGTAAATGAAAGTTGCGTGTAGGTAGATTTGCTTGCACTGGGTGATGATGAATATAACTGTTTTATAATCTTATTGTTATCTTCTGTTTATTGCGCAAAATGGTTATTTGGTCATCTTTCTATTCCTATGCTTTTTCGAATAAAAAATGATAAATATGCTACTTTTCGCTTAGTAAATGCCTTCACCCGTTCGGTGCAGGTCAGTGTAGAGAGAGTGTGTTTCTCGTGTTGACACCCTATGTTTTTTTCGTCTGGATGCTTACTTTTCTATTGTCCACAAGTGTAGCTCACGTGCTTCATTATTGTAAATGTGCTGCTTTATTACTGTGAAGCATGTAAACTACAGTTGTGACAGGGCTGACGCATTATAGTTTTTACCATAAATACTTATATTCAATTTATTAAAA
>OLSH01000406.1_pt1 | contig 39785 bp, 33 predicted proteins | sample 1643221 | NCBI WGS metagenome assembly OLSH01 (sample SAMEA3136681, study PRJEB25190) | human gut metagenome | biome: human gut; feature: human-associated habitat; material: faeces | place: Austria | collected 2013 | reverse complement strand
CACGGCGCGAACCGTCTACACCCTTAGCAGGGGCGCCTCTTCAGCCACTTGAGTATTTCTCCAACGCCTGAATAAGTAATTTATTCAATTTGCCTGCTCTATGTGAGCAAGATTGATTATACCTTACCAGACGCTTATCTGTCAATCACTTTTTTACTTTTTTTTTACTTTTTTATTTCTTTTTCTTTTTTTAATATCACTGTACCGAATTTATGCAGGGTTCCTCTATATTTTTCGCCCCAGGACGTGTACATTTCTGTTGAAAGTGGGAGTTCTATATCCTTGTCTGAAAAATTCTGTATGAAAATATAAACAGCTTTTTCATTCTCTCTGCTGCTGATTTCAATTCCCACAGGAATATCCTCCATAAAGAGAGGAATGTTACATTCCTTTACAATCTTTCTGTACAAGTCGTCATAAAACTGCCGTTCCATATCGGCACAAATATAGTATGCGTTGCCTTTTCCATAGTGATTTTCTGTCAATACAGGCATTCCCTTATAAAAATCTTCTCCATATACAAAATGTGCTTTTGCTCCCTGAAGCTTTACCAATTCACAGAGGTGTGTGCATTGGTATTCCTGCTGCATATTTACAGCCTCTGCAGGCTGTTTTCCCGGATTGCAGAATACGGCTCGGTTGGATTCCCAGTCATAGAGCCCGTCAATTTCCATGCTGCGCACTCCCATAACATCCATTAACCCATGCGGGGTTCCTTCCAGAAAACATAAGTCCGTGGAATCCACAATGCCGGACCAGTATGTCATAATAAACCGGCCTCCATTTTCTGTAAACCTGCGGACTTTCTCCTCAAATCCTGCGCGGAACATATAAAGCATAGGTGCAGCTACAATTTCATAACCCTCTAGTTCCTGCTCCATATCTATTACATCTACATCCAGTCCCAGTTTGCGGAACGCACTATACGATTTTTCTACCGTTTCTTTATAATACAATCCCTGATTTCGCGGTCCCTGGGCATTTTCCATGGCCCAGCGGCTCTCCCAGTCATATACAACAGCCACTTTTGCATAGGTATTACAGCCTGCAATTTCCTTTATCTTTGCCAGACTGTCTCCTACTTCTGTCACTTCTCTAAATACACGGGTATCCTCTCCCCCATAATGGTCAATGACTGCTCCGTGAAACTTTTCGCTGGAACCTCTGCTCTGGCGAAGCTGGAAATACAATACGCCATCCGAGCCATGTGCCACAGCCTGCATAGATGCCGCATGAAGCATACCCGGTTTTTTCAGCTTACTAACCGGCTGCCAGTTGGTTGCAGAGGGACAACTTTCCATAAGGAGAAAAGGTTTCTTCTGAATACTCCTCATAATATCATGCTGCATACCACTGTCCATAGCAGTAAGATATTCTGCTTTTTTATGCCACTGGGGATAATTGTCCCAGGAAATAAAGTCCACAGTATCTTTAAATTTATGGTAATTCAGCCCCTGGTAATCATACATCATATTTACTGTGGTTGGCTTATTGGAACCTGCGTCCCGGATAGCCTGAATTTCATGTTCTGTGAAATCAACGGTTCTGTCCGTGACAAAACGCTTCCAATCCAGATTTAGTCCGTGCAGGGCAGATTCTCCCCTGTCAGACGGACTTTCTATCTGTGAAAAATCCTGATATATATGACTCCAGAAAGTAGTTGCCCAAGCTTTGTTTAAGTTTTCAACCGTTTTATATTTTTCCTTCAGCCACTTGCGAAACTCTTCCTGACACAGAGGGCAGTGACATTCTCCTCCGTACTCATTGGAAATATGCCAGGCTATGACTCCCGGATGATTTCCAAACTGTTGTGCCAGCTTTGTATTGATGATTCTGACCTTTTCCCTGTATACGGGGGAGGTATAGCAGTGATTATGCCTTCCCCCGAACAGATTTCTGTGACGGTCTGCCTCTACCCGCAGCACTTCCGGATATTTATCTGCCATCCACTTTGGCCGGGCGCCGGAAGGTGTGGCCAAAATCACAGAAATATCATTTTCATATAACCGATTAATAATTTCCTGCATCCATGCAAAATGAAACTCCCCCTCATGAGGTTCCAAAACGGCCCAGGAAAAAATGCCCAGTGATACTTCGTTAATTCCTGCTTTTTTAAAATATGCAATATCTTTTTCCAGTATTTCCGGGAAATCCAGCCATTGTTCCGGATTATAATCACCCCCGTGAATCATTTTTCCGAACTGAACGTCTTTTTTCATAAATACTCCTATCAGATTCCCTTGAATCCAAACTTAAATTCCATCTTTTCGCTGACATTCAGCAGATATTCTTCATGTGTCTTAGCGCCCCAGCTGTCATCTCCGCCTACGCCCATCTGCTGTTTGGATACTCTTACCACCGTATAATGTACCTGCGGCAATTCAAAATCATGTCTGGCATTTTCCATTTCATGCGGTGTGTACGGAAGCGCAGAGAAATTCATACTGTCACCGGTGAAGAGCATGCCCCTTCCCTTCTTATCTGTTACAGAAGCCCAGCGAACCCCTGTTTTATTGCCGCATTCCTGTGGATTTAAGTATAAAGCCATATTATCCTGCACCTTATTTTCATAAATGCCCAGTTTTGCGCCTCTTCTTCTGTCCTCATAAGTCTCTTTCGGTCCCATACCGTACCAGGAAACATGGTCGTAATCCGCGTCAAGCTTAAATATTACGCCAAATTCCGGCATATCACCCAGTTCTTTGACCGGGTCATAGGTTAATGCAGTTTCAATATAGCCATCTGCATATACCTTATAGGAAAGCTGACATTCCGCTTCCGGTGTAGTTGGCATGAAATAGGTATAAGTTATCTGTGCATAATCTTCTTTTACTTCAATTTCCGGCATTTTACTATCCGGGTAACGTCCCTCTGAAGGTCTCTTGTGAGACAAATACAGGCTGGCCAGTTTCCACTGTCCATAGCGGGCAGGCATTAAACTTCCTTCGTCATTATCCGTTGGGGTTCTCCAGAAATTAGGCTTTGGAATCATTTTAATCATTTCCACGCCTCCATAACGGTAAGAAACCAGACCTCCGTTTAAGTAGGAAAACATCACTTCAAAGTTTTCTCCCCTGACACCGAAATTGTGAATGCTGCGGATAATGTTCATCTCGCCTCTGTGGGATTCCGCTTCTCCCTCTACTTTATAAACTGCTTCACCGAAAGCCACTTCATGTCCCCTCTTGGCCCAGAGTGTATCTTCTTTCAGAGTAAAGGAAACTGTGACCGTATACTCTCCCGGCAAGGTCTGTACCGGTACCGGAAGGACATAGATATCCTCACTTAAAGGCTCTGTATGGGTTTCCATAGGCATTTCCAAAATTTGCTTTCCATCTTTTTTGAGCATAACGGTACATTGGAAAGTATCTGTGTTTACAAACAGATTTTTATTGATAACCTTAACAGACTCCTTGTCTACCTGTGCAGTGATATTCTGATAGTTGAATTTGACCTCCTGCATTTTCGGGGAAGGATTTCTGTCCTTGCCATAAACAATACCATTGCCGCTGAAATTATAATCGCATGGATGCTCATCAAAATCTCCGCCATAGGCCTGGTATTCCCTGCCATAGCGGTCTTTCTTGTCAATAGACTGGTCAATATAATCCCAGATAAAACCGCCCTGATACAAAGGTTCCGTATCTGTCAAATCTGTATATTTGTGCATGGCCCCACAGGAATTTCCCATAGCGTGTGTATATTCGCAACAGATAAACGGCTTGCTTCTGTCTTTTTCCAGAAAAGCTTTGATGTCTTCCACTGTGGTGTACATCTGGCTTTCCATATCGCTGGTATCATTGTAACGTCTGTCATGCATAACACCTTCATAGTGCACCAGACGAGTGGGGTCTTCCTTTCTGTAGAACCGGGACATCTCATAAATATCTTTTCCACCAAAGGATTCGTTTCCACAAGACCAGATGAGGATACTTGGATGGTTTTTATCTCTCTGGTACATAGAATTTACGCGGTCCAGCATCATAGAAAGCCATTCCGGTCTGTCACAGGGCACTACGCCGTCATATTCCCCGCTTCCCTCCTGAACAGTATCCCAGGAACCATGGCTTTCCAGATTGTTTTCTGCAATCATATAAAGTCCGTATTCATCACACAAATCATAAACCATAGTATCATTTGGATAATGACTGGTTCTGATGGCGTTAATGTTATTTTGTTTCATGGTGACAATATCTTTTACAACATCTTCCCTTGCAGCATGACGTCCTGTAAGAGAACTGAATTCGTGGCGGTTTACACCCTTAAAGACTATTCTCTTTCCGTTAAGCATCATAAGATTGTCTTTCATCTCAAAATGCCGGAATCCCACTTTCTGAGGAATCATCTCTTCCAACTCTCCGTCTGTATTCCAAACCTCCAGAAGCAAATCATAAAGTACCGGTGTCTCCGCACTCCAGAGTTCTGGTTTTTCCACATTCATATGAAGAATTGTTTCCTGCTGCATTTCTTCTTCCAAAGTCTGCACAGCTTTCCCGTCCTTTGACAGAGTCAGGCGCACACGTCCTTCTTTAGATGCTTTGATTTTAACTTCCAAATCTGCCGCTGTATAAGTATCATTTAAGAATGTTCTGACTCTTAAATCTTCTACATGTACTTCCGGCACTGTGAATAAATACACATCTCTGTAAATACCGGAAAAACGGAAAAAGTCCTGGTCCTCGCACCAGCTGCTGCTGGTCCACTTAAATACCTGAGCTGCCAGCTTATTTCTGCCTTCTTTCATAAACGGTGTCAGATCAAATTCTGACGGTGTAAAACTGTCCTCACTGTATCCTACAAAAGAACCGTTCAGCCAAAGAGCCAGTCCGCTCTCCGCTCCCTGGAAAGAGATAAAGATTTTTTTGCCCTTCATGCTTTCCGGTACTTCAAAATATTTTACATAGCTGGCCACCGGATTAAAATGGGTGGGAATTTCTCCCGGCTTAATCTCTTCTCTTCCTTCCCATGGATACTGCACATTGGCATACTGAGGCACATCATAACCTTCCATCTGAATATGCGCAGGAACACGGATATCGTCCCAGGACAGACAGCAGTATTCTTCTTTTTCAAATCCCTGCACCGTGCTTTCATAATTCTTTGCATAGTGGAACTTCCATAACCCGTTCAGGCTATACTTAAAGCTTTCCTCCTGCTGCATCATAGCCTCGGCTGAGGAATAATATCTGTGGCTGGAATGTGCCGGCATACAGTTGTCTTTAAAATATTCCGGATTTTTCACCATGGAATAATCGAATCTGTTCATCTCATTTCCTCCTTGAATCGTGCGTAATTATAACTTTATTGTACCATTGATAAGGCTTTTGTTGTATGATATGTTTAGCTAAATAATATAACATTTTGAAACAGGAGATTCTTATGCCTATTTATTTCAGAAACACCCCTGTAAAACAGCCTTTCCTGTTTGATTCCATAGGATATGACTGGTATCAGGAGCCTATGAACCGTCCCAAGGGATATCCTCATTTTCATTACCTGCAAACCGAGCAGGGTATGGGACAAATACATATTCAGGGAAAACATTACACGCTGAATCCGGGAGAGGGGCTGTTTATCGCCCCTTTTGTGGGACATTCTTATCAGAGCATTTCAAAGGAAGAATGGCACACCTGCTTTTTTACTCTAACCGGAACTCTGGAAAGCAGTATCGGCAGGCTTTTGGACAACCAGCAGATTATTTGTGTCGAAAAAGAACTGGGAACTCTTCTGCGAAAGGAAATTGTCCGCATAGCGGGAAAATTTGAAACTCTTCCTGTAGATGCAAAATCCCTTTCTGTAGACTGTTACAGCCTTTTGATGCATTTCGTAGATGGCGGATACACCAAAGACTTGGAAAAAGAGGTTCTTTACAGACGTTATGTGGAGCCTGTGTTAAAGAGAATTGAAACAGATTATGCCTCAGAACTGACCATACAGGAATTAAGTCAACAGGTATATGTCACACCACAGTATCTCTCCCGTCTGTTTCGCCGCTTTCTGGACTGCTCTGCCTATGAATATCTGACAGCCTGCCGCATTAATAAAGCTAAGGAACTGCTGTTGACAGACAACAGCCTGGAGATACAGGAAATTGCCATTCGTACAGGATTTTCCGATGCCAGTCATTTCATTGCCATGTTTAAAAAGGCAGCAGGATTTACGCCCCGTGAATTCCGAAAAATTAACGGCTAAAAACAGGAAAGCGAAACCACAGTGTACAATCTGCGGTTCCGCCTTCCTGTTTTCTTTATTTTCCTTCATTCTCCTGAATGACTTTTTCAATGCGCCGTTTTACTTCTGCGGCAATCTCCACGGTCTTCATATCCTTGTACTCTTCATACAGCATAGGTTGCAGAATATGAACCTGTACCTTGATTTTCTCTATGGATTTCGTGTCAAAAGACTTGTAAGAGTCAATCAGAGCCACCGGAACAATGGGACATCTGGCTTTCGTAGCGCTTTTAAAGCTTCCCCCTTTAAATTCATGTACATGGTTGGGGTCCTTGGTCCTGGTTCCTTCCGGAAATATCAGGTAGTTCCTTCCCGATATAACTTCCTTTGTCACCTGCTGAATGACCTTCATGGACTGCCTTACATCTTCCCGGTCAATGGCATAGGCTTTCATACAGGCAAATACCTGCTTTAAGAACGGAATGTTCTGCACTTCTTTCTTCATGACCACAGAAAAGGGTCTGGGGCAGGCCTGCATAATGGCAAGCACATCAAACAGTCCCTGGTGATTCGGGAAAAGCATAAAGCCGTCCTCTTTCGGAATATTGTCCTGTCCATGAATGTCAATGACAATCCGTCCGCCCTTAATGGCGCGCCGGTCAATAAAACGAAGCATTTTATAACGCTCTTCCTCTGTATACTTCTCTACATGCCTTGCATAGTAACACAATTTAAACCACATAAAGGGCACCAGCAAAATGTTGTATGCCACCATAAGTAATATTCGTTTCACTGTCTTTCTCCCCTATCTGGACAATTCTTTAAACTTATTCTGCAGACTGTTCTCGTACTTTGGATTTTTTCTGATAAACGCCTCATATTCCTTTTCGTATTTCTTGTAGTCCTCTATTTTCACAAATTCCTGATAATTTTCCCTGGATGCCTGGCTCATCTCGTCCGTCACATCTTTTGCCGGGACTGCATAATACTTCTTGTCCTTCTCCTTCACATAATAAAAGGACAGCGCCGGGACTTCCTGGATTTCTTTTTTTATCTCCACCTCATAATTGTACCAGACGTAAACCAGCTTTTTCTTATCTGCTGTTCCAAGAGTATCTGCTTTTTCAAATTTTACTTTATCTGCCTCATGGGCTTCAAAATACTTCATGTTGTAGTTCATCTCTTTTTGCACGGCGTCATCTGTCTTCTTATCCAAATCCAGACCAAAGCACTTTTTTACCGCCTCCTCATCTTGATTCTGATAAGCGCTGATGAGAGATTTCACTACCGCTTCCGGTGTTTTATGGCTGACCTTTGTACCGCAGCCTGCGAACAGAATTGCAGTACAAAAAACTGTCCCCAATACCAACCCTCTTATTTTTCTCATCTGTATACTCTCCTAACTTCTCCAATATCTGAAACTTCCTATTCCTGCACCGGTATCTCCCCTTCTGTTTCCTCTGCAGGCGTTTCTTCCTCTTTCTCTCTGACCTTAGCAATACTTGCAACCGTAATATCATCTTTTAAATCCATCAGTTTCACACCGGAGGTAATTCTTCCCAGAATAGAAATTCCGTCACATTCCAGACGAATGATAATTCCCTCTGTAGTAATCATCATGATTTCATTGCCGCTGTTTACCGCTTTTACTCCGATGACATTTCCCGTCTTCTCCGTAATCTTATAGCACTTCACACCTTTACCGCCGCGGTTCTGACGGGTAAATTCCCCTATGGATGTTCTCTTTCCAAGTCCTTTTTCCGATACAATCAGCAGATAGTCTCCCTGACAGGTAAGCTGCATACCGATAACCTCATCATCCTCAATGAGATTAATACCTCTTACACCCATGGAAACTCTTCCTGTGCTTCGGACATCATTTTCATGAAAACAGATACACTGGCCGAACTTGGTTACCAGGATAATATCCTTTTTGTTGTCTGTAAACTTCACTTCAATCAGTTCATCATCTTCCCGAAGAGAAATAGCTGCCAGTCCTGTTTTTCTCACGTTGGCATAGTCTTCAATCGGAGTCTTCTTCACCAGACCGTTTCGAGTCGCCATAAAGAGATAGCTTCCCGCCTTAAATTCTCGGATAGGAATAACTGCGCTAATCTTTTCATCCGGCTGTAACTGCAGCAGGTTGATAATTGCCGTTCCCCTTGCCGTACGGCTGGCTTCAGGAATCTCATAAGCCTTGATACGGTACACTCTTCCCGCATTTGTAAAGAACATGAGGAAGTGATGAGTGGTAGTCATCAGCAGTTCTTCAATATAATCGTCATCAATGGTGGACATTCCCTTAATTCCCTTGCCGCCTCTGTTCTGGCTGCGGAAATTGTCTACCGTCATTCTCTTAATATAGCCCAGTTTTGTCATGGCAATGACTGTATTTTCTCTTGGAATCAAATCCTCCATGGAAATATCAAATTCATCATATCCGATAGAAGTTCTTCTGTCATCGCCGTATTTGTCTGCAATGGTCAGAATTTCTTCCCGGATAACTCTCAGCAGCAGGTTTCTGTCTGCCAGAATTGCCTTTAATTCCTTGATTTTCATCTGCAGTTCGTTAAATTCCTTTTCCAGACGCTCACGCTCCATGCCGGTCAGCTGGTACAGACGCATGTTGACAATTTCCTGTGCCTGTACGTCGGAAAATTCAAAGGTTTCCATCAGAGTTTCCTTTGCTTCCACTCTTGTCTTAGATGCACGGATAATGCGGATAACCTCGTCAATTACATCCAGAGCCTTTAAAAGACCGGATACAATGTGGGCTCTTGCCTCTGCCTTATTCAAATCATACTGCGTTCTTCTGGTGACAACCTCTTCCTGATGTGCCAGGTAGTGTTTCAGCATTTCCAGAAGACTCATAACTTTAGGCGTATTGCCTACCAGCGCCAGCATAATTACGCCAAAGGTATCCTGCATCTGTGTGTGCTTGTAAAGCTGATTCAAAATGACATTGGCATTGGCATCTCTTCGCAGGGTAATACAGATACGCATACCTTCCCTGTTGGAATGGTCATTGATATCCGTAATACCGTCAATTTTCTTATCTCTTACCAGTTCTGCAATTTTTTCAATAAGTCTGGCTTTATTTACCATATACGGCAGTTCTGTGACAATAATCTGGCTCTTGCCGTTTGGCATGGTTTCAATATCCGTTACCGCACGGACTCTGATTTTTCCTCTTCCTGTCCGATAAGCTTCTTCTATGCCTCTTGTTCCCAGAATGGTTGCACCGGTAGGAAAATCCGGTCCCTTGACAATGGACAGAATTTCCTCTATCTCCGTCTCTCTGCCCTCTTCAATCTGGTTGTCAATGATTTTCACCACGGCCTGAATCACTTCCCGCAGGTTGTGAGGGGGAATGTTCGCCGCCATACCGACTGCAATACCGGAAGTTCCATTTACCAGAAGGTTCGGGTATCTGGAAGGCAGCACCGTAGGTTCTTTCTCTGTTCCGTCAAAGTTCGGCACAAAGTCAATGGTATTCTTGTTAATGTCTGCCAGCATTTCCATGGAAATCTTGCTCAGACGTGCCTCTGTATAACGCATAGCCGCCGCACCGTCTCCGTCCACAGAGCCGAAGTTTCCATGACCGTCTACCAGCGGATAACGGGTAGACCAGTCCTGTGCCATATTTACCAATGCGCCGTAGATAGAACTGTCTCCATGAGGGTGATATTTACCCATGGTATCGCCGACAATACGGGCGCATTTTCTGTGTGGTTTATCCGGTCCGTTGTTCAATTCTATCATGGAATAGAGAATTCTTCTCTGTACCGGCTTCAGACCGTCTCGAACGTCAGGAAGGGCGCGGGAGGCAATAACGCTCATGGCGTACTCAATGTAGGATTCCTCCATTTTCTTCTGTAAATCTACTTCCTGAACCTTGTCAAAAATATTTTCTTCCATTTAGCTTCTCCTTATTGTTCCGGGTTATCAGATATCAAGATTCTTGGCATATTTCGCATTTTCTTCGATAAATTCGCGTCTCGGCTCTACCTTGTCTCCCATCAGGGTGGTAAAGGTCAAATCCAGCTCAGAGGTGGAATCTTCATCCATGACAACACGCATAAGAATACGTCTTTCCGGGTCCATCGTAGTTTCCCAGAGCTGGTCTGCGTCCATCTCTCCAAGTCCTTTGTATCGCTGAATACTGCAGCCCTCCAGACCGATTTCAGACAGAATGTCTGCCTGCTCTTTCTCGGTATAGGCATAGTAAGTCTTACGATTCTTCTCCAGCTTGAAAAGAGGCGGTTTCGCCAGGTACACATAGCCCTGCTTAATCAGTTCCGGCATAAAACGGTACAAAAACGTCAGCAGCAAGGTTGCAATATGAGCGCCGTCCACATCCGCATCCGTCATAATAATAATCTTGTGGTAACGAAGCTTGGAAATATCGAAATCCTCATGAATACCCGTTCCAAAAGCGGTAATCATGGCCTTAATCTCCGCATTGGCATAAATCTTGTCAAGACGTGCCTTTTCCACGTTTAAAATCTTACCTCGAAGAGGCAGAATGGCCTGTGTGGCACGGCTTCTGGCGGTCTTTGCAGAACCGCCTGCGGAATCACCCTCTACAATATAGATTTCGCATTTGCTCGGGTCTTTGTCCACGCAGTCTGCCAGTTTTCCGGGCAGAGACATACCCTCCAGGGCGGATTTTCTTCTGGTCAGTTCTCTGGCCTTTCTAGCCGCATCTCTGGCTCTCTGGGATAAAATAGATTTCTCCACAATGATTTTTGCCACGGACGGATTCTGTTCCAGATAAATTTCCAGCTGGCTGCTCACCACATTGTCCACTGCACCTCTGGCTTCGCTGTTGCCCAGTTTCTGCTTAGTCTGTCCTTCAAACTGCGGGTCTTCGATTTTTACACTGATAATGGCAGTAAGTCCCTCCCGAATATCCTCCCCGGTGAGATTCTGCTCGCTCTCTTTTAACAGTTTGTTTTTTCTTGCATAATCATTAAAGGTCTTTGTAATGGCATTACGGAATCCCATAATATGAGTTCCGCCTTCCGGCGTGGTAATGTTGTTTACAAATCCGTAAGTGTTTTCCGTATAGGCATCGTTGTGCTGCATAGCCACTTCTACCATGACGCCGTCCTTGTTGCCCTCAAAATACAGAATATCCTCATACAAAGGGGTTGCACTTCGGTTCAGATACTGTATAAACTCTTTGATACCGCCTTCATAGTGAAAAACCGCCTGGATTTCTTCTTCCTCCCGCTTGTCTCTGGCAATGATTTTCAATCCCTTTGTCAGAAACGCAAGTTCACGGAAACGGTGCTTCAAAATATTAAAGTCAAATACTGTTTCCTCAAAAATTTCCGGGTCCGGATGGAAGGTAACCATAGTTCCGGTTTTCTCCTTTTCACACTCTCCTACCACCTTCAGGCTGTACATGGTTTTGCCCCGCTCATACCGCTGTCTGTAAACCTTTCCCTCATTGTAAATGGTAACCTCCAGCCAGGTAGACAGCGCATTTACAACAGACGCACCTACCCCGTGAAGACCGCCGGATACCTTATATCCCCCGCCGCCGAATTTTCCTCCTGCGTGAAGAATGGTGAATACAACTTCAACAGCCGGAATTCCTGCTTTATGGTTGATGCCTACCGGAATTCCCCTGCCGTTATCAATAACGGTAATGGAGTTATCTTCATTGACAGACACATCGATAGTATCACAATACCCTGCTAAAGCCTCGTCTACTGCATTATCTACAATTTCATAAACCAGATGGTGAAGTCCTCTTGAAGATGTGCTGCCGATATACATACCTGGTCTTTTTCTTACGGCTTCCAGACCTTCCAGAATCTGAATCTGGTCCGCGCCGTATTCTGTCTTAATTTCTGTACTCATGCATTTCCTCCTGTTTTCCGGTATTCACCGGTGATTTGGCGGTTTACGGACAATAAACATTTCCCTCAACCACTTTAAATATCTTATTTATGTGAAATCTTCTGTCAATAAAATCGTCCAGTCCCGTACAGGTTATCATCGTTTGCACCTGGCTGATACTGTTCAGAAGATAGTTCTGCCTGTTAGAATCCAACTCGGACAATACATCATCCAAAAGAAGAATTGGCATATCCTTGATTTTTCTTTTCACCATATAGATTTCAGAAAGCTTCAGAGAAAGCGCGGCTGTCCGCTGCTGCCCCTGAGAACCGTATTTGCGGATGTCCATACCGTTTATCTTTACACACAGGTCATCTCTGTGGGGACCTGTAGAAGTCATCTTAAAACGGCAGTCTTTTTCCCGGTTTCCGGAAAGCTCTGAAAGAAAATGTTCACTGTCTGTACTCGGCTCATAAATCAGTTCAATTTTTTCCTTTCCGCCGGTAATCTTGCTATGTATTTCCTCAATAATTCCGTTCATCTCATCTAAAAAGGCTTTCCGTCCCTCAATCACTGCGCTGCCGTAGCTTGCCATCTGCTCGTCCCAGACCTCCAAGGTTGACATAAGATACGGCTGAAAAGAAATATCCTTCAACAGCTTATTTCTCTGATTCAAAATCCGATTATAGCTGGAAAGGTTGGACAGATACAGTTTGTTGAGTTGACATAACTCCAAATCCATGAACCTCCGGCGTTCACCGGGACCGTTTTTAATAATATTTAAGTCCTCCGGTGAGAAAAACACCAGATTCAGAATCCCAAAAAGCTCCCCGGCCTTTTTAATGGGAATCCCGTCAATGGCAATTCCCTTGGCCTTTGTCTTTTTCAGATGCATGTCAATTCTCCGGGAAATCCCGTTTTTGTTCACATACATACGGATATGGGATTCATCCGAGTCAAACTTTATCATCTCTCTGTCCTTGCTGCCTCTGTGAGATTTTGTGGTTCCGCACAGATAGACAGCTTCCAGAATATTGGTCTTTCCCTGGGCATTGCCCCCATAGAAAATATTGGTTCCTTTATCAAAATTCAGCGACAGCGTTTCATAATTTCTGTAATTCTTCAGCTCTATTGATTCGATATACATAGGCCACCCTTACTGCTTCCAACTATTTTATAATTTTTACTTCCTGCCCCTGGTAAGAAAGCACGTCTCCATCGTAAAGTTTGCGTCCTCTTCGGGTATCCACTTCGCCATTTACCAGAACTTCTCCGTCCTGAATGACATATTTTGCTTCCACCCCGTCCTGCACCAGGTTTGCGGCTTTCAAAGCCTGACCTAATTTAATAAATTCATCGCGTAATTTAATAGTTTCCATGTGTACTCCTTTTATCTGCTCACGGCATTGAAGTTAACCGGAAGAATCAGGTAAATATACTGCTGATTATCGTCCCGGATAAAGCACGGAGCCTTGGCATTCATCAGATAAATGCTGACCTCCTCATCATCAATGACCTTCAGTGCGTCAATCAAAAACTTAGGGTTAAAGCCAATCATAATGTCTTTTCCCTCTTTTTCAATGTCAATGTCCTCTTTCATGGAACCAACCTGAGAATCAATCTGCAGTTCCATCTGTCCATCCTGAATGTTAATGATAATCGGTTTTTTATCCCCTTCTTTTACAAACAGAGTGGCACGGTCAATACAATCTAAAAATTCTTTTTTGTTAATTTTTACTTTTGTTTCATAATCACTGGAAAGCATCTGGTCTACCTTGAAATACTCCCCTTCAATCAGACGGGATACCACCTTTGTGTCATCAAACTCAAAGAGAATGTGGTTGGCAGACAGATAAATATCTACCATATCTTCCAGTTCTCCGGATAAAATCTTGCTGATTTCGTTCAGTGTTTTTCCCGGAACTACTACCTTACGGTTTTCACATTCGTCCTGCAAGCCGATTTTCCGGATAGAAATGCGGTGTCCGTCCAGAGAAATTACCCGCAGCATATTGTTTTCAATCTGGAAAAGCTCTCCGGTCATCAGCTTATTGTTCTCATTTACTGCAATAGAAAAGATAGTCTGACGGATAATTTCTTTTAAAGTAAACTGTGAAACCCGTATACAGTCATTCTTTTCAATTAAAGGTAAATAAGAAAAATCTTCTCCTGATTTTCCGGGAATATTGAATTTTGCTTTTTCACAGGTAATGGTAGCATTTAATTTTTCATCTGTTTCAATGGTAACATCATTATCCGGAAGCTTGCGGACAATTTCAGAAAAGATTTTTGCATCCAGTGCAAGGATACCTTTTTCCAAAACCATACCCTGAACACGGGTTTCGATGGCAAGTTCCATATCATTAGCCGTCAGTTTGATGTCATTGGTTGCTGCATCAATAAGAATACATTCCAGAATGGGCATAGTTGTTTTTCCTGGTACGGCTTTCATGACAATGCTGACACTTTTTTGAAGTTCAGATTTTGGGCAAATTATTTTCATGTGTGAATAACTTCCTTTCTGTGTGAGGTGGTTAAATATAAAAATAAATGAATAACAAATCCGTAGTAATCGCCGTAGGGGCTGTGAATATGTGAATAAGTCCCGAAACCCGTGAAAATACGGGCTTTATGGGTATGGATAACTTTGTGGGTTCATGTTGAAGTTCCAGTGTAACGGCTGTTGATAAAAATGTGGGTAAAAAACCGTAAATTTTTTCAACAGAGTTGTCCACATATAATTCACACGATATTCACTTTACGTTGTGGATAAAGTTCAGGTTATTTTGAGGGGTTTATTTTCTTCTGTAAAATATCAATAATTTCTTTGGTGGATTCGGAGGTTTCCAGTTCCGCCTCGATTTTATTAATACCATTCATAATTGTGGTATGGTCCCTTCCTCCCAGGACTTTACCGATATTTTTCAGTGTGACTTCTGTCATATGACGGCATAAGTACATCACAATCTGCCGTGGAAATACGACTTTGGAATTTCGTTTGTTGCCGGTCAGGTCAGCAGGAGATAAGTCAAAGTGTTCTGCCACAATATCAATGATAAGTTCAGGGGTAACGATGCGCTTCTGATTAGGAGAAATAATATCTTTTAATACTTTTTCAGCTAAAGGCAGATTGATTTCGCTTTTTTCCAGATTGGCGTAGGCCATAATTTTGTTTAAAGCGCCCTCAAGCTCACGGATATTGGATTTTATATTTTTGGCAATGTATTCGATGACCGCATCGTCTATCTGATAACCGTCCAGTTCTTCCTTTTTCCTTAAAATCGCCATTCTGGTTTCATAGTCAGGAGAGGAAATATCTACAATTAAGCCCCATTCAAACCGGGAACGGAGACGATCTTCCAGGATTTCCATATCTTTTGGCGGCTTATCTGAGGATATGATAATCTGCTTTTTCGCACTGTGCAGCGCATTGAACGTGTGGAAAAATTCTTCCTGTGTAGATTCCTTTCCTATAATAAACTGAATATCGTCAATGAGCAGAACATCGATGTTCCGATATTTTTCCCGGAACTTGGACATAGTGGAATTATTACCATTACGAATAGATTCAATCAGTTCGTTGGTAAAATATTCACTGGTGACGTAAAGTACTTTGGCGTCGGAATTCTGCTGCAAAACATAGTGGGCAATGGAGTGCATTAAGTGGGTTTTTCCAAGACCAACCCCTCCGTAGATAAACAGCGGATTGTAGGATTCCCCCGGAGATTCCGCTACGGCCACGGACGCGGCATGTGCCATCTTGTTGTTGTTTCCTACCACAAAGGTGTCGAAGGTATAGCGGGGATTTAAGTTGGCTTTTGCAATATTTTCGTTGTGGTCAATGGGATTTGCCACGGCTTTTTCCTTGATTTCTTCCTCAATTTCATCTGGCAGAATAAAAGAAATTTCAAAATTTTCCCCAGTAGCTTCTGCAATCGCTACTTTTAAAGGCAGGAGATACTTCTTATTAATATAATCCAAAGCAATATTTTGGTTATTAATGTTGATAGTGACCACATTTCCCTCTACTTTATAAACCTTTAAGGGCTTCAGCCAGGTGGAAAAGGAAATATCGGACACATCATGTTCGACCTTAATCATATTTAGAATCTCTGACCATTTTTCCTGAATTATGTGCATTTTCAATTCTCCTAAATCGTATTATATGCCGGTTTTCAAACACAAAAATATATGATTGACTGATTACTTCATTCAATCATAGGCAAAAAAAAGTATTATTATCTATATAATATAATAAAAAACCGTTTTTATCAATGAAAAGTTGAAGGGAAATAGAAGAATTACGGCATTGGAGACGATGTGGGTATGTGGATAAGTGTATGGATACTATTAATATAGGAAGAAATATTCTGGTGAGTGTGAAAAAATTGACAAAATGTGGGCATGTTTGTATGTGGATAGAAATGTGTGGATAATGAGGATTGTCTAAAAATAAAAGATTGTGGAAAACCTGCAATGTGAAAAATGTGTATAAGGTAAAAAACAGAATCCACATGTCGAAAACCGTTGAAAAATAAGGCTTTTTAAGATTTTGGAAAAGGAGTATGTGAATATATGGTGAGAGTTATCCACAAGTTATCCACATTTTGTGGATAAACTTACGTAAACTTAAAAAATGTGAATAAGTCGGTGTATAAAAATATGGATAAAATTAGTTAAAAGAAAAAATTCGTAAAAGTCTGTGGAAAAGAAGTGGAGAGATGTGGACAACTGAAAAAAGAGAGAAATACACAGAAAAAATGCCAGAAAAACCGCAGAAATAGAAAGAAAGGCTTGACGAACACCGACTTTATGAATATAATTGAAATGATGTTTTATCATGCATAACTAGAGGTGACATCTGAATTAAACAATATCGGAAAGATGTCCATTAATATAAGGGAGGTGCCTTGAATATGAAAATGACATTTCAGCCAAAGAAAAGACAGCGTTCCAAAGTTCACGGATTCAGAGCTAGAATGAGCAGTGCTGGCGGAAGAAAAGTTTTAGCTGCTAGAAGAGCAAAAGGAAGAAAAAAATTATCAGCATAAGACCGCAGACATGTGGTCTTTTCTTCTCTTTGCGGTAAAGGATAGGGTATGAAATATTCGGAATCATTAAAAAAGAACAGAGATTTTCAGCTGGTTTATAAAAGAGGAACATCATTTGCGAATCGTTATCTGGTTATGTACATTAAGAAAAATCAGCTGAATCGTAACAGACTTGGTATATCTGTAAGCAAGAAAGTGGGAAATAGTGTAGTAAGACATCATTTGACACGATTAATCAGAGAGAGTTACCGTCTGAATGAGGAAAAATTTTGCTGCGGATATGATATAGTAGTTATTGTCAGAGTAAGTGGAAAAGAGCAGGGGTTCCATTCTTTACAGAGTGCCTTGCTGCATTTGGGAAAACTCCACAAAATAATGAGAAGTGAAGAGAATGAAAAAAATATTAATCATCTTGATTAAAGGATATCAGAAATATTTGTCGCCGCTTAAAAGCACACGCTGCCCTTATATTCCCACCTGTTCGCAATATGGGTTGGAGGCTGTTGAAAAATACGGAGCGCTCAAAGGGGGGCTTCTGGCAGCATGGAGAATTTTAAGATGTAATCCCTTTTCAAAGGGAGGGTACGACCCGGTGCCGTAGAGCACCGAAAGAAAATAGAAGGGTGACAAAAACAGAAGGAGGAAACTGTTTTGGGTGTGTTACTGACTAAGAGTACCATGCCGATTGTAAACTGGGTAGCAGAAGTGCTGGGCTGGCTTATGAACGGCATTTATAGTATCGGAGTGCATAATTTAGGTCTGTGTATTATTATCTTTACACTGATTATCTATGCTTTTATGACTCCGCTTCAGATAAAACAGCAGAAATTTGCAAAAATGAATGCGGTTATGTCCCCTGAATTGCAGAAAATTCAGAAAAAATACAGAGGAAAAAAAGATCAGGCTTCTCAGATGAAGATGCAGGAAGAGACTATGGCCATTTACGAAAAATATGGCGTATCTCCAACAGGAAGCTGTCTGCAGATGTTAATCCAGATGCCGATTTTCTTTGCTTTGTATCAGGTTATTATTAAGATTCCGGGATATATCGGCGGAATTAGACATGTCTTTGATGCAGCTGTTGCAAATATTACAGAGGTAAAGGGATATTCTCAGATTATCCTGGACTTTGTACAGGAACACGGCATTAAAAATGCCTACCTGCCATTAGAAGGAACGTTAACGAACAATCAGGTCGTAGACTTTTTATATGCACTGTCTCCCTCTCAGTGGGACCAGCTTGCAGATGTAAATAAATTCCAGGGCTTTGCTGATGTGTTGAATCAGGCAGCAGATAAACTGCATCCCATGCAGAATTTCCTGGGTCTGAACATTGCGGACAACCCATGGGCGCTGATTCAGTCCGGATGGAATTCTCATAGCTATGTGTTGATTTTTGCAGCAGTGCTGATTCCGGTGTTGGCATGGGCGACCCAGGTTCTGAACATGAAGTTAATGCCGTCTGCAGCAAGCACCAGTGACAACGGAGCTGCGTCTTCCATGGAAGCCACTATGAAGAGCATGAACATGATTATGCCTTTATTTACAGCATTTATCTGTTTCACATTCCCGGTTGGTATTGGTATTTACTGGATTATAGGTGCGGTTATCCGAAGCGTGCAGCAGGTTGTAATTAACAGACATTTGAATAACATGGATATGGACGAATTTATCCGTAAAAACAAAGAAAAAATGGATAAAAAGCGTGCCAAGAGAGGGGTTACTACCCAGAACATCAGTCAGCAGGCCAAGATGAGTGTTCGTAATATTGAAGAGCCAAAAAGAAAGACCATTACAGAAAAGAGCAATTCTGTGAAAAATACATCAGGCTACAGCACCTCTGTACCGAAGACAAAGCCGGGCAGTCTGGCATCCAAGGCGAACATGGTGGCACAGTTTGATGAGGCGCACAAAGGAAAAAAGAAATAAGGTAAGGGGGAAAGAAGATGGAATTCAAAGAGTTTTCCGCAAAAACTGTAGACGAAGCGATTACAAAGGCAAGTCTTGAATTTGAAACATCGAGTGAAAATCTGGAGATTCAGGTAATTTCTGAGGGTAAGACAGGATTTTTAGGCTTTGGTACAAAGCCGGCGATTATTAAAGTGAAAAGAAAAGAAATCCCGGTAAAAACCACAGAAGAAAAGAAGGAAACAAAAAGAGAAGTAAAAAACACTCCTGTAAAAGAAGAGAAAAAACAGACTGTTGTGAAGGAAGAGGCGCCTGCTAAAGAGCCGGAACGTGTACGGGAAGAGAGAAAAGCAGTGGTAAGAAGCGAAGAAGAAATTGCGGAAATCAAGGCTGAAGCTGAGAGATTCCTTACAGGAGTATTTAAAGCCATGGAACTTCCGGTAGAAATTAAGATGCAGTACAAAGAAGCGGAAGGCAATCTGGATATTGAATTTGTTGGAGAGGATATGGGAATCCTCATCGGTAAGAGAGGACAGACTCTGGATTCACTCCAGTACCTTACAAGTCTGGTAGTCAACAAAGGCAGACAGGGATATATCCGTGTGAAGCTGGATACAGAAGACTACAGAAACAGAAGAAAAGAAACGCTGGAAAATCTTGCCAGAAGCATTGCCTACAAGGTAAGAAAGACCAGAAAGACTGTATCTTTAGAGCCTATGAATCCATATGAGAGAAGAATTATTCACTCTGCACTGCAGGGTAACCGTTATGTGGAAACTTACAGTGAAGGAAATGAACCTTACCGTCATGTGGTAGTAAAGTTAAAAAACAGATAACAACATACAGTAAAACATCATTATTCTAGGTGAAAGCGTGAATAAGAAGGGTTATCCCTGCGCTTTTGCCTGGAATATTTTTTTAGGAGGGATTTTATGACAGATACCATAGCAGCAGTTGCTACGGCCATGACTGCGTCAGGAATCGGAATTATCCGTATGAGCGGGCCGGACAGCCGGAAGATTGCCGGTAAGGTATACCGCTCGAAAGGTGGAAAGAAAAGGATAGAAGAGGTGTCTTCTCACACCATAAATTATGGTTTTATCTGTGACGGGGAGGAAACCATAGATGAAGTTCTGGTCATGGTTATGGACGGTCCCAGAAGTTATACAGGAGAGGATACCGTGGAGATTGACTGCCATGGCGGTGTGCTGGCCATGAAAAGAGTGCTGGAAACCGTGGTGAAGTACGGGGCCAGACCGGCGGAGCCGGGAGAGTTTACCAAGAGGGCCTTTTTAAACGGCAGAATGGATTTGTCCCAGGCGGAAGCCGTCATTGACGTCATCAATGCCAAAAACGAGTATGCGCTGAAAAGTTCCCTGGGGCAGTTAAAGGGAAACATTCAGAAGGCCATTCAGAAAATCCGAGAGAGGATTATTTATCAGATTGCCTATATTGAATCTGCCCTGGATGACCCGGAACACATCAGTATAGACGGGTACGGAGAGACGTTGGGAAAAGAAGTAGAACTTCTCAAGGAAAGACTGCAGCAGCTTCTGCAGACGGTACGGGAAGGGAAACTGATGAAAGAGGGAATTAAGACCGTAATTCTGGGGAAACCCAATGCGGGAAAATCTTCTCTTTTAAATATATTGGTGGGGGAAGAAAGGGCCATTGTCACGGATATCGCAGGCACAACCAGAGATATTCTGGAAGAAAGCATTGTGCTGCACGGCATTTCCCTTCGCATGATTGACACAGCGGGAATCCGCAGCACAGAAGATGTGGTGGAAAAAATCGGTGTGAAAAAGGCCATTGAATATGCAAAAGACGCGGATTTGATTCTATATGTGGTGGATTCTTCTGTGCCGTTAGATGAAAATGACAGGGAAATTCTCGAGCTTCTGCAGGACAAACGCGCCATTGTTATTTTGAATAAAGCAGACCTTGAGCCGGTGGTCACAGAGGACATATTGAGAAAGAAAACAAAGCATGCAGTAGTGTCCATTTCAGCAAAAGAAGAAGAGGGAATTGACCTTCTGGAACAACAGATGAAAGACATGTTTTTCGATGGGGAACTGTCCTTTAATGATGAGATTTATATTACCAATGTGCGTCACAAAGCGGCTCTGGAAGAGGCAAAAAGAAGCCTGGAACTTGTGGAAAACAGTATTCAGATGCAGATGCCGGAGGACTTTTTCTCCATTGATTTGATGAATGCGTATGAGGCGCTGGGCAGTATTATCGGAGAATCTGTGGGCGAGGATTTGGTGAATGAAATTTTCTCCAAATTCTGTACAGGCAAGTAAAACAAAGGAAAAATATAGAAAGGATAGGGACAGGAATGAGTGTATTAGAAGAAAATTATGACGTTGCCATTGTAGGGGCCGGACATGCCGGCTGTGAGGCGGCTCTGGCCTGTGCAAGGCTGGGACTGGAGACGATTATGTTTACGGTCAGTGTGGAAAGCATTGCGCTGATGCCCTGTAACCCCAATATCGGAGGAACATCCAAGGGACATCTGGTGCGGGAAATTGACGCGCTGGGAGGAGAGATGGGCAGGAATATTGACAAAACATTTATTCAGTCCAAGATGTTGAATGTGTCCAAAGGGCCTGCGGTACATTCTCTTCGGGCTCAGGCGGACAAGCAGGAATACACCAGAGAAATGCGGAAAACTTTGGAAAACACAGAACATCTCACCATTCGTCAGGCAGAGGTAACGGAGATTTTGGCACAGGATGGCAAAGTACAGGGAGTGAAGACCTATTCCGGCGCCCGGTATCATACAAAGGCTGTGGTGCTCTGTACAGGAACCTATTTAAAGGCCAGATGTATTTACGGTGATGTGAGTAATTATACAGGGCCAAACGGGTTGCAGGCGGCCAATTATCTCACAGATTCCCTGAAAAAACTGGGTGTGGAAATGTTCCGTTTCAAGACAGGAACACCGGCTCGAATTGACAGAAGAAGTGTGGATTTTTCCAAAATGGAAGAGCAGTTTGGAGATGAGAAAGTAGTTCCGTTTTCTTTTTCAACCAACCCGGAAGACGTACAGATTGAGCAGGAATCCTGCTGGCTGACCTATACCAATGAAAAAACCCACGAAATTATCCGGAAAAATCTGGACCGTTCCCCTTTGTATTCAGGTATGATAGAGGGTACCGGTCCCAGATACTGCCCGTCTATTGAGGATAAGGTTGTAAAATTCGCGGATAAAAACCGTCATCAGGTGTTTATTGAGCCGGAGGGACGTTACACCAATGAAATGTATGTAGGAGGTATGTCCAGTTCTTTGCCGGAAGATGTACAGTATGAGATGTATCATTCCGTGCCGGGGCTTGAGCATGTGAAAATCGTGCGGAATGCCTATGCTATAGAGTATGACTGCATCAATGCCAGACAGTTGTATCCCACACTGGAATTTAAGAACATCAAGGGCCTGTTTTCCGGCGGTCAGTTTAACGGAAGTTCCGGATATGAAGAAGCAGCGGCTCAGGGTCTTGTAGCCGGTATAAACGCGGCTATGGAGGTATTGGGAAAAGAGCAGATGATACTGGATCGTTCCGAGTCTTATATTGGTGTGCTCATTGATGATTTAGTGACAAAGGAAAACCATGAACCTTACCGTATGATGACCAGCCGGGCCGAGTACCGCCTGCTGCTGCGTCAGGACAATGCGGATTTGCGTCTGCGGGAAAAGGGATATCAGGTGGGACTGGTCAGTCAGGAACAGTATGATTATATTCAGTGGAAGAAAGAAAAAATTGCAGAAGAAGCAGAGCGCATGGAACATGTGCATGTAGGAGCAGTAAAAGAGGTGCAGGAGCTTTTGGAAAAATACGGAAGCACACCGCTGAAAAACGGGATTTCCCTGGCAGATTTAATCCGAAGACCGGAATTGACTTATGACATTGTGGCGCCATTTGATAAAAAAAGACCGGAATTGCCGGATGATGTAAGAGAACAGGTCAACATCAACATTAAGTATGACGGCTATATTAAGCGGCAGTTAAAGCAGGTAGAGGGATTTAAGAAGCTGGAAACAAAGAAACTTCCGGAAGATATGGATTATGATGCTATCAGTGGCCTGCGTATTGAGGCCAAACAGAAATTAAAAGAATACCGTCCGGTTTCCGTGGGACAGGCTTCCCGTATTGCAGGAGTGTCTCCGGCAGATATTTCCGTGCTGCTGGTTTATATGGAAACTTACAGACGAAACAGATAAGGAGACCTATCATGAATTATGATTTAACCCTTCTGAAACAGGCATGTGAAGAATACAAAATTAGCCTGACAAGTGAGCAGGAACAGCAGTTTATACAGTATTACGAGCTTCTGATAGAGTGGAATAAAGTAATGAATCTCACGGGAATTACGGAGTTTGAGGAGGTTTTGGTAAAGCATTTTGCGGATAGTCTGTCCATTGCAAAGGGACTGGATATGGAGAAAATTCACACCTGCATTGATGTGGGGACAGGAGCCGGATTTCCTGGAATCCCTCTGAAAATTGCATTTCCGCATTTAAAGGTGACGCTGCTGGATTCCTTGAATAAACGCTTGAATTTCTTAAATGAAGTTATCAGCCGGCTGGGACTTGAAGAAATCGAAACCGTTCACGGGAGAGCAGAGGACGGAGCACGCAGGGCAGAGCACAGAGAACAATATGATTTGAGCGTGTCCAGAGCCGTATCCCGTCTGGCGTCCTTATGCGAGTATTGTATGCCTTATGTGAAGGTAGGAGGAGTATTTGTATCCTACAAAGCAGAAAAGGCGTCAGAAGAGCTTACAGAGGCCAAAAAAGCCATATCCGTACTGGGCGGAAAGCTGGAAAAGGAAGTGGCCTTTCAGCTTTGCCGGACCGATATGGAAAGAGATTTGATTGTTATTAAAAAGGTGAAGAATACCCCGAAAAAATATCCGAGGAAAGCAGGAACACCTACAAAAGAACCTATCGTATGACAAAAAGTGAGCATGCTCGATTTTTACGGTTAAGCATGCTCACTTTTATACGAAAAATCATTTCTGATTTCACAGAAAAAACACATTCTCGTCTAATTTTTATCACAAATTCCCCATAGAATAAAAAAGTCAAAGTAGCTTTATTGCGCTTGTACATAAATCAAAGGAGGGACAGTTTTGATTGAGGTAAGAAATCTAGTCAAAAAATACGGCAGTCATATGGCGGTAAATCATTTGAATTTTACCATAGAGAAAGGGAAAATTTACGGTTTTCTCGGTCCTAATGGTGCGGGAAAGTCCACAACCATGAATATGATTACCGGATATATTGCGTCTACAGAAGGAGAGATTCTCATTGACGGACACAATATATTGGAAGAACCGGAAGAGGCAAAGAAAAAAATCGGATATTTGCCGGAAATTCCACCGCTTTATGTGGATATGACAGTCAGCGAATACTTGAAATTTGTAGCTGAACTGAAATCAATACCAAAGGAGAAGAGAAGCGGAAATATCAATGAAGTTATGTCAACTACAAAACTGCAAAGTGTAAAGGACAGACTGATTAAAAATCTTTCCAAAGGATACAGGCAGAGAGTGGGACTGGCGCAGGCTCTTCTGGGTTATCCGGAAATTATTATTTTAGATGAACCTACCGTAGGTCTGGACCCGAAACAGATTATTGAAATCAGGGATTTGATTAAGAGTCTGGGAAATAAGCATACCGTTATTTTGAGTTCTCATATTCTTTCTGAGGTCAGCGCAGTATGTGATCATGTGCTCATTATAGACAAGGGAAAACTGGTGGCCAGTGACACACCTGAAAATTTGAGCAAGGTTATGGCAGGGGCAAATTCTCTGGAGCTTACGGTGAAGGGAAAAGAAGAGGTTATCCGAAAGGCTCTTGATATGGTAGAAAATATTGAAGAGCTTGTCTACCACCAGTCCATGATAAAAGACGCATGTGACTTTACAGTGAAGATTGCCGGAAATCAGGACATGCGAGAGAATATATTCTTTGCCCTGGCGGAAGTGAAATGTCCAATTCTGAAAATGCAGTCCAGTAATATGAGTCTGGAAGAAGTATTCTTAAAACTGACAGATGATGGAAGAAGTATCAGTTCGGAAGTGGATGAGATGTTTGAAGCGGATACTTCGGAAAATCTGGCAGAAGATAGTGATGCTGAGAGCGGAAAAGAGGAGGAGAAATAGTATATGCTGGCAGTTTATAAAAAAGAATTGAGAGGGTATCTTACCTCCATGATTGGATATGTGTTTGTGGCGTTTATTTTGTTAATACTGGGCATTTACTTTACTGCCTATAATCTGCAGTATGCAAGTCCGGATTTTGGCGCTACACTGAATTCTGTAACCTTTATCTTTTTGATTATTACACCGATTTTGACAATGAAAATACTGGCTGAAGAGAAAAAAAATAAGACTGATCAGCTTCTTCTGACAGCTCCGGTATCAGTTTGGAAAGTAGTTTTAGGCAAGTATCTCAGCATGGTTACCATGTATTTGATTCCGGTAGTGATAGCAGGTTTTTATCCTTTGATTATGGGAAGATACGGTACGGTGTCCTATGCAATGGCTTATACAGCGCTTTTGGGATTTTTCTTTCTGGGATGTGCACAGATTGCCGTAGGAATGTTTCTGTCTTCTGTGACAGAAAGCCAGGTGATTGCTGCAGTTCTTACTTTTGGCGTTTTGTTTTGCAGTTTTATGATGGATGGCATTACCAGTTTCTTTTCTGATACGGCCATAACTTCTATGATGGCCTTTCTGGTGTTGGTGATTATTTTGGGTGTGATTATTTACCAGATGACAAAGAGTGTCGTCCTTTCTGCAGGGGTCAGTGGGGTTTTGGCGGTAGTCACCCTGGTGGTTTATATTATAAAACCAACGGTTTATTCAGGACTGATTCAGAAAGTGCTGGGACTTCTAGCGATATCCAATCAGTTTGATAATTTTGTAGGCGGTATTTTGGATATGACAGGTATTCTTTATATGCTTTCCGTTATCTGCATTTTTGTATTTCTGACCATTCAGTGTATACAAAAACGGCGTTGGAGCTAAGGTAAACTTATTTTAGAGGAAAGGAAATGCAGATATGAAGAAAATAAATTTGAAAGAAATGATAAGCAGCTACAGGGAACAGAGAAAGCGAAATAAGAAGCTTTTGAAGCATGGAACCTATAGTATGGCGGTAACAGCCGTGGTAATTGCCATTGTTGTGGTTTTGAATCTGGTTGTGCAGGAAATTCCCTCCAAATACAGAGAAATTGATTTGAGCAGCCAGAAGTTATATACCATAGGCGAACAGACGGAAAAGATTTTAAAGAACCTGAAAAAGGATGTAACTTTGTATTACATTGCCCAGGACGGCACAGAAAGCAGTGATATAAAAAATCTGTTGGAAAAATATGAGGAAGGCAGCAAGCACATTACAGTAGAGCAAAAAGACCCGGCTGTATCTCCTAAATTTGCTTCTCAGTATACTTCTGACAATATCAGTAATAACAGTATTATTGTAGTATGCGGAGATAAGAGTAAGGTTGTAGATTACAGTTCTATGTATGAGACATCTATCAATTATCAGACCTATTCACAGGAAGTTACGGGATTTGATGGAGAGGGCCAGCTTACAAGTGCCATTAACTATGTAGTATCCGATAATATGCCGGTTTTATACAATTTGGAAGGCCATGATGAATCCTCTATGAGTGAAACTATGAAAGAAACCATAGAGAAGGCAAATATTGAAATTAAGTTTTTAAATCTGCTTTCAGAAGAAGCTGTCCCGGATGACGCAGAGTGTCTGTTTATCTTTGCTCCGGAAACAGATTTGACGAAAGAAGAGGCAGATAAGATTATTTCTTATTTGGAAAATGGCGGGAAAGCATTGATTGTTTCTAACTATACGGATGAAGATATGCCGAATTTTGAATCCGTATTGGAAAATTACGGTGTTCAGCCTGTAGATGGCATTGTTTTAGAAGGAAATACGGATAATTACGTTTCCCAAAATCCATATTATTTGCTGCCAAATATCGAAAGCGGTGAGATTACTTCTGAACTTTCCTCACAGAGCAGATACGTGCTGGTACCTCTGGCGCAGGGGATTAAAAAGGCCGATAATATAAGAGATACCCTGAATATCAGCAGCATACTGACAACTTCCGACAGTGCTTATTCCAAGACAAATCTGAAAGATATGGATACTATGGAAAAAGAAGGCGGAGATATTGAGGGTCCATTTGATCTGGCTGTGTCTATTACCGAAAAAGTAGGAGACGATAAGGAAACGCAGATTGCTTATTTTGCTTCCGCTTCCATTTTCAATGACAGTATAAATTCAATGGTTTCAGGAACAAACTATGAATTGCTGTCTGCTTCTCTGGCATGGATGTGCAGCACAGATGACAGCAATCAGATTTCGATTCCAAGTAAATCTTATGACACGACGACACTGACTGTGCCTACAGCAGATATTAACTTCTGGAGCATTTTTGTAACCGGTGTGCTTCCGGTATGTATCCTGTTAATTGGATTTGGTATCTGGATGAAGAGGAGAAAACAGTAATATGAAAAAAAAGAAAAAAGGACTTCTGGCAGCAATTGTTGTTCTGGTTGTTCTTGTAGGCGTATATGCAGTAATGCGTGTGGCCATACCGGATGAAGACCAGTCCACAGACACAGAAGAAAGCAAAGAAACAGCATTCGAGGAAGATGCAGCAGATATTACCAAATTGAAAATACAGTCAGGAGAAAACACATATACGTTTACTCATGAGGACGATACCTGGAAATATGCGGATGATGAAAATTTTCCATTAAGTGAATCACAGTTTTTAAATATTGTGTCTAGCATTACCTCCATTTCTTCCACAAGAGAACTGGAAAAAACGGATAATTTGGCAGATTATGGACTGCAAAACCCGGAAGTGCAGGTGGTTGTGACCGATAAAGATGGAAAAGAAACAGAACTGAAGTTCGGTGATGTCAACGATTCTGTGTCCGGCTGCTATATGAGTAAAAGTGGAAGTGATACCATTTATTTGGTGGATTCTTCAGTAAAATCCGGTCTTCAGTTTAAAATCACAGATTTAGCAGATAAAGAAGAGATTCCGTCTATTACGGCTTCTACAATCAAAAATGTGGAAATTAACAGTAATGGAACGGTGCAGACGTTGGAAACCAATGATGCATCAGAAACGGGTTGGACTTATAAAGACCGTGATGGAAATACTACGGCCGTAGATAGTTTAAAAGTGGGAGAATATATGAATAATTATTCCGGTGTTTCATGGAATGATTTTGTTACTTACCGTACAGATAATCTTTCAGAATATGGACTGGATAATCCGACTACCATTACCGTGAATTATCAGGTGACCGAAACAAAAGAAAGCTCTGATGAAGATACTGATGATGAAAGCAAGAGCAGTTCGGATTCTTCTTCAGATGAAACAGAACAGGTTACTGTAAATAAGCAGGCTGTGTTCTTAATTGGTAAGCAGGATACAGAAGGTAATTATTATGCAAAAATGCAGGACAGCAAATATATATACACACTTTCTGCTGATAAGGTAGAGAGCATGCTCAATATAAATCCAGAAGACTTGGTAAGCAGCCTGGTAGCAGATTATTCTTTTGCTGATTTGGACAAAGTAACATTTGTAAGAAACGGACAGACTTATACTGCTGTCAAGAAAGAAATTGAAGTGGAAAAAGATTCGGATGATAAAGACAGTAGTGATGACAGTACAGAAACAGAAACAAAGTATTACATCAATGATAAAGAAATTGATAAGACAGCATTTTCTACATTCTTTAGTACAGTGACCTCTATGGAATGGCAGGAACAAAATCAGGGCATTCAGGCAGAAGGGACACCAGATATTACCATCACATTTGAAAAAGAGGGAGGTATCAACAATACAGTAGAGTATCATGCATATGATGCCAACTTCTATTTAGTCAAAGATTCAAAAGGCAATGAAATGATGGTAAATAAAATGAAGGTAAAAGAAATGTTGGATGCCTTTGATTCTATGATAAAAAACTGGGAAAGTGGAGAAACAAAATAAAGAAATACTTTAAAGAGTGTAAGACTTGAAAAAGCAGCCCCAAATGTTTCACGTGAAACATTTAGGGCTGCTCTTATATAGAAAAGAAATAAGTTACAAATAAATTTTCAAGGTTTCTGTAAACTCCTGTGGAGTTTCCAAATGTGGAAGGTGTTTTGCGCGTTTCATTTTGCATGTTTCGATTGCCGGGTTTAATTCTATATAAGCGGAGGCAATTTCTTCACCTTCTGGTTCGGTTTCTCCGGTAAGAATTACAATACTCTGGTTAATACATTTCAGTGCATGAGTAATGCTATTGTTGGTATACAAACCACAGAGACTGGAAAGAAGATATTTAGCACTTCCTAAATCCTTATGTGCGGTTTCATAGTAAGTGTCAATCAGTTCCGGTGTAGTATGGAAAGGATTGTATAAGTATTTTTCTGTAAAAAGTAATTGCACGTTGCTCTGGCTGGTTTTCATATTATATACCAGGGTGCCGAATACAGGAATTTCCAATAAGAATTTATACAATTTACTTCGTTTACCAGGCGCTTTATTTAAACTTGCTAAAGAAGGTGGATTAATCAAAATCAATTTACCAAACAAGTCTGATTCGCTGTGGCAGGCCAGCAATGCAAAGGAACTGGAATATCCGCAAACGGCAATGTCTGTTTTTTCATGAATTACATTCTTAATGAAGTCACAAATCAATTGTACATATAAATAATTGGTATAAGTGATTTTGGGTTTTTCTGAACGTCCGCAGCCCAGTAAGTCTAAAGCATAGACAGTGTGCTCTTTTGACAATTCATCAATCACCTGGCTCCATTCATAGGCAGAACTGTAAACAGTTAAGTCATGAATTAACAAAAGCGGAGAACCCTGTCCTTTTTTTTGATAATAAATATTACCAAATCGCCAATTATAAAAATTCTTGGCGGAAGATTTCAGTAAATTTTTTAAGACAGCGGTAGCAAAGATGACACGATTGATAACATAAATAATGCCGGTCGCCAAGGTAAAAAGTATACTTATAGTTAATAGTTTATGCTTATTTTCTTTCATGAAACAGTGCACCTCCTGATGAATTTATATGAATATTATAAAGCATTCGGCTCGATTATACAAGAAAAAGTGAGAGAATACAAAATATCACACAAAATGTTTCACGTGAAACATTTAAAAAATATATTTTTAAGAAGTGTATTTAAAAAATACATAAAATTAATGTTTCACGTGAAACATTGGTATGGCAATCAAATGGGAAAGGTGCTATAATAAGTTTTGAAATATTACACATAAAGATACTCATCATAATAAGGGGAAAATTAAGTGGGAAGAATTATTGCAATCGCAAATCAAAAAGGTGGCGTAGGAAAATCAACTACAGCCATCAATCTTTCTGCATGTCTTGCAGAATTAAATCAAAAGGTGCTGCTTATTGATATTGACCCACAGGGGAATACAACAAGCGGTGTAGGTGTTGATAAGGATAATGCAGAAGCAACACTTTATGAGTTATTGGTAGGAGAGTGCGAATTAAAAGACTGTATTGTTGAAAACGTGTACGAAAATCTATCACTAATTCCCTCAAACGTTAATCTTGCCGGCGCAGAAATTGAACTGGTGGGAGTGGAAGGCAGAGAATACCTGCTGAAAAATCAGATTGATACTATTAAGGATAAGTATGATTTTGTTATTATGGATTGTCCCCCATCGTTAAACATTTTAACTATCAATGCTATGACCACGGCAGATTCAGTGCTGGTTCCTATTCAGTGTGAATACTATGCTTTGGAAGGTTTGACACAGTTGATTCATACGATTGAACTGGTTCAGGAAAGGCTAAATTCAGAATTGATTATTGAAGGCGTTGTATTTACTATGTATGATGCAAGAACAAATTTATCTCTTCAAGTTGTAGAAAATGTAAAGAACAACTTAAATCAATCCATTTACAAAACCATTATTCCGAGAAATGTCCGTCTGGCCGAGGCACCCAGTTATGGAATGCCGATTAACCTCTATGATACGAAATCTGTAGGTGCAGAGAGTTACCGGCTTCTGGCTGAAGAGGTCTTAAATAGGGAGGAAGAAGAATGACTGTGAGAAAAGGAGGATTAGGAAGAGGGCTTGACGCTATGATTAGCGAGACAGCAGTTAAGCCCAAGACGGCAGTGACAAAGAAAGCGGCTGTCCGGACAACTAAGGTGACTAAAAAAGACACAGAAGAGAAAGTGAAAGAGGAAGGTTCTGTGCTGATTGTTAAAATGACACAGATAGAGCCCAATCGAAGCCAGCCGCGAAAACAGTTCGACGAAGACGCACTTTTAGAATTATCAGAATCCATTAAACAGTTCGGTGTGCTGCAGCCTCTTTTGGTTCAAAAAAAAGGCGATTATTATGAGATTATTGCAGGAGAGAGAAGGTGGAGAGCCTCCAAACTGGCAGGACTCAAAGAGGTTCCGGTGATTGTCAAGGATTTTTCAGAGCAGGAAACTGTGGAAATTTCATTGATTGAAAATATTCAAAGGGAAAATCTGAATCCGATTGAAGAAGCGGCTGCCTATAAGAGACTTATGGAGGAGTTTCATCTGAAACAGGATGTAATTGCAGAACGGGTGTCCAAAAGCAGAACTGCAGTCACCAATTCCATGCGTCTTTTGAAGCTGGATGAGAGAGTACAGCAAATGCTGGTGGACGAAATGCTGACCACAGGACATGCCCGAGCGTTGCTTGCCATAGAAAATAAGGATGAACAGCATGCAGCGGCTGTAAAGGTCTTTGATGAAAAGTTGAACGTAAGAGAAACGGAAAAACTGGTAAAGCTTTTGTTGAATCCGGCAGAGCCAAAGCCGGAAAAAGAGAAAAATTCTGCAGAAGATTTGGTTTACGAACAACTGGAAGAAAAAATTAAAGGGATTATAGGTTCAAAGGTGGCCATTCGCAGAAAAAATCGCGACAAAGGAAAAATAGAAATCGAATATTATTCACAGGAAGAATTGGAACGCATAGTAGAACTTTTGGAAACTGTAAAGTAAAAGGAGCGGTAAAATACATATGGAGAAATTCGTAAGCAGTCTTCAGTCCTACTCCGGTATTTTGTTACTTATGCTTTTAATAGTTGTGGTTATACTATTAGTATGCGTGTTTAATTTATCATTAGGGCTTAACAGACTGAGCAGAAAATACGCTATCTTTATGAAAGGTAAAGATGCACAGTCTCTGGAAAAATTGTTTAAGAGAAAATTTGAATTAATTGAAAAACTCACAGTGAATTCAGAGATAAATGCAGAAAATATTGCAAAGCTGGAAAAAATGCAGAATATGATTCTGGACAAGTATGGAATTGTAAAATACGATGCATTTGAAGATATGGGCGGGAAGCTGAGCTTTGTATTGGCTATGTTGGATAACAATAATACCGGATTTTTATTGAATGCCATTCACAGCCGGGAAAATTGTTTCCTCTATATTAAAGAAATTGTAAACGGGGAATCTTATGTAGCACTCAGTGATGAGGAAATTCAGGCGTTAAAGAAAGCTGTAAACTTTGGTATCGAAGAAAATGAGTTCGATATATAAGTGAAAACTGAAAAGGAGATTAAAAATGTTAGATATTAGATTTTTGAGAGAAAATCCAGAAGTGGTAAAACAAAACATCAGAAATAAATTCCAGGACAGCAAACTTCCATTAGTAGATGAAGTTATGGAACTGGATAAGAGAAATCGAGAGATTAAACAGGAAGTAGAGGCATTAAGAGCAGAGAGAAACAAGATTTCCAAAATGATTGGCGGTCTGATGAAGGAAGGCAAGAGAGAAGAGGCAGAAGAGGCTAAGAAACAGGTAACTGCTAATGCAGAAACCGTAGAAAAACTGTCAGCAGAAGAAAAAAAAGTAGAAGAAAAAATCAAAACGATTATGATGACAATTCCAAATATCATTGATCCGTCTGTACCAATCGGAAAAGACGACAGTGAAAATGTGGAGGTGCAGAAATATGGCGAGCCGGTTGTGCCGGATTACGAAATTCCGTATCATGCAGATATTATGGAAAGTTTTAACGGCATTGACCTGGACAGCGCAAGAAAAGTAGCGGGAAATGGCTTCTATTATCTTATGGGAGACATTGCGAGACTTCATTCCGCAGTGATTTCTTATGCGAGAGACTTTATGATTGACCGTGGATTTACTTACTGTATTCCTCCGTACATGATTCGCAGCGATGTGGTTACAGGCGTTATGAGTTTTGCAGAAATGGACGCCATGATGTATAAAATTGAAGGGGAAGACCTGTATCTTATTGGAACCAGTGAACATTCTATGATTGGTAAATTTATCGATACCATTATTCAGGAAGAGGAACTTCCAAAAACTCTGACCAGTTATTCTCCATGTTTCCGTAAGGAAAAAGGCGCACATGGCCTGGAAGAGAGAGGTGTGTACAGAATCCACCAGTTCGAGAAACAGGAAATGATAGTGGTATGTAAACCGGAAGAAAGCCCAATGTGGTTTGATAAATTATGGCAGAATACCGTAGATTTATTCCGTTCTTTAGATGTTCCGGTAAGAACTCTGGAATGTTGTTCTGGAGATTTGGCTGATCTGAAAGTGAAATCTGTAGACGTAGAGGCATGGTCTCCAAGACAGAAAAAATATTTTGAGGTGGGAAGCTGCTCGAACCTGGGAGATGCTCAGGCCAGAAGACTGAAAATCCGTGTCAATGGCAAAGGTGAGAAATACCTGGCACATACACTGAATAATACAGTAGTTGCGCCACCGAGAATGTTAATCGCTTTCCTGGAAAATAACCTGCAGGCAGATGGCTCTGTGAGAATTCCGGAAGCATTGAGACCATATATGGGCGGTAAAGAAGTCATTACACCAAACAAATAGATGGAGGTGCAGATTGCACAGTTATTTAAAAGCAATTGGTTTTTCTGATATTACGGATAAGAAAAAGCTGGACCAGATTCTGAAAGAAGTCATTCATACTTATGACGAGAAAATTGTCGTTGAGGATGGAAAACACCATTTGTTTGCAGAATTGTCCAAAATGTTCGGCTGTGATTTTGGGATTACAGTGTGTGGGGAATACGATGAAAATAATGAATTCCAAATGGAATATTATTTTCCGTATTTTCGAGGCACAGGCATTACCCTGCGTGAGCAGGTGAGCATTGAAAAGCATGCAGGGAAAGAATCCTTTGCCGGCGCATGTGATGATATGCGGATAGGTGTTACCATTATCTTCTATCTGCAAAATGCAGGAGAGTATCTGACCCAGCGGGGAAGAGGAAATTTTGCTTCCGGGGGGATGTACAACGTGACGCTGTCCGGTCTGGCGAAGAAGGGAACCATTCTGCTTCCAGTGTGGAAACAGGAGGGACAGGAATCTCAGAGCCGGATAGATGCAGCCAACCGGGGACGCCTTATTGCAGCGGCCAAAAACGGAGACGAGGAGGCCATGGAAAGTCTTACAATAGAAGATATGGATACTTATGCCATGATTTCCGAAAGAATCGAAAATGAGGACATTTACAGCATTGTAGATACATATTTTATGCCCTATGGAATGGAATGTGATTTGTACAGTGTTATGGGGGAAATCCTGGAATGTTCCAAAATGCGTAATCAAAGGACAGAAGAAACCGTTTGGGAACTGCGGATTGCCTGCAATGATGTGGAACTGGATATCTGCATCAATGAAAATGATTTGATGGGGATTCCTGAAGTGGGAAGACGATTCAAGGGCATTGTGTGGCTGCAGGGATATGTGGAATTTGATATGATGTAGGAGAGAAAGGGAGTGCAGACAGGTGAAGTGCTGTGCTTCCTTTTTGCTATGGAATAAAAAACGGGAGCACAGCAGCACGCAGAAGGATATGTAAAACAGTAGAAAAAATTCCTTGAAAAAGGAGGGAAAGTATAGTATCATAGATTAGTAAAGGAAGACAGAAATCAATACTATGTTCTCTTAGTTAAATGGATATAACAAGTGCCTCCTAAGCACTAGTTGTGAGTTCGATTCTCGCAGGGAACGTTTTGATATACTAAAGTGGAATGGATAGCAATGAATGCTTATTCATCTCCACTTTTTTGTTTCTGGAAATTATAGAAGAGGGCTTTTGGTCTATGGAAGTGATAATCCGGATGCAAATGTTCATGCGCTGTAAAGTAATAAAATAATTTAAAGAACAGACGCCCAACTATTCCGAATATTGCATTCATTGAGTTATTGAAAAATTTGCAGCATGATATTGTCATGAAGGTGATAGATAGGTAGTTGCGAAACGAGTACGTAATCTTGATTCCAATAAGGCAAAAATCTGGCATAGCCTGTCTTTCAGGAGGTGTATGTAAAAAACAGAATTTCAGGACATGAAAACAAAACAGATAGGGCTATCTGCTGATAAATGAGTATGAATCGCAGGTATTTACGCAATCAAAGGCCTTAAGCTGCGGATATATTGATGCTTGTACAGTTTGTCAGCGACCATTACAGTAATGAGCTGGGTAATTCCGGCGAGAAGCAGGTCGGCATGAAGCGTTTTCTCATTCTGCGTTTTACGCCCGGTAACACAAAAACTGTTTTTGAAATGGTTAATCGATTTCTCAACATTTACTCTGACTTTATAGGTGGAATCCCATTTATCTGTACCGCGGACTGTACCAGGATAGGCACGAAGATTCTGTTCCGGATAAATGTAAATCATTCTTCCACAGGAAGAAGTGGTACATGGATGATCACAGTGGCATATGCGTTTCGATTTCTTTGTGGCGCTGTCCCATTTCCATTTCATTTTGGGGCATACTAATTTTATGGTCGGAAGGCCGCAGCGCAAATGGGATTTGCTTCCTTCACGCTTCAATAACTTCTCGGAATCTCAATGAATGAGATTCTAACTGGAAATTGACAACTAAATATCGTACAGGAAAAGAAATTTGAGAAAAATGGACATAAATATTGGACATAGTGGGAACTATGCCTTGAAAAATTTTATGGTGTCGTTTAAGATATCATTATTAGGCTGCGAATCCTAATAATGATTTTTGAAATGCCTCGACTGATGGCATTTCCCAGGCATCAAGATGTTGGAGCATCATGATGCCGTAGAGGCGGCAGTACCACATCTTCGTAGAGCGGTGCCTGCCGTCTTCTAATTTATAGTCCTCTTTCTCACGCTTGTTGGAGCGTTCCACGGAAGTCCTTCCGTCATATTCCCTTTTCCATGCTGTACTGTCTCTTGGAGCCAGACTACTTCCAAGGACAGTATAAAGAACGTTTGCAAGGATGATAAATGGATAAAGTATAAATAAAGCATAAGATAATTCCAGGCGGGGAGAAAGAGGGCGAAAACAAAATACAGACAATGAAATAATCTGCGGATTGTTCAGAAATAGAAAGAATAGAATTTAAAGAAACGCATAAAAAATACGGAAACAGAGAAAAATATTGAAGAAATCAATGCTTTGTGGTATCGTTATAGTCATAGCATATAGTGTGGAATGATGGTTGTAAGGAGAAGAATAAAGATGAGAAGACCGATTGTTCGTTTGTCATCATTACAATTGACAAGTATTAAAAATGTAAAAAAAGGCACTATATATATGCCGAATACTGTAAACAAAATTTTATCAGCGGATAAAGCAGAAATACTGGGAATTTACGGACAAAATGGTTCGGGAAAAACAGCGGTTGTTGATGCATTGTATTTTTTACAAAAAGTAATGATAGGAGCCGATCTTGATCAGTCATTAGAAGATTACATGGACATGGATTCCGATACTGCTGAAATTTTTGCAGATTTCAATATTTTTATGGATAGTATCGTGTTTGAAATAGGATACAGATTAAGTCTTAGCAGAAAAGAAAAAGAGGTCGTTATCAGTCGGGAAACATTGAGTGCTGCAAAGAATGAAAATGGAATCAGAACAAATAAGACTGTATTTATGGATTACCAAAGAGATCAAACGAATGTTATTTTTAAACCACAGAAAAGACTAGATGAAGTTCTGGAAGAAAATAAAGAAATAAAAACAGATTTAATTGTAGCGCGTAAGATGGCAGAGAAAAGTAACTGCTCTTATATTTTTGGTGAAAGCAGTCGGGAAATATTCTGCAGAGAATATGAAAATGGATTTCAACAATTTTCAGCTATTATTTCTTCTTTGTTTGAATTTGCTTTGAAAGATTTATTTGTGATTCGCAATACGCATTCAGGAGTGATTTCCGCTAATTTCGTCTTGCCGATGGCATTTCGGATTGAAAATGATAACATGGGAGCAAAAGGGGATTTTACAGTATCTTTGACAGAACCAATTTTAGTGGACGAGGAAAGAAAAAATCTGTTAGAGACAATTGTTGAACAGATTAATATTGTGTTATACACAATCATTCCAGGACTGCAGGTAACGATTAAAAATTATGGGAAACAATCGTTGAATGATGGTGAAGAAGGATGGAAGCTGGAATTAATGTCAAAGCGAGAGGGCATGAAAGAGATTCCAATCAGAATGGAATCAGAGGGAATTATTAAAATCATTTCCATTCTGAATGCACTCATACAGGCTTTTGGAAATCCTTCAATCTGTCTTGTGATTGACGAACTTGATTCCGGAATTTTTGAATATATGTTGGGAGAACTGCTGGACATTTTCAAAAAGAGTGCAAAAGGACAGCTGATTTTTACATCACACAATCTACGTGCACTTGAAATGATTGATAAGGAAAGTATTATGTTTTCCACTACGAATCCGAATAATCGCTATATTCATATGAAGAATGTAAGAGAAAGTAACAATCTTCGCAATATGTATATCAGAAGTATTACATTAGGTGGTCAATCCGAAGAAATTTATGAAGAAACCGATAGTTTGAAAATTGCCAGAGCATTTAGAAAAGCAGGGCGGGGTGTTCGCAGTGAATGAGAAAAAAGTAATTGCAGTCATTGTAGAAGGACCGAGTGATGAAGCTGCATTGGGTTCCATTTTAAAAGAATATTTTTCAAGTGCGGAAATTCAGTTTGTAGTAGTTCATGGAGATATCACGACAAAGGATTATACATCAACAGATAATATACTATCCAAGATTAACAATTTAATTGAATCAGTAAAACAAAAATACGGGTACAAGGTAGAGGACTTTTTAAAAATTATACACATTGTTGATATGGATGGAGCTTTTTGCAATGATGTAATCGTGGAAAAAGATGTTGAGGGAGTCCAGTATTATTTGGATCGCATAGAGACCAAATATCCGGATTATTTAATCCGAAAGCATACTCAAAAAGCAGAAATATTATCAAAATTATATTCTTCCGGGAAAATCAATGGTGTCAGCTATAGAATCTATTTTAATTCTTGTAATTTGGAGCATGTTCTTTTCAATGAATTGAAAGATTTCACAGATGATGAAAAGGCAGATATGGCGGATGATTTTGCAGAAAAGTTTGAAGGTAAGGTAGAGGATTTTATTGCATTTATTTCTCAAGAAGATTTAATTGCTCCGGGTACTTTTAAACAAACCTGGCGATTTATTGAAAAGGAAAAACATTCATTAGAAAGATTTACGAATATGCATTTGATTTTTAAGTGATCTAATGCTGCGAGTTTCTTACGAGTTTTTTGTGAGATAACTCGCAAGAAAACTCGTAAGAAAACTCGTAAGAAAGTAATACTACCTAGATTATTTGCGGTGTTCCTATTTAGAAGGGAGAATGCTGGCATGATTTATATGATATGAAAAAAAGATAAGTAAGTTAGACTTGAACCATGGGCATATAATCCAATACATTTTTCAAATGATAGTGTGGGGGATAGTCTTTCAGTTGCATTATCTTTTAGTGGAAAAGAAGATGAAAGAATAGAGGAAGCAGTAGAAGAACTAATAGAAAGGGAGTTAGAGAAATAATGGTTACAGGATTTGAAGACCAATATGTAATTATCGGAGGTACAGCATGTGACTTAATTATGGAAAATGAAGAACTTCCGTTTCGTGCCACAAAAGATATAGATATTGTTTTGATTGTTGAATCCATAACAGTGGAATTTAGAAAGCAGTTTTGGAAATCTTTTAAAGCAAAAGCATAACTGGATTTGAAAGAACGTAAATCAAAAGGACAACCTGTTGACAGTAAAATATTAAAAAACATAAACATGATGTGTTTTGACGGGCACAGTTGATTACTGCAGATACAAGGCAAATACTCAGTAAGGAAATTTTAAAATATATAAGGCGCTTCCTTTCACACATGGAAGAGGAAGAAAATCAGGAAGTCTTAAAAACAGATGCTGAAATAGTACTCATATTTAATAGGAAGAAACTCTACGCAACAAAATATGTAAAAAAGTGTTGTAAATTGTATTTTTCTGTTGTAGAAGCAGGAAGTTTATGGTATAGTATAAGCGCTAAAAGGCATTAATTCATAGGAAATTGCTTGAAAAATTGTAGACACTGTAATGATTGTAATTGTATGCCGACGCATGTATCGTCGGCATATTTTTATGTGAGGAAACAAATTGTGAAAAATGCCCTCCCTGGTATGTAAAATTTAGGTAAAATTTCCGGGGGGGGGTATTTGTGTATACAAATAATTATAAAGGGGGAAAAATGAAGAAAATAGACATTCACAGTCACATACTTCCCGGTTTTGATGATGGTTCTTCCAGCGAAGCAGAAAGTCTTCAGATGCTGAAAATGGCGGCAAAGCAGGGTATTATCAAGCACACTATAACAAACTTATTTTTCATCTTTAAGGCATAATAAAA
>OLSH01000403.1_pt1 | contig 40042 bp, 36 predicted proteins | sample 1643221 | NCBI WGS metagenome assembly OLSH01 (sample SAMEA3136681, study PRJEB25190) | human gut metagenome | biome: human gut; feature: human-associated habitat; material: faeces | place: Austria | collected 2013 | reverse complement strand
ACGTCAAATCGCATTTGGCGCTCAAAGTTGTCAAGCCCCTCAAAGAGTGAGGGGTCCGGAAGATGAGGTGGGCTTGCCCACTTTGTTATTCCATAGGAATACAAGGAGAGTTATTGATGAGACTAGATAAGTATTTAAAAGTGTCCAGGCTGATTAAGCGCCGGACCGTTGCCAATGACGCGTGCAGCGCCGGAAGGGTGACAGTAAACGGCAAAACTGCCAAGGCCGGGACAGATGTGAAACCGGGAGATGAGATCCGCATCCAGTTCGGAAATAAAGAAGCGGCAGTGGAAGTTCTGAGAGTGGAAGAAACAGTAAAAAAAGATCAGGCAGCAGAACTATACAAGTATATCTGACATTTTCTACATGATTTCCGTTCTGCTCTTAGAATGCTTCACTCCAATCATGTAGAAAATGGATAAGATGGCTGATGGAGGAATCAACCAGTAAGACAGAAGGCACCGTGCTGTTAAAGTTTTTCTTCATTGTCGGAAGGAGGCCTTTCCAGAGCCGACTGGAGATAATGAAGAAAAACCCATGCATGTTTATAGATCTCCTTTCATATAGTGTATAAACTATGAAAGGAGATTTTTTCATGATAGAAGATAGACAACCTATGAAAACACATAAAGTGGATTTGCTGAACCGTTCCTTAGGTGTCATTACAGGAGTGAGGGATGTGGTGTCCTTCGATTTAAATGAGATCATACTGGATACAGAGCAGGGGCTTTTGATGATCAAGGGATTTAATCTGCATGTGAAAAAGCTTTTGGTGGAAAAAGGGGAAGTGGAGATTGACGGAAAGGTTGACAGTTTCCTTTATTCAGATGTGGATGACCACAACGGAGGCAAAAAAGAAGGGCTGCTTGGAAGGCTGCTGAAATAATGCAGGAAGCAGTCTTAGGACAGCTTTACTTCTTCCTGGGAGCCGTCTGGTTCGGGGCATGCCTGCTTCTTGTCTACGACGGCATTAGGAGTTTCCGCATTGTATTCAGGCACAAGATGTGGGTGGTATCGGCAGAAGATGTGCTGTACTGGATCTTTGTGGGATTCTTATGTTTCCGGTTTTTGTGCTGGTATAATTGGGGGGAACTGAGGGGGTTTTTCTTTTTAGGGCTGTTTATCGGCATGGCAGTTTACTATCTGCTGATCAGTCCGAAGGTCCTGGAAGGTCTTGTGTTTTTATTACATAATATAAGAAGAATCTTTGGAACAATATTTCGTGTGGTCCGTCATCCTTTTGCTAAAATCGGAATAAATGTCAGATGGAGATTGAAACGGGAAAGGAAAAACGTTAAAATAGCCTTAATGAGGAAGGGGCACAAAAGAGGTGATACACATGGGGAGAAAAAAGATAAGCAGTTATAAAAAGGGTCACAGACAGCGCACAAGAGTGATCTTATTTGTCGTCATTGTGTTTGTTATTGTGATGTCCATTGCTTACCGCAGGCTGTCAGAAAAGTCAGCGGCGCTGAAAAAAGAGGAAGCACAGCTGGAACAGCAGATCGACAAGGCCAAAGATAAAAAAAAGGAACTGAAAGAAAAGAAAGAATATATCAAGACTAAGGAGTTTATCGAAAAGACGGCACGTGAGAAGTTCGGGTTATTTTATCCTGATGAATACGTCCTCCGGCCCTCAAAGTAATGATAAGATAAAAAGGCAGTGCTGCCGGTTATGAAAAAGGAGAAAGCCTGACGGAAAACGTCAGACTTTCTTTTTTTGTGTCATAGGAAATTCCTTCGGAACTTCCTATGACACAAAAAACGCTCCGCGGGGATGCACACAAATGCGCAAGGAAATAATTTGACTACGTCAAATCGCATTTGGCGCGCAAAGTGTACAAGCCCCTCAAAGAGTGAGAGGTTGGGGAGATAAAGTGGGCTTGCCCACCTTGTTTCCTTTTTTTCTTTCCGCTTTAAGCGGAAATTTACTGACTATAATCAATGATACCAGTTACATATAATGAAAAGCAAAGAGGAGGAAACTATGGAGAGATACAACAAGAGATTGATCAAGATTCTTCATTTCTTTTTGGAAAACGAAAAAAGGATCACCGGGGCCAGCATCGCATTGTCTGTAGGAGTGTCCACAAGAACGGTGAGAAACGATATCAAGGAGCTGAACCGGATCCTGGAGAATCACGGGGCGGAGATCACATCAGAGATCGGACAGGGGTATAAGCTTGTGGTGGCAGATCAAAGAAAGTTTGATGTCCTCAAAAAGCAAATCCAGAAGGAGGAGACCTCGAAGCCATTTCAAAACATCATTCCGTCTGATTCAGAGGAGAGGGTGAACTATATCATTTCCAGGCTTCTGCTTCACTCCCTGAACAGCGGGGAGCGGATTGATTTCTTTGATCTGGAGGAAGAGCTGTTTGTGAGTACATCCACTCTGAAAAAAGATCTCAGGACCATAGACGGGATTCTGAAGAAACATGACCTCAGGATCAGTGACACAAAAAAAGAGGGGATGAGGGTTGTGGGACAGGAGACAAAGATCCGGTTCTGCATCTCCGAATATATATTCAACAGCCAAAAAGTCACAGGGGATCTGGGAAACAAGTTCTATAAAGATATTTTTTCATCTGAGGAGGTGGAGAATCTAAGGGTCATCCTGATGGAGGCGATCACGGACTTTAACTTGAGGCTTACTGATATCGCTTTCCGGAATCTTCTGGTTCACAGCCTGATTATGTTGAAGCGTTTTGAGAAAAAGCGCCATGTGAAATATGAAGAGAATGATATTGAGCTGTTTTCGGGAACGAAAGAATTCCGGTGCGCGCAGCAGATCATCCATGAGATTTATCGGAAACTGGATGTCTCTCTGGGGGATGAAGTCTATTATCTCACGCAGCATCTGATCTCCAGCCAGCGGTTTCTGATCGAGAATCTGGACGGAGACTATGAATATAAGGAAGAGATAGAAGAAATCCTTAAGACCATCCGCCAGGGGACCGGGATTGATCTGTCGGATGACAATCAGCTGATCAACGGGCTTGCCATGCATTTAAGCGCGGCGCTCCAGAGACTGCGTTTTGATATGAACATCAGGAACGAATTCCTGGACAGCATTAAAAACTTATATCCGTTGGCCTTTGAACTTGCCGTGGTGGCCGGGGAGGTCATTGAAAAGAAGCATAAGCTCAAGGCAAAGGAGTCGGAGATTGGTTTTTTGGCCATGCACTTTGGCGCGGCCCTGGAGAGAAAGGGGTTGAACCAGAAGCAAAAGCCCAAAAAGGTCGTCCTGGTCTGTATTGCGGGTATCGCCACAGCTCTTCTGCTGAAAGAAAAACTACAGCACAAGTTTGGCCAGTACATAGAGATCATCAAATCCTGTCCGGTACAGGAGGTGGACCAGGAGCTGGTCGACAGTGCGGATCTGGTGTTGACTACCGTGGAACTCCAGGAGTTCCAATCAGAAAAGATCAAAAAGATCAATCTGTTCTTAAATGACGAAGACCTGAATCATCTGGCTACCGTGATCACAGACAGCGGTAATCAAATGAAGATGATCGACTACAGCAGCATTTTCAGAAAAGAACTGTTCTTTACCGGTATGGAATTTAAGGACAAAAAGGAGATCCTGGAGTTTATGACAGACGCCATGGTGGAGAAGGGATATATCAACGGAAAGATCAAAAAATCGATCTTTAAAAGGGAAGAGATGGCCACGACAGAGCTGGGAAGCCTGGTGGCGATCCCACATGCCTTATTTAATGATATGGAGGAAGCGGCAGTCTCTGTCATGGTCTTAAAAAAACCGGTCATCTGGGAAAACGAAAAGGTGCAGGTGATCTTAATGCTGAACATTCCCCAGAGCAAATATGATGTCTGGGAAATTGTATTTAAGAATCTGTACCAGTTCCTGATCGGCAATTCCGGCGTGGCAAAGCTTGTGAAACAGCCGTGTTATAAACAATTTATTGAGGATCTGCTCAAGCAGGAAGAAAAGCTGAAGGAAGCATCAAGGAGGATATAAAGTGGAAAGGCTAATCTTAAACGAAAACAATGTGAAGTTGCAGGTGGAGGCAAAAGACTGGGAAGAGGCAGTGCGGATTGGGGCAGGAATCCTGGTCAGCCAGGGCTGCGCCAGACAATCCTATGTGGAAGGGATCATAGATGCGGTCAAAGAGTTGGGTCCTTATATTATCGTGGCCGAGGGGCTGGCCATGCCGCACACCAGGCCGGAATGCGGAGCTACGGACATCGGCTGCAGCCTGGTTACTTTAAAAGAGCCTGTCTATTTTGACGGAGACGAGGAGCCGGTGAGGGTCCTGATCTGTTTTTCGGCAGTGGACAGCGAAAGCCATCTGGATATATTAAAAATGATCGTAGGGTTTGTAGAAAAAGGATGGATCCCGGCCATAGCGGCCATGAAGGAGCAGAGTGAGTTATTTGACTTCCTTGAGAAAAACCAGGATACCGAATAACAAAAAAGACTGCTGTATGCGTACGGTCTGCCGGGCGCATTGGTATATATGACACAAGACAATTCATTTAGAAAAAGGAGGAGAGAACATGGTAAAGATTTTGGCTGTATGCGGCGCAGGCCTGGGGAGCAGCTTTGCCTGCCAGATGAGTACGGAGGCGGTGTTAAAGGACCTGGGTGTAGAAGCACAGATGGACCACACAGACATTTCCAGCGTATCCGGAGCCCATGCGGATATCATCATGGCTGCAAAGAACTTTGAAAAACAGTTTGAGCGGTTTACGATCGACTGCCCGACCATATTTCTGGAACGGCTGGTGGACAAAAATGAAATCCGTGAAAAACTGGTACCTGTGTTAAAAGAACTTGGAAAACTATAAGAGAAGAGAAAGTGAGGAGAAAATATGTCAGTATTGAATTTTATCATCAATAATATCCTGACACAGGCAGCTGTTATTATCGGCTTGATCGCGTGTCTGGGTCTGGTCCTGCAGAAGAAATCAGTGGGAACCGTCCTTTCGGGAACTATGAAAACCATGCTTGGATTCCTTGTGTTATCAGCGGGATCTACTGTAATCCAAGGATCCCTGGCATTCTTTGGGGATATCTTTAACAAAGCGTTCGGGTTGAAAGGCCTTGTCGCCTCCATTGAGGGAATCAACGGACAAGCCATGAACCAGCTGGGGCTTGGAAAAGAAATCGCCATCACACTGGCAGGTATCTTTGTTGTCAACATCATTCTGGCCAGGGTCACAAAGTTTAAATACATCTTCCTGACCGGACAGGCACTGCTCTGGGAAGCCACTCTCTGTATGGTATTTGCATACTATGTAGGACTTAGGGGAATTCCGCTGATCCTTGCAGGAAGTGTGGTGGGAGGACTGTTTGCTACCCTGATGCCGGCATTTGCCCAGCCGATCGTGCGCAAGATCACAGGAAGCGATGATATCGCTCTGGGACATTTCTGTACCATTGGATATATGTTCACTGCCCTGATCGCTAAATTTACCGGAGACGAATCAAAGTCATCAGAAGACATCAAGCTGCCAAAGAGTATGGAATTTTTACAGGATACCTACTTATCCGTCATGGTTGTCATGATTCCATTTTATCTGATCTCCGCAGCGTTTGCAGGACCAGCAGCCTGTGCCAAATATGCCGGAGACACCAACTACATGGTTTATGCATTTCTTCAATCCTTACAGTTTGTCGTAGGTCTTTATGTATTGATGTCCGGAGTCCGCATGCTGCTTGCCGAGATCGTGCCTGCATTCCAGGGTATCTCCATGAAGCTGGTTCCAAATTCAAAACCTGCACTGGACTGCCCGGTATTGTTCCCATACGCACCGAATTCCGTGATCTTAGGATTTATCTTTACAACCATTGGATCCATTATCGGAATGTTCCTGACACCTGTCTTCGGACTTCCAATGATCCTTCCGGGTGTCATGAGTAACTTCTTTGCTGGAGGTACCGCAGGAATCTTTGCCAATCAGGTGGGAGGCCGCAGGGGTGTTATGATCGGCTGTATTGCCCACGGTATCTTTATCATGATCCTGCCGGCACTGCTCTCACCGATGTTAGGACAGATAGGATTTGTCAACATGACATGTACTGACGTGGATACGGTCGTGACCGGATTCTTCTTCATGCTGATCAAGTCCATCGCAGGAATCTTCTAAATAAGAATGGAGGAATCAAAATGTTCTTTTTCAATAAAAAGAAGAAGGAAACGGCTGCTCCCAAAGAGGCGCAGAAAGTAGACAAAGAGGAACTGTTAAAGACTGCCGCCCAAAAAGAGACAGAGCTTGAGAATGCCAAAGATGAAGACAGAGTACAGCTTCTCAATGAGCTTGGCTCCCTGTATTTCCAGGCAGAAGAGACAGATCAGGCGATCTTTTATTATGAGAGCAGCCTAAAGGAAAGCAAAGAATTAGGAAAAGCCTACACGGATCTTATGAAGCTTTATAACAAAAAGCGTCAGGAAGCCCAGGAGGCAAAGGACGAAGAACAAGTAAAACTGTATATGGATAAAATCTCAGAACTCATGACTTTATCCAAAGACGTCATTCGGGGAAAAGCATAAAAGGAGATCAACAGCATGTATAAAAATTTAATTGATTTATTCAAAGAAAATGAAGGAAAAGGAGCCGTAGGAGCATTTAACGTGCACTGCTTTGAAATGCTCCCGGCTATGATCGGGGCAGCAGGAGAGCTGGGTGTGCCGGTGATCTTACAGACCTCCCTGGGAACTGCAAAATACATCGGATTGGAGCCATTGATCGCTGCAGTGAAAGCCATTGCGGAGAAATCCTCCATCAGCGTTGCTTTACATATGGACCACTGCAAAGACATTGAAGCATTAAAAGAAGCCATTGACCTCGGGTATTCTTCTGTCATGTACGACGGTTCATCCCTTTCTCTGGAGGAAAATATCAAGAATACAAAGGAAGTGGTAGCCTATGCTCATGAAAGAAACGTATCTGTGGAAGGAGAGGTAGGTTCCATCGGCGGCGCAGAGGAAGGTGTTGTAGTAGCTAAGGATGACGCTATGTATACGAAACCGGAAGATGCACTGTATTTTGCACAGAGTACCGGGGTGGACGCATTGGCTGTTTCTATCGGTACAACCCACGGCCAGTATAAATCCAAAGCAAAGATCAATTATGAACTGCTCACTGAGCTGAAAGCAAAATTAGGAAGCACCGGACTGGTCCTCCACGGCGGAACCGGGGTTTCTGATGAGGATATGAGGCGCTGTGTCAGAGAAGGCATGAAAAAGATCAACGTGGGAACAGAACTTAACAAATCCTATATTGAAGTGGTGAGAGAAACCTTTACTGCGGACGATGTGACACCGCTCACCTCTCTCAGGAACCTTCTTGGACCTGCAAACGATAAGATCGCTGAAGTAGTAAAAGAAAAAGCATCTTTATTCAGAATTTAGCGGCACTTTGATGAGACCGGGGAAACCTTTCGAGGGATGGTGTCTTCTCCGGTTTTATCTGTTACAATAGAACATAAGGAACCAGTCAATGAGCCGCCGAAGTTTTAGGGAGAAGGAGTTATTTATGGAGAGAAATGAGATTTTAAAAACGGTTGACCACACACTGCTCGCACAGACTGCAGTCTGGGATGAGATCAAGATTATCTGTGATGATGCCATCACCTATCAGACAGCATCCGTCTGTATCCCTCCGTCTTTTATCAAGAGGGCAAAAGAGTATGTAGGTGATCAGATGAAGCTTTGTACGGTCATAGGGTTTCCCAATGGCTATTCCACCAGCGCCGTAAAAGAGTTCGAGACAAAGGACGCTATCTCAAACGGGGCAGATGAGATTGACATGGTAGTAAACCTGGGAGATATTAAGGATGGCAGTTATGACAAGGTAAAAGAAGAAATCCGTCTTTTAAAAAAGGCATGCGGGGATAAGATCCTGAAAGTCATTGTGGAAACCTGTCTGCTGACTGATGATGAAAAAATCCGCATGTGCCAGATTGTCACGGAAGCAGGAGCTGATTTCATTAAAACTTCAACGGGATTCTCCACAGGCGGTGCCACTTTTGAAGATGTGGAGCTGTTTAAGAAGCACGTGGGAGAAGGCGTTGGCATCAAAGCAGCAGGCGGGATCGCCTCTTTTGACGATGCCAAACGTTTCTTAAGCCTGGGTGCCGGCCGTCTGGGAACCAGCCGGCTTGTAAAGATCGTAAAGGAGGAATAGCCCATGGCAGTCATCTGTGTAGGACAGTCTGTCTATGATATTGTCATACCATATGACACAGCGCTTGTTGAAAACCAAAAATACCGGGTAACCAGACGTTTAGAGTGCGGAGGAGGGCCGGCGTTAAACGCGGCTTATCTCTGTGCGGTCTGGGGAGAGCAGACCTATCTTGTCAGCAGGATCGGGGAAGATGATTACGGGAAAAAGATTAAAAGAATTCTTCTGGAAGCTGGAGTCCACCTGGAATATCTTGTGGAGAGGGAAAACATAGAAACACCTTACAGTATCATCCTCTCCAACAGCGACAACGGATCCCGTACTATTTTTAACTTTCCCGGAGAAGTCCAGGATAAGCACTATGAGTATCCGGCGCTGGACGTTGATGTGATCTTAAGTGACGGACATCTGCCGAAGCTCAGCATACAGGCCATCCGTCGGTATCCGGCTGCCTTATCGGTGCTTGACGCGGGAACCTGCCGGGAGAGCACGATGGAGGTGGCTCCCCATGTGGATTATATTGTCTGCTCTGAAGACTTTGCGAGACAGTACACGGGAAAAGCAGTAGATCTGGAAAAACCGGAGCTCTGCCGTGAGATCTTTGGGCAGATCAAGGAGATCAACAAGAGACACGCAGTCATTACCCTTGGAGAAAAGGGCCTTTTATACGAGGCAGACGGAGGACTAAAATATCTTCCGGCCTATCCTGCAAAAGCTGTGGATACCAGCGGAGCGGGAGACATTTTCCACGGGGCATTCGCCTTTGGTCTGGCAAAGAATCTGCCGCTTCTTTCTATTTTAAAGCTAAGCTCCATGGCATCTTCTATCTCAGTGGAAAGCCTAGGAGGGCAGACGTCCATTCCGGCTCTTGATCTGGTGGAAGACAAGTTAAAGGAGCGGGAGCGATGAAAAAAACATTGATTTTACTGGCGGGATATCCGGGAACCGGAAAGACCTATATGTGCAGCAAAATACTGGAACAGGAAAAGGATTTTCAAGTCATCTCCCAGGATGATATGAAGGAGCAGTTCTGGGATGAATACGGTTTTGACAACATGGAAGAAAAGACTGCACTGGAGAACAAAAGCTGGGAGCTTTATTATCAGAGGATAGAGGAGGCCATGCTGCAGGGAAACCGTTTGATCTCCGACTATCCTTTCAGCGAAAAGCAGAAACCGAGGCTTCGGGAGCTCTGTGAGAAGTATGGCTATCAGGCAGTTACCATCCGCCTGGTAGGGGATCTGGAGGTGTTGTTTCAAAGATCCAAACAAAGAGACCTGGACACCAGCCGCCATCTGGGACATGTCGTCAGCCGTTATCACAAGGGAGATGTTTTGTCAGACAGGACCAAAGGGGACTGTTTTGTGGACTATGACATTTTTATGGAACGGTGCAGGACACGGGGATACGGAGATTTCCAGCTGGGAAGACTGATCCAGGTGGATGTGACCGACTATAGTAAAATTGATTATGAAGAAATTTTAGGACAACTGAAGAAATGGCTGTAATAAGCAGAAAAAATCTCATTCTTACATTTAGAATGAGATTTTTTGTATACATTATAGTTATTACATTAACCGTCTTGTAATATGGTTTCAACCGTGTTATGATAATTAGGAAGATAATTAAATAATAGAAGGGATATAAAATTATGGGAGAGAAAGAATTAACAAGCAGAGAAGTTTTGATCATGAAATGCGTTTGGAGTTCAGAAAGGGAATTATCAATCCAGGAGATCCAGGCAGAACTCAGAGAGCGGTTTGACTGGGATGCAAAGAGATCCACAGTCAGGACTTTTATGAGGGACATGGAGCAAAATGGTTACATATCTGTAGAAAGGAGGGGCAGACATTCTTACGTGAAGGCATTGGCCGGAGAGGAGAGCTATAAAAAGAGACAGGCGGAAAAGATGGTTGATTTATGGTTCGACGGCTCAAAACTGAATTTGGTGAAAACACTGACAGGAAAAGTGTCAGAGGATGAGCAGCAATATCTCAGGGGGATTTTAGATGAGTTGGGAGACGATTGAGATACTGATCAGGGTTTTCACCGGGATATTTCTCTGTTCGATCACAGGCAGCGTTTTATTCTTATACTGGAAACTGATCAGCGGACGCCTGGAGAAAAAGGGAAACGCAAGGCTGAATTATGCGATTTTAAAAATTATCATTGTTTCATTTTTTGTTCCAGTCCTTTCAGTCATATTTGAGAGAATCTCTCACGAGACTCTGTTGTTTTCAACTACGACTGTGATCAGGAGAATAACGGAGGTCATTGGGATCGTATGGATTTCTGGGGCAGTGGTTACGTGTTGTTTTTATATCCTTAAGTTCATACAACTGAAAAAGGCACTTTATAATGCTTGTATCTGTGACAAAAAGATCCAGCATATTGCTGGAAACTGCAGGGACAAGCTGGGTGTCAGGCGGAACATTGAAGTCTATCAGAGCTATCAGGTGCCGGTGCCGTTTATCTGTGGATTTTTACGGCCTAAGATCATACTGCCGGAAGAGCAGTACACCAAGCAGGAGCTTGAGATCATTCTGCTCCACGAGCTGGAGCACTATAAACAGAAGGATATCCTGTGGAAGTTGCTGTGTAATCTTATGGCGTGTGTTCACTGGTTTAATCCACTAAAGAAGGAAATCTGCAGGCAGATCGAGGATTGGAGTGAGGTGTATTGCGATGTACATGTGCTCAAAACCTTCGGAAGCCTAAAGCAGTATTTCAATACGATCATTTCGATTGCCACGGGAAAAAGCGGGTACCGCCAGTATCTGGCATCTGCTCTGTATGAAAACAGCAGAGGGCTGGAACTCAGAATGAGAAGAACCGCTTCGATCCGGAAGATGGCGGGGATTCCATGGAAAAGCGCGCAGATCTTCTTTGTATGTTTTTGTACGCTTGGAGTGGCTACGATTTCAGGCGCGTCTTATGGATATTACAGAGGGTATCTGTATCTGGAAGATGCGACCAGCATAAAGATAGAAGAAGAACAGGACCCTCCAAAAGTAATGCGGGAGAAAAAAAGGGCAGGGATGTTTGCGGTGAATCAGAGGACAATGCAGGATGATGTGCCTGGGAAGGAGAAGGACATATGGATTGACTGGTGGCCTGAGGCAGGAGAGAGCTTGATAAGCGGTAAATTCCGGGCAGAAGAGGGGGATACCATTCATATTATGCTAATGACATCTGAAGATGAGAACACAAAAGTGAAAAATAGTGAAATACTTGCAGGTGTTATACAGCCAGACGGAACACAAAGGTTTGTCTCGGATAAAGACCAGTTACAGCATAGCTTCCAGATTAGAAAAAGTGGAGAATATCGTTTCTTTGTGGAAAATCAAACAGATAAGAAGATTCAATTGGCAGGAGATTATGAATTGATATCTAAGAAGAACAAGTGAGGAATGGAGGTATAGAGATGAGAAAGAGAATTTTTAAATGTTTAGCAATTACCATGCTTTTTGTTTTAATGGCTATCCCGGTTACAGTCTCCGCAGAAGAAATTGATGGTGAAACAGAATATATTTCTATGGAGGAAGATCCAGAGTTAACAGTAGAAACAGTAGATGAAGTTTTAATGCCTGCCTATACAACAAGTTATGCGTTGAATTGGACTGTAGGTAATACAGTCTTTAAACAGACAAAAGAATTTAGCAAGACATCTGGCAGTACAGTCAGCATTTATGCAAAGATAGCACCTACGACAAAAAACGTAACGATAGGCATAAAAAATACTGGCGGAGCAAGACAATATGTAAAGGCTACAGGAACTGTTAACAAAACTTTTAAAATAACAAAGACAGGGAAATATAGAGTTTTTGTTGAAAACAAATCAGGTAAATCCATTACTGTAAAGGGTAATTACAGAAGGTAATGTACCGGTATGGAAGGGTGGTGATAAGAATAGAGAAATTTAGAACCTGTAGTTTTAAGCTTATACATAAGAAAATTATTATAATAAAGATCCATGCAATACAAATGGCCGGCAAACCAGATATCTGCAAAAGCAGATAGCGTATCACATGGACATCTTTATTATAACAGATGCTGCAAATGTATAAAAGGAGAGAACGTTATGATAAAGAAATTTAGGAAGCCAGCGCTCAGTGCTGTTCTGTCTTTCATTTTAATGTTTACATCTGTCCAGTGGGGCGGTATTTTAGCCGCAGCCAGAGATGTAAAAGCGACAGAAACGAAAGCAGAAGAGACAAAAAACGTAAAAGAAGTCATTGACAGTGAGAGCACAAAGAATTCCACCACATTCCGATTGTCAGGCGGAAAGAAAGAGTCTGTATTTTATGGACAGGATGTGCGGTACGAGGATGAAAACGGAAACTTAAAAGACTATGACCCAAGCCTTGTGGACATCAAGGAAAAGACTAGTGAACACGGCCATAACCTTAAAGATTATCAATATGAAAATAAAGATGGGGATAAGAAGCAGTATCTTCCGAAGAAACTGACGGAATCCACACCGGTGCTGATGGAACATGATCAATACGAGATTTCATTTTCACCGATCACACGACAGAACAATACTGACAGCACAGAAAGTGATAAGAAAGACGTAGATGAGGAAAATGCATTTGCATCTATCAATAAATTGACAAGGACAAAGCTTAAGAGAGAGAAAGTCCTGACTGCAGAGGATGAAAAGGAAGAGCTGCCAGTCAGCGTGTCCTATGAGTCTGAAGACAAAAACTGCACGTTCTTATATCAGTCTCTGGATACGGGAGTGAAAGAAAGTGTCACATTAAAAGAGATCCCGGAGAGCAACCAGCTGAAGTTTAAGTTCTATGCCAAGGGACTGGAGGCAAAGAAAAATACAGAGGACGGAGGAATCACATTCTATGACAAGAAAAGTGAAGATATCATTGCCTCTTTAGAAGCACCAACCATGAACGATGCCACAGGGGATGGTTACAGCGAGAAACTATCCTATGATATGGAACCGATTCAGGGAGAAAAGGATACTTACGAATTAACATTGACACTGGAGGAAGAGTATCTGAAGGATAAGGATAGGAAATACCCGATCACCATTGATCCGACGGTTACCTGGAAAGGGTCAACGGATTTCTGGGATGTGTATGTGATCAATGGAAGTTATAAAAATACAAACTTTTATGATTCAGGCGTCACAGCTATGATGGCGGGAAAAGCCAGCAAGGGAACCTACAGGACTTATCTCAGATTTAAAGACTTTACTGCAAAGATTAAAAATAAGTATGTGGACTCGGCTACACTGACCATGTATGAAACCGGGGACAGCACCAGCGGGCAGACGATTGAAGCCAGAAGGGTGACTTCCAACTGGTCAAGACCAGGTCTTACATGGAGCAACCGTCCAGGATATTCTACCAATTATGGAAGCGTCAAGACAACCGGGACGATTCATAAATCAAGAGCGATCAACTTGACAAAGTATGCCAGAGAGTGCGCCAACGGTTCCATTACCTCTTATGGCGTTATGCTCAAAAATGCCGATGAGACGAAAAAGTACGGGCAGTTTTACAGTTCCAGATATTCCAATGCCAGTTATCGGCCGAAAATGAGCGTGACTTATTACGATGGACCGACCACGCCTACATCTGCATCTGTGACTCCACAGTACCTGAAAAAGGGACAGACACTCACCGCAAAATGGGCAGGGATCAGTTCAAAGTCCTTAAATCGGGTAGAATATCGGGTTGCAACCTATGATCCTGCGAAGAATGCGGAAGTGAACGCCAGTTACCGTGCCTATTCAAGCAGTACCAAGCTTGGAACCACAGCCAGCGGAAGTGCGTCTGTGGCAGACAGCAAGAACTGGCCGGAGGGGTGTTATAAGTTTGTCATCCGGGGAGTAGACAACGGAGGAATTAATGGAACTGGAAAAGGATATATTTTTTATGTAGACGGGGCAAAACCAGTGATCCATAACGTGATCGTACAAGGCGAAGGGGCAAAAGGAACAACGGAAGATAATCCATCTTCTGACATTGCTCCGGTTTTGAGCTGGCACGTTTCAGATACATATTTAAGTAAGATCGAATATAAGGTAGAGAATGGAAGCTATATTAATTTAGGAAATAGTAATGCTGGAAGTATTGCGATTAACAGTGCATCTTTTAACGAAAATAGGTCTTACTCTGTGACTATACGAGTTACAGACAAAGCAGGAAATCAGACAGAGAAAACAGTACAGTACTATTATGAAGATAAAGCCAAGGTATCTGATTATCAGCCGACCGAACCAGAGGTAAAGTCATCTTATGGCAAAGCACTGATTTCATGGAAACAAAGCTCAGCGAATCTTCCGGGAAGTATTTATTATGAAGTGCATTGGGGAGAAAGTGCAGACTTTACTCCGAACGACAGCAACCTGGTACGAAGTGCTGTTAAAGATACCTATGTTGCTGATATGAATACAGGTGACGGAAAAGAATATTATTATAAAGTATGTGCAGTGAAACTTGCAAAGTCGGGAAAGATACTCTCAAGAAGCGACTATGTCACGACAGGAAAAGTGAAACAGGCAGACAATACTGAGTTTGAACAGTATCTTGGTCAAAAAGACTATCGTGATACTGTAGAAATATCTACACCAAATGGTAACGGAACCATTGATAAGGCAAGCGGAAATGTAACATATTCCGGGGATGATTTTGATATTAATGTGGGAGGGATGGGATTATCCCTTACCAGAACTTACAATAGCCAAAGTAAAAAAACAGGTATGCTTGGAAATGGATGGTATGATACCTTTCATAAGCAGCTATATCAAGTGGGGGATAAACTGATCTTTCAAGATAGTGATGGAACTTATATCACCTTTGAGAAGAATGGGAATTCTTATACATCCAAAGAAACAAAAGATTATACGCTGTCACTGACCGAAAATAACACTCAGGCGTCCACTTTGAAGAATGCGGCAAGAAGCACTGTTTTAGTTAATGCAAGAGCAAGCAATATATTAGGAAGAAGTGCGTCAAGAACAGCAACATATAACCCAAGTAATCATACAAAAACAGAATCGGGGGAAGTACAACAGGTAAAAACTGAGAAGAAGGTCATCGTTGTTTGTACATTGACAGATAAAAATAACACAACATATCAGTTTGATGCCAATGGACAGATGACGGGAATGGAAGATGCAAATGGAAACTATGTGTTGTATGCTTATAATGGAAAAGGACAAATAGAAACAGTAACCAGTAATAAGAATCAAACTTTATCTTTAAAATATATTGGTGGAGACGGCGAGAATGCAGACTATTTAAAAGAGATTGTCCTGCCAGATGAGACAAAGGTTTCTTATTCTTATGAAAAGGGTAACCTGACGAAGGCAGTACATAGTTCCAAAGATGGGGGAGAATCTGTTGCTTATCATTATGCTTATGATACAGAAAATCACTTAACCAATATCAAAGATGCAAAAGGGAATAACTATGGGTTTTCTTATCATGATCATAAGGCAAGTAAGTTTACAAAACCAGATGGCTCATATCAACAACTAACCTATGATGATGGAACAACAATAGTATCAAATCATAAAAATGGAGGAGTGAAATTATCGGAAGATTCCATCACCTATGACACCTCGAATGGGAAAATACTGTCAGTTACCAATGTCAATGGAATTACAACAACTTATAGCTATGCAGAAGCATCCAATAGCCTGTTGCAGACAGGAACTACAACGAAAGTTTATTATCAGACATTAGCGGATGGAATAGTGAACTTTGTATCGGATGATAAGATCACAACAAGCACCACATACAATGCGGATGAAAATGTGGTCAAGGAAGTAGATGAGACTGGACAGACAACAACGACAGCTTATGGAGACAGCAAAAATAAGAACCTTCCAACCAATGAGGTAACTAGTAATGACGATGGAAAGATCTCTGATGTTACAACAACCTATGATGAAAACGGGAATCCTTTAATGGAAGTAGACTCCGTTGACAATACCAAGACAAAGTATCGTTATGATGATCAAGATAACTGGGAAATGACGGATGAATGGCAGTATGAGGAAGGAGAAGAGATTTCCCATGAACAAATAGACAGTGATGAAATAGATCACGAGGTAAAAGAGGCCAGTACTTTGACGCAGGGGAATGTAGAAGAAATATCTACGACAAAACAGGATAACATGGGCCGGGAAATATACAGCAAAGATGAGAAGACAGGCGAGGAAACCACAAACACATATGACTTTATGGGGAGAGTGACGAAAACAGTAAAATCCCTTGATGGAATTAATCAAATAGAGACAAAGTCTTATGATGATAATGGATCCGTAGTGTCTGAAACTTCTAGTACAGGTGTTACTACAGTTTATAACTACGATTCCCTAAATCGTGTAACGACTACTTCAGAAAGTGCTGACGGAAAAACAAAGGTTACAAATACTGCTTATGGATATGAAGATGCAGATATTCATACCTTGAATGGTACAAAAAGTTATCAGAATCTGGAGGTTGAGACCGTCACGACCAATGGAACAGCTATCTCAAAAACTTATACGGATACCAAAGGAAATGCAGTTCGTACTCTAAATAGCGGAATTTATACGGATCATGTATTCGATGGAGATGGGAAAGAAGTGGCATCCATTGTCCTGGGAACAGATAAAACGGGCGAAGAGAGGATCACGGTACAGCTTTTTGATAAAGAAGGAAAGCAAACACATACCATCCAAAATCCAAAAGTAACGGATGGAAGTATTACCTTAAAAGAGGATACAATTGTTACAAAAACATCCTATGATGCAAATGGTAATGAAACAAAAAAAACAGACGGAAAAGGTATTGAGACAACTTACACTTATGATGATCAAAATAGAATGACAGGAGTATCTCAAGGTGGAGGAGAAATTGGCAGCACCATAACTTATGCTATGTCTGATGGAAAGACAACGACAAGTATAACTGATGCCAAGGGTCATGTGAATGAGGAAGTTACCAATGAGGCAGGGTTAACAGAACAAAGTATCGATAAAGGGGATGCCGAAGAACATATTTCTACCCGGTATTCTTATGATGATAGTGGTAATAAAATAAAAGAAACCTATGAAAATGGAGCCTGTAAAACGTTCAGTTATGATAAAAAGAATCGTGTGACAAAAACGGAATCCTTTGAAGCGCCGGAGGTTGGAGAAACCAATGGAACAAAAACTTTAAAAACAGCTTATAGCTATGATGGACAGGATAGACTTCTTGAGGCGATTGATTACGCCGTTGAAGGAAATACGGAAACAGCCTATCGTTATACAGAATATACATACGACAGTCGCGGGAATTTGATAAGCTATGCAGAATTAAGTCAGGAAAGTGGGCCGACAGCCGAAGAAGTATCAGCCAAGAAGATCCGCTATACCTATGATAGTGAAGGGAAGCTGATAAAAGTGACTTACCCAACCATAAGAGACGGAGTACAAGGTCTGACTTATGAGTATAATAACAATGGCTGGTTAATGAAGATTGTTGCCAGTGTAAAAGCAGGAGAAAGCAATACAGATAAGACTGTGAGAAGTTATACTTACGATTCCTATGGAAAAGTAAAAGAAATAAAAGATTACAGGAATATTCTTTCCAGCGGGGACAAGGCAATCAGGAAAACTTATACTTACGACAGCTTTGATCGGGTAAAAGAGATGGTATACACGGATCTTGAGCATCCCGAGACGGTGATGGAGTCTTTTGCTTATGAATATGACAAGAATTCAAACATTACAAAGAAGAAAGAGATGAATAACTATCCGTCAAAAGATCAGGAAAAGATCAATGAAACGAAAGAGTATACTTATGATGCATTAGGCAGACTTACTAAAACCGTAACAACCAATCATAATAAAGAGGATGAAAAGGAGACAACAATTTATGAATACGACAAGGTTGGAAACCGTACTTCGGTAAATGAAAATGGTAAAGTAACTACCTATACTTATAATGGCTTAGATCAGGCATTGACAGCGACGAAATCAGAAGGTACCAGTGTATCTGAACAGATTCAATATAGTTATGATGCCAATGGAAATGAGATAAGCCAGCATAGTACAAAAACAGGAGCAACCACAAAGAAAAGTTATGATGCAGAGAACAGATTAAGTAAAGTATCGGTTGAAAAAGATGAAAAGACCACAACGATTCAGGAGAATCAATATAATGGAGATGGGCAGAGGATCCGAAAAACAGAAGGAGAGACTGTAAAGAACTATTATTACCAGGATGGTGTGGTATCCTATACGACCGATGCAAAAGGAGAGCAGATGTCTCAGGATCTTCTGGGGACAGACGGGAATATTATTGGGACTCAGAAATATACAGGAGATAAAACTACATACTATGTCTATACCAAAGATTTGCAGGGAAGTACAACAAATATTTTAAATAGTGATGGAATAGCAGATGCATCATATCATTATGATGATTTCGGAGAGATGGAAAGGTCTGGAGAGAACAAATCTGAGAATGAATCCTGTTATACTGGTGCACAATATGATGAAACAACGGGACTTTATTATCTGAATGCAAGGTATTATAATCCGGAAGATGGAAGGTTCTTAACAGAGGATACATACCGGGGTGAGATTAATGATCCCGATACATATAACCTGTATGCATATTGTGCAAATAATCCAATCAACTATGTGGATCCAAGCGGGCATGTAAAAGAAGTATCTATAGGAAAAAATACAGATGAATTACGAATATGTACAGATGGCGTAATAAAGAATAAATATGAGAGAAAGCAATGTCATAAGAAAATTGGTCCATATAATGATCGAAATCATCAATGTGGGACAAGATGTTTTAATGGTACAATTGCATCCGATGATATTCCATATATCGTAGTGCCCAAAGATTTGAAATCTTATATTTATTCGGTTGGTGTAATTGTGAATATGAAAAATGGTAATTATTTGTGTGCAGTAGTCGCAGAGTTGGGGCCAATTAGTAAAGGATTGGGAGAGGTTTCTATTTATGCAGGATGGAAAATGAGAGGATGGCCAATTCCTACAAAAAAGAAAAAGAATGATAACAAGTACCGAATTGGAAATAGCAGTTTAGATGGAAGTTGGCTAGTGAATATATATAGAGATTCTGCGCCAAACCGAAAGGCATCCAAGTCAGGGTATGGATGGAAATATAAAAATGCCAGTAAATTCAGAAAACAGATCAAAAAAGTTGGTAAAAAGTTTTATAAACCATTCCGAAGAAAAGGAGGAAGATGTTTGAATTGAGAGATGTATAATGAGGCATAGAAATTAAAAGATTTCTTCCAATAATTCAAAATTTTTTAGGATGGAATGATTCATTCCATCCTACATTTTAAAGTTGTTTCCTTAATAAAAAAGGAGGGAAGGGTGTTGCTATGAAAATCTTAAGATACAAAAACAGTATCATATTTTTTATCATGATCAGTTTGGCTTTTGTGGGGTGTCAGAGAAAAAAAGAATATTTATCAGACAGGTTTGATTTAAAACATGACAAAATAGCAGAGTCTTATTATCCTGCCTTTTCCTCTACCATCGTTCAAAATGACCAGTTTGTTTTTTATGAGTCGGAAAAACAGGAAATCACTCGAATCAACAAAAAGGACAATAAAAGAACAACCATCATACGGCTGGAAAATAAATCAGAAGAAGAAAACGAAGGCGGATTGGAATTAACAAAAGACAGTTTATATTACGTTCATGATAGAAGTGTTTTTAAATGCGATTTGAATGGAAAAAATATTAAAAGACTTCTTTCCGCTAAGGAACAGAAAGAAATTGAATCTATTGATGGAATTAAAATACATAACGATAAAATATACCTGTTAGCCGAAGATGATGGGTCTGAGAATGTTTTTGGATTTTACCCTAAGAGCAGAAAGCTTGAAAAAGTTGCAGAAGATGTGAGAAATCCCTGCTTTTATAAAAACAATCTGTATTATACAGAACATGGGGAAGTAGGAATTCATAAGGTTGATTTGGAGAGTCTGAAAGATAGAATTGTACGAGGGCAGGCATGGAAAAATGAATTACAAAATGAGGAGGATGTCGTCCGATATAAAGGGATTATGGTGAATCAAGGGAAGGTATATTATATTTGTCATGGCAAAGATCATAAGATGAGGCTATATCAATATAGAGGTCTTAAAAAAGATACAATAAAACATGGTTTTTCTGATAACGCTTATGATTTTGTTTATAATTCATCAGTAATTATTGGATTTAATACCCATTGGGATAGTCCGGACGAAAGATATATCCAAATTTATAACTTGGATTCTGAGAAAGAAAAAAAGATGAAAATGCCCAATGAGAGCTGGTATCCTTTGCTTGTGGTAGATGATTTGATCTTTTGTTCTTACCCTGATGATGATAATGAATTTTTACGTATGCTAAAAATTAGTTAGATAGTTGGGGATAAAGTTTAAAATGGAAAGAAATATTAGCGGAAGAAGGAAAAAAAGAAATATACAATAGTGGAAAGAAATTAAATATAGGATATTACAGATTCGGGATAAAAACTGCAAAAATAATCCATATACATTTTGGATTTGGTGAGGAACTTTACCGTTGACTTCTCTCTGATAATAGCTACATTAAACGGTTACTTAAGATAAAGAAAATTTGCATCTATGGAAAATAAGAAGTTAGAAGAAGGGAATAATAATGAGGATTTTTAGAGTGTTCGCAGCTCTCACAGCGTTCATAATCGTTATACTGTTATGGTTGTTCACGCCCGGTATTGGGGGTAAGAAAAAGGTTACTATACAGAAACAGTTTATCAAAAGTGTTACTTCAGGAGATTTACCTGAGAACTATTCTATCTATTTGGATATCAAAACAAAATACTTCGTACATATTGTTTCTGATAAAGGAAGTATCATCGCAGATTATGCTGAATATCTGGAGAGGGAAAGAGGATATTTAGAAAATGGTGTGTTAAGAAGGTATAAAAATGAAAAGCTGATTTCAAAAGAGAAGTGCACATTCAAACAGTATCAAAAGAGACTTGGTTTTGATTTGGAGGATATCCATAAATCATGGAAACAAAAAATAAGGAATGAGCAATTTGATGAGGTCAGATGCAGAAAAGTAGTAACAATGACAGGACATGACTATACATGGATGTTTAAAAAGGAAACAGAAAAAGACGATTTTACGCTTTTTGTTGACACCGACAAATCGGGAAGAAGATTTAATAATCTGGGTATATTATATGATTCAGAAGAGAGGAAAGGGAAAGTAGGGTACATGATGTGCTTTACAGATGAATCTCCGGTAGGTCCAGCTGTCATAACAGATGAAGATTTCAGTGAGGATACACAGTGCTATACCTATAAAGAATTATATGAAAAGTGGCATTTATAACAAGAAGATAAGGAAAAAATAATGTTTTATTAAAAACAATACGAGAGGAAACAGATATAATTAATGAAAGAAAAATATTATGAGGTATAAAAAAATATGGAAAACGCTGCTGATCATTGTCATTATAATTCTGGTTTGTATCGCAGGTATGAGTGTTTCTATATACATTATGCTGCAAAGAGATTACGATGACTTTTTGGATAATGATCAGGCAAGTAATGTTATGGTCAGTTATGGGGGCAAGGAGCACACACTGGTATACGACATTATGATTTGTGATTATGACAGAGTGAAAGAACATCTGGAGAAGGGAGAAGATCTGAATCGGGTTGTGGGTTCAGTTGAGATGTCACCGCTGGAACTGGCTGCAACACTTCCAAAAATAGAAGATGTATATAAAATGTCAGAACTACTGATGAAGTACGGGGCAGATGTGAATTTCCGGGACAGTCACGGGGCCAATATAATGTTCTATATTCTTTACGATAAATATGATTGTATAGAAATTTCAAAAGAAAAACTTTTAGAATACTATTTAAAAAAGGGTGCAGATAAAGATATAACTATAAAAAACATTGACAAAAGTGACCCAGACATAAAGGGCAGCACAACTTTGTTGAAATATTGTAAGAGAAAGGGATTCAGCCGTGAATTAGAGGTCTTAAAGGGGAATGGTTATGAATAGTCAATCTTTAAAGTTTGTAAGCTTTAAGATAATGATAATCTTATTTTTAGGAATTTGTCTTGGATTCTTGACTGCTGTTCGAACAGAATTGCCGATTATTATGAAAGTAGTTTTAGGAGACGGGATTTTTATTGTCCTGGGAATAACTTTAATTACCGTCCTAACAAAAGACCGATGGATGATTGGCGTGAATAATGCTTTATTTGGAGTTGCCATAGCAATCGGAGGCGTATGGATTCCATGGACAGGTTTTTTACTTAACTCAGGAGAACAAAGATATTCCGATATAAGCTATGGAATTGTTAACCTTATCATTACCGCGTTAATGCTATTTGTCATAGGTTTGGTTTTGTCCTGGTATCAGGGATTAGGTTTTATTTCGGTGATCATCTCAAGTCTGCCTGCTATGTATTGTGCATTTATATTGTCATCGTATGGAAAAGATCTATTATGTGGAGCTGGAATCAATTTTTTAGTTTTAGTAGTAGTCTTTTTTCTAATGGGAAAAGAGAACAGAAAACAAAGGGGCCTTATTGTACTTTGTAGCTTCGGTGTGGGATGTCTTGTGAATGGCGGTTTTGTGTAATTATAAAAAAGTTCGTGGAAGACTTTTCTGGAATTCGCTAAGCGGTATGAGGATTAGATATAGCTGATGAGAAAAAGAAAATGGATTTTTATTGTTGTACTACTTTTGTTCCTGGGATGGACAGTCTATCATTTTACCTGGGATACTCAGGCTGTTTCAAAGGGAGTGGTATTTAAGAGCATTGATTCGCCAAATGGCAGTTATACTGCAAACGCATATCACGGAATTGACAATGCAACGGTAGATTTATCTGTAATTGTTGAAATCGCAGACAAGAAGACAAAAGTAAAGAAAAATATATATTTTGAGTATCATTGTGAGGATGCAGAAATCAAATGGCTTTCCGACTCCGAAATACAAATCAATGGAACAACATTAAACATACATAACGATGTATATGATTTCAGACATGAATAATAGTCTGTAGAAATTTAGAAAGGCAAGGAAAACAAGCTTACAATAGGATATCATAAACTGAATAACTGGTATAAAACGACGATTAACATACATCTCGATATAGAACACCAAGACGGACAAGATTATCTCATAGTAAAAACCCATCTGACAGAAGGTGGAAGATTCCAAAAAGACGAGGCGGAGAATCATAAAAGATTTTTACTGCAGAAAAAAAGTCAAAGTTACAATCTAAATTTAGAACAATAAAAGAATGCTATGAAAGCAACAAAATAGGAACTCCACAGATCTCTTAGTACGAACTGTGGAGTTTACTTTTATTTATTTATAATGAATGGAACGTGGGGCTTGTTATTCACCACTATTTCCGTTGCACTTTTGAAATGTGCTTCTCCAATAGTGGTAAATAACTTTCGTAAAGTAGTGCCTTTTGTCTTGTAGCAACATTCTCCAGCAGACACTACGTCCATGTTCTACATGATTGGAGTGAGGCATTCTAAGAGCCGAACGGAAATCATGTGGAACATGTTCATACCTACAGGGCACACTGCATTTTAGACCCCTCGGATGGGCGTGCTCCGCACAATACGGTATATTTTTATAAGTTAGAACCGCTCTTTCGTATGACTGCAGGGTGGCTTTTCTGGGCACTCAGGTTTTACCGGACAGCAGCAAGGCGGCTTTGGAGGGCAAGGCGGCTTTGGAGGGCAAGGCGGCTTTGGAGGGCAAGGTGGTTTCGGAGGGCAAGGTGGTTTCGGAGGGCAAGGCAGCTTTGGAGGGCAAGGTGGTTTCGGAGGGCAAGGTGGTTTTGGAGGGCATGGAGGTTCTGGAGGGCAAGGTGGTTCCGGAGGATAAGGAGGTCTTGGAGGGTAAGGTGGTTTTGGTGGATAGGGAGGTCTCGGAGGGTAAGGTGGTTCTGGCGGATAGGGCGGCCTTGGCGGATAAGGCATTTCAGGAAAATAAGGCGGCTGCCAACAGAATGGAGGCCAGCAGTATCCGCAGTTAAGAGGTGGGCATGATACCCCGCCGTTGTTTGAGTTACTATTGCTATTGTTATTATTATTGTTGTTGTTATTATTATTATTGCTATTATTTATGTTGATTCCTCTCTGATCATAACTTTTTTCATGTGTTTCCCCCGGTGAACCTGTACAGAGACAGATGGAAGCATTGACAGTGACTTGATAATTTTCTATTGTTGAACCGACCGGCTGGTAATTGAGTGCCGTGCTGACAGGACGCATCAAGAGAACTCCGGAAATGGTTCCAGTAAAGGATGCAGTGACAGTAAAACATGTATAGGCACGGCATGACCGGATGGCAATATAGAATTCCTGGCCGATTGACGGAGCTTCGATACTATTTCCGCAAAAATCCATAAAAGAGCTGGAAAAGCCATCCTGGCAGACGCAGAACGGTTCTACAGTTATGCTGGGTTTTCCAACAAAGTTAGACCGGAGCTTGAAAGGTCCCACCAACAGGCGGCCGCATATGGTACGGAGATCATCGGGACAGCCCTCAAAAATAAGATAAGGTATGTTAGAAGCAGAGGGTGCAGAGCCGGTGTTGCAACAGTCAATCTTCGTGTTCCTGCATTGACAGGAAGGGTTTACAACAGAAGGCGTAGCAGGTGTTGCTGTGGAATCCGCAAATTCCCCTGCCAGCGAGAGCAGCTGCAAGACAGCCTGGCGCATCCGTGCAGATTTTGGATGTTCCGTGTCATCGGTACAGTCCAGGAATCTTACCTCACTTGGCGCAATCTGGCCGAGAAGTACCCAAATGGCGATCTGGACTGCCGCATATGCATCGTTGTCATCGAGAACCGGAGAAGCTGCAGCATCTGTACCTGTGAGCTGGAACGTCTGACCGGCAGTGACAGCAGGAAATGTATTTGCCAGAATCCAGGCAAGCATCTGCTTTTGCCGGGCAGTTGCTGCGGGAAAGATCGTTTCAAAAGGCGCGCTTTCGTATGGGACGTCATTATAAGGGCCGTCGGCAAATTTATCAAGGCAGTAGGCATATCGAGTCGTTCCGCCCTGAGTCAGGCGAAACTGGAATATTTGATTATGGTCAGGTCTATCCAGCCGGTATCTGGATTCAGAGGTTGATGGGAGCGAACAATAACTTCGTACTTCCGGATCACCGGTGGCAGTGCCGGTCAGATCTGTATCTGTATAGATAACAAAAGGACGGGACGCCGCCTGGACAGCCTTTATTGAATTCGTTGAATTCATTTATAATTCTCCTTAAAGCTTGTTGTAATAATAGATTATGAACAGAAAGAAAGGAACGTTCGGGAAAATCCGACAAGGAACCACCAAAACAAAGTTATGTGATGTGGTCACAGAGACACCGCTGTTTATAAGATATGATAACAACAGATTTATAAAAATAATGAGGTGGAATAAATGAGAAAAAAAACAGTGATCATCGGCGGTGTGGCAGGCGGAGCGACAACAGCGGCCCGTCTCAGGAGAAAAGATGAAACCATGGAAATTGTCCTGCTGGAGCGGGGGCAATACATTTCTTATGCAAACTGCGGCTTGCCGTACTATGTAGGGGACGTAATAAAGAACAGGGACTCTCTGCTTTTGCAGACTCCGGAGGCTATGAAGAATAAGTTTCGTATTGATGTCAGAGTACAGAGTGAGGCGATACGGATCAATACGGAGCAGCAGAAAGTAGCAGTGAGGAATCTGGTCGATGATACAGTGTATGAAGAATCCTATGATTATCTTGTCATTGCAACAGGCTCCTCACCTGTAGTGCCCCCGATCCCGGGCATTGACGGTCCAGATATTTATACGCTATGGACGGTGCCGGACACTGACCGGATTAAGAAGGTCCTGGAGACAAAAAAGCCGAAGACAGCAGCAGTCATAGGCGGAGGATTCATTGGCCTTGAAATGGCAGAAAACTTAAAAAATGCAGGATTAGACGTTAAGATCATTGAGATGCAGGATCAAGTGATGGCTCCTCTCGATTTTGAAATGGCTCAGCTTCTACATGAAAATATAGAACAAAACGGCGTACAGCTCCTGTTGGGAGACGGGGTTGCTTCTTTTGGACAAGAGGATCAAAATACAATCATTACTTTAAACAGCGGGAGAAAGGTGCAGGCTGATCTGGTGCTGCTTTCGATAGGAGTACGCCCTAACAGTGAGCTTGCAAAACAGGCAGGGATCAGGCTCAATGCCAGGGGAGGCATTCTGGTGGATGGGGAACTTAGGACCTCCGCTAAAAATGTATTTGCAGTAGGGGATGTGATCCAGGTTGAAAATTTTGTCTTGAAGGAGCCGTCCATGATCCCTCTGGCAGGACCGGCCAATAAGCAGGGGCGGATCTGTGCTGATAACATTGCCGGGGCAAAGAAAACTTACAAAGGGACCCTCGGCACTTCTGTGGCACAGGTATTTGATCTGAGCGCGGCAGCAGCAGGTGTAAATGAAAAAACTCTTAAACGTATGGGAAAGACAAGAGGGAAGGATTATGAGGCTGTGCTGATCAACCAGAAGTCTCATGCAGGATATTATCCCGGTGCAGTTCCGGTAACATTGAAGCTTTTATTTGACATGGAAGGAAAGATTCTCGGAGCCCAGGCTGTGGGACAGGAAGGAGTGGACAAACGGATCGATGTGCTGGCAACAGCTATGAGAATGGGCGGTACGGTCTATGATCTGGAGGAGCTGGAACTTGCCTATGCACCGCCGTATTCTTCTGCAAAAGATCCGGTAAATATGCTTGGGTTCACAGCAGAAAATGTTTTGGAACATACAGTATCTTTTACCGGTTATCAGGAGCTGGATGAAACTATGAGCCAGGACGGATGGGAACAGAACATGACAGTTCTGGATGTGACGGAAGATATGGAGAGGATGGTATTTCATATTCCAGGATCTCATCATATCCCTCTGGGGCAGCTGAGAGGGCGGCTTGAGGAGCTGCCGAAGGACCGGCTCACCGTTACCTATTGTGCCATTGGTGTGCGGTCCTACAACGCGGCGAGGATTCTTATGCAGAACGGATTTACCAACGTAAAAGTTCTGGAGGGCGGAACAAGCTTTTATCAGTCTATGCATTACCAGAAGCCAGAGGAGCCGGTTTTGGCAGAGATTACACAGGAAGAAAAGAACAAAACAGCAGGGGAAAAGGAACTTCGTCTGGTGGACTGCTGCGGACTGCAGTGTCCTGGTCCGATCATGAAAGTCCATGAGACTTTGAAGGAAATGGATGATGGGGAGACAGTAAAGGTGTCAGCCACAGACATGGGATTTCCGAGAGATATTGAATCCTGGTGCCAGAGAACCGGGAACACACTTGTAAAAAAAGAGCGGGAAGGAAAGCAGAACATTGTCTATATCCAGAAGGGAACCCAGGGGCGTGATATCTGTGCGGCATCAGCGGATCAGAACCCGGCCAATGGCAAAACTATGGTAGTGTTCAGCGGAGATATGGATAAGGCTCTCGCCTCCTTTATTATCGCCAACGGGGCTGCTGCCATGGGCAGGCCTGTGACCATGTTCTTTACCTTCTGGGGGCTGAATGTTTTGAGGAAGCCCGAGAACCAGAAGGTTAAGAAATCCTTGATTGAAAAAATGTTCGGCGCGATGATGCCGAGGGGAAACCAAAAATTAAAGCTGTCCAAGATGAATATGGGCGGCCTTGGAACTAAAATGATGAAAAAAGTCATGAGAGATAAACATGTGGATACTCTGGATTCTTTGATGCAGCAGGCCATTAAAAACGGCGTGAAGCTGGTGGCATGTACCATGTCCATGGATGTGATGGGAATCCGGAAGGAGGAGATCATAGACGGTGTAGAATTTGCTGGAGTGGCATCCTATCTGGGAGACGCTGAAAATTCCGATGTAAACCTTTTTATATAAGAAAAATCATCTTTGGAGTTTATAGGATCTTAATAGAAAAACGTTTTCGGATGCAGATAGAAGACTTCCGGAAACGTTTTTTGTTATTATCAAAATAAGTCTTGCCTTTTATAACAGGTACCGTTATAATATATTTAACAGGTACCGTTAGTATAGAATGCAGTTCAAAAAAGGAGATTTATTATGGATATGAATGAGATCATCTACAGAAAACTTACAGAAGTACAATGGCTTATGCAGAAACGTCATTTTAAAAACCATCATGCAGCCGGACCAATGGCTGATCCGGAGCGGGGGCAGGGACGTTTGCTGTCACTTTTAAAGCTTAAGGACGGGATCAGCACAAAAGATATGTCGCACATACTTGGGATTCGGGTTTCTTCCCTAAACGAACTACTTGCCAAGCTTGAGCGAAACGGCTATATCAAACGGGAGCCTTCCGAACAGGATAAGAGGATCGTGCTGAACTGGCTCACAGACAAAGGACGGGAGGAGAATGAAGCTCCGGCGGATACTTATAAGATCTTTGACTGCCTGTCTGAGGAAGAAAGAGAAAAGCTCGCGGAGTATCTGGAACGGGTGGCAGCGGCCTTGGAAAATCAACTAGGAGAGAATTCAGAGGATTTTGAAGAGATGCGCCGCCAGAGGGAAGAGGCTTTCGAGAGGTTCTTTGAAGGAAAAGAAGAGTTTAGGGGACCAGCAGGAAAAGGACCGGATTTCCGTGGCTTCGGACGGTTCGATGGATTCCGCGGACCGGGGCACCATCCTCATCCGCACCCACATCCACATCCTTTCAAAGAAAAAGAGTAAAGAGGTGATCGTTGGTGCATAAAAACAGGATTGTTCCAGGATTCAGGAAGTACGGTGTTTCCTCCGGACGGATTGAAAGTTTTTCTGATGCGTTTATCGCCATCATCATCACTTTGATGGTTTTGGAGATTCCTCTGCCAAAAAGCATGGATGTATCACAAATGCTTGGCTTCGGAAAATCTATCTTAATCTACTTTGCAAGTTTTGTAATTGTGGGAATGCAGTGGAACAGACATCACCGTCTGTTCGGCGGGATCAAAGAGGTATCTGTGAATTTTATATGGAAAAATATGATTTACTTATTTTTATTGTCACTGATCCCTGTCTTTATGAAATGGCTGCTGGAATTTCCCACGAGCCTGATTCCAGCCATGGCGTACTCTGTGATCTATATCTTGAACGATGTGGGGATCCGATGGCTTTTCCGGTCGCTTGGAATAGAGAATCAAATGGCCGGAAATGAGATCCGACAGCAGAGGCAGATCGGCAGACGGCCTCCAGTCCGGCCTGTTGCTCTTTTTCTGTTCTTTCTGGCAGGACCTTCGCTGATCCTGGGTCTCTCCGTATTTTTCCCGGAGATCTCCATTGTCTGTTTCATAGTATTCCCTGTGCTTATGTCACTGGGGAATCTGGCCGCCGGGGATCCGGGGAATATGAGGATTCAAAATCATTAAAAGTAAAAATATGCAGCAGGCAGGCTCCAGGCCCCCTGCTGCATTTTGTTTTCCAGTGACCGCTTACATCAGGCAATCAGCTGTTTTAGTCCTTTTTTGTCTAGAATAGATACTCCGCCCCGGGACAGCTTTACAAGTCCCTCGGAAGAAAAATATTTTAACATACGGCTGACCACTTCCCTGGCACTGCCGGTGTATTTTGCTATCTGTTCGTGAGTCATCCGAATTGTGTCGGAGCCGGTCTTTCCGCTTTCATCAAGGAGAAAAATGGCCAGACGTTTGTCAAAGCTCATAAACAGGATCTGCTGCATGGTCCACATAACGTCTGAAAAGCGCTCGGTGGCCTGCTTATAAGTAAATGCTTCCGCATAGATATTCTGGTCTACAACCTCTGAATATGCGCCTGCGCTGATCTGGACGATCTCACTTTCTGTTACAGCCTCCATCTGCACCTCAAAGGTGATCGCAGAGAGGACACAGGAAGCGGAAAGAACACAGACATCTCCCTGATCCAGACGGTACAGTGTGATCTCTTTTCCCTCCTCTGAGAGCATGAAGGTCCGCACACTTCCGCTTTTAATGATAAGTACGCCAGTGCATTCGCAGTTCTGGCACCGGATCATCCCTCCTTTTTCATAGTGCACCAGCTGGGACCACTGAGAGAGGTTTTTTTTCTCAGCTTCTTTTAAGTGTTCCCAGAAGGGAAGAGACGATTTTAAAATAGGAACTACTTGGTCTGCATACTCCATTCGTTACCTCCTAAAACTTAATGTAAGATCATTTTAGCTGTCCCGGAGGAAAATAACAAGGGTTCTTTACAGGGAATTGTGCGCCTTTGATCCATTTCAGCAAATTGTGACATAAGCCCCTTGTATAATTAATAGCTGAAGGAGGGTCCAGGATGCCGATTATAAAGAAAAAAGAACCAGTGGAAGAAATCTTCTTCAATGAACTGGAGGATATTACATCATATAATATGAAACAGATGGAACATTGTCTTACCACCATAGGGAAAAGGATGTGTGCGGAACAGAGAGAGGATCTGGAAAAGAAAGACGGGAGAACGATCATAGAGAGTACGATCCTGAAAGAATGTATGCTATGCCAGGGAAAGGAAAAGTGCCAGCTTACCCTGGAGGACCGGGACAAGCTGGGCGCTCTGCTGGAGAAGCAGGGAGGTTTGAGCGTTCAGAATATCCGCTCCGTGTGCAGATGTCAGAGAGAAAAGGAGTGGGTGGATGAAATCAACACCATCTATGAGAGGGAGCTTTTCTTGTACGCCTGCGAACAGAGGTTTATCGAGATGCGCAGAATGATCGGAGAGCAGTACATAGAGGCCGGTAGAATGTTCAGAAGCTTTGCCGCGCAGAAATACCAGCTTTCCGGAGTGCAGCCGATACAGGAAAGGATTGAAAAGGGGCTGAAAGCCCATCATTTGAAAGTGAAAAAAGTGTATATTTATGAGGATGATATGAGAGGGAAGCAGATCTACCTGTTTTTAAAGGCGCAGAAAGGCAGAGAGAGGACAACCAAGGAGGTGGCCAGGTGGCTCTCTGTTATCCTGCAGGAAAAACTGCAGCCTCTGCCCAACGGTAAACAGGCCATCGGGGAAACATATGAAATGATGGGTGTCCAGGCGGCCACCAAATTTCACGTTTTGACCGGAGTTATTTCCAGGGCTGAGAAAGAAGATATGAAAAATGGGGATAATTTTTCTATGGGAACGGTTGGGAATCACAGATTTGTCTCTATGATCTCCGACGGTATGGGCACCGGAAATGCGGCAAACAAAGACAGCAAGGCAGTCATTGAGACCCTGGAGGAGCTGCTTGAGGTGGGGCTGGACGAAAAAAGAGCCATCCAGCTGCTGCAGTCGATTTTTGTATTCTGGCCGGAAAAGGAGAGGTACTCAACCTTGGACTATATTCAGATCGATCTGTACGCAGGGATCGGAAGTTTTTTAAAGTTAGGTGCATGCCCGTGTTTTCTGAAACGCAAGGGGCAGGTAGAGATGGTCCAGCTGGACAGCCTGCCGGTAGGGGTATTGAAGGAGAAAAAACTTCCGATACACAGAAAGAAGCTTGAGGCGGAAGATTTTATCCTTCAGGTCAGTGACGGCATCATTGATTCCCTGGGAGGAAACGGTGTGGAACTGCTGATGGAATATATGACCCAAATCAATACCACAAGGCCTCAGGGATTTGTGGATGAACTGATGGAAAAGATTGAGAGCACAGAAGGTTATGAAAAAAAGGACGATATGACCATGATCGGCCTCGGAATTTGGGATAAGTATTGAATCCGTGGATTGGGAATGATAAAGTAGTATTATGAATAAAGTACACAGTTTCATTCAACAACATCATATGATTCAAAAGGGGGACTTCATTGCTGTGGGAGTCTCCGGGGGAGCAGATTCCGTATGTCTGCTCCTGCTTTTATGCGGACTCAGGCAGGAGTATAGCCTCACATTAAAAGTGGTCCATGTCAATCACGGTATCCGCAGTGAGGCGGGAAAAGACCAGCAGTTTGTGGAGAAACTCTGCCAAAGACTTCAGGTACCGTGGATAACTTTTGCAGAAGACGTGCAGGGGATATCCCGGCGGAAGTCCATCTCCTTGGAGGAAGCAGGAAGACTGGTCCGCTACCGGTGTTTCAGATCGGTATTGGAGCAGCACGGAGGCGGAAAGATCGCAGTGGCCCACCATCAGAATGATCAGGCGGAAACGGTCCTTTACCGGATGGCCAGAGGAACAGGCATCCAGGGTCTGAAGGGAATGGAGCCTGTCCGGGGGGATGTGATCAGGCCTCTTTTGTGTCTGTCCAAGGCAGAAATCCTGGACTATTTAAAAGAAAAGAACCAAAGCTGGATGGAAGACGCCAGCAACGAAGATAATACGTATGCAAGAAATAAGATCCGTAATCAGGTGATCCCGGTGCTTACCCAGGTCAATTCAAAGGCGGTGGAGCATATTTTTTCACTGTCGCAGGAAATAGAAGAGTGGAGCAGGTATTTAGATGAGCTGCTGTCAGAGGCCTGGACCAGCTGTGTAAAACAGGATGAAAAGGGCTGCCGCATTGATCTGGAAAAGTTTCTTAAGCAGGCAGAGCCGGTGCGCAGGCTTCTGGCAAAGCAGGCCATAGAGAAGACTGCGCAGAAAAAGAAGGATATTGAAAAGGTCCACATTCAGAGTTTATGTGATCTGGCTTTTAAGGAGACAGGAAAATCGGTCGATCTTCCGTATGGGCTCAGGGGTATAAAAACATATGGAGGACTGATCGTGGAGACCGCCCAGGATGAGCAGGAGGACACACCGCAGGGACATTTAATCCTTACAGAGACAGACCGGGATCAAAAAACGGGACAAAAAGATTTTACCAAAATCATTGATTATGATAAAATAGACAATGACATCCAATTGCGGTACCGACGGCCCGGAGATTTTCTCATTTTTTCAAAGGACGGAAAGAGCAAGTCCTTAAACCGGTATTTTATTGATGAGAAGATTCCGAGAGAGGAGAGGGATCATATCCCCCTTGTGGCGGACGGAAGCCGGATCGTCTGGATCATCGGATACCGGCTGAGCGAAATGTATAAGGTCTCAGAAGAAACGAAAAGATATTTAAAATTGGAATACAATTAGGAGGAAAACGGAAAGATGGAACAAGTAGGGATTAGAGAGTTGATCTCGGAGAAGGCTGTGGACAAGAGGATTGAGGAAATGGGAGCTCAGATCAGCAGAGACTTTGCAGGGAAGGAAGTTCATTTGATTGCTATCTTAAAGGGCGGTGTATTTTTTGCCTGTGAGCTTGCCAAAAGGATCACGGTCCCAGTGACGATTGATTTTATGTCTGTGTCCAGCTATGGAGATTCCAGGGAATCTTCAGGAATCGTAAAAATCGCAAAGGACCTGGATGAGCCCATTGAAAATAAAGAAGTATTGATCGTGGAAGATATCATCGATTCCGGTAAGACCCTGAATCATTTAAAGCCCATGCTTCTGAGCCGAAAGCCCAAGAGTATTCAGATCTGTACCCTGCTGAACAAACCGGAGCGCAGGGAAGTAGATGTGGAAGTGGCGTACACAGGATTTGATGTACCGGATGAATTCGTTGTCGGATACGGGCTGGATTTTGCACAGAAGTACAGGAATCTTCCATACATTGGTGTCGCAGAAGAGTAGCAGAGAGGAGACAGTAAGTTGAACCCAAGAAAAGGAAACAGCAATTTTTTGTTCCTTGCAGTGATATTATGTCTGGGGATTATTTATTTTTCCAGGATGATGAACAGCACGGAAGACAATTATAATTACGCACAGTTTCGTCAGGACGCAAAAGCGGGCCAGGTTGTCGGAATCACAATGAAACAAAACAAAGAGGTTCCCACCGGCACTATGACGGTAGAATTAAAAAATGAAGTTTACAAGAACTGCAATATCACAAATGTAGATACAGCGGTAAAAGAGATTGAGACAAAGTATCCGGATCTCTATAAAAAGATGGTTGTAAAACCTATTGACCACAGCGGCGAGTGGATCACGACTCTGCTGCCGAACCTTCTGATGGTCGGCATCCTTGTCTTTTTCCTGGTCATGATGATGAAGCAGAATGGCGGCGGCGGAAAGATGTTGGACTTTGGGAAGAGCCGTGCCAAAATGGCAAACCCGGATGGTCCGAAGGTCACATTTGATGACGTAGCAGGGCTGACCGAGGAAAAAGAAGAACTAGAAGAGGTCGTGGATTTTCTGAAGAACCCGAAGAAGTTTATCGGAATCGGGGCAAGGATCCCGAAGGGTGTTCTTTTAGTGGGGCCTCCGGGAACAGGTAAAACTCTGATTGCAAAAGCTGTGGCAGGGGAAGCCAATGTTCCATTTTTTAGTATCTCAGGATCCGATTTCGTGGAAATGTTTGTCGGCGTTGGTGCTGCCCGTGTAAGAGATTTGTTTGCGGAAGCGAAGAAAAACGCGCCATGTATTATTTTTATCGATGAGATTGACGCAGTGGCAAGGCGGAGAGGATCCGGACTTGGCGGCGGACACGATGAGAGGGAGCAGACATTAAACCAGATGCTGGTTGAGATGGACGGCTTTGGAGTAAACGAGGGTATTATCGTTATTGCGGCAACCAACCGTGTGGATATCCTTGATCCGGCGATCCTCCGCCCGGGACGTTTTGACCGGAAAGTGGGAGTGGGACGCCCGGACGTGAAAGGAAGGGAAGAGATCTTAAAGATCCATGCCAAGAAGAAACCGTTAGGCGACGATGTGGATTTACAACAGATCGCGAGGACGACTGCAGGGTTTGTGGGTGCTGACCTGGAGAACCTGATGAATGAGGCAGCGATACAGGCAGCCAAAAACAACAGGGGCTATATCGTAAAAGAAGATATTGATAAATCCTTTATCAAAGTGGGAATCGGTACGGAGAAGAAGAGCCGTGTAGTTCCGGAGAGTGAGCGCAGGATTACTGCATATCACGAGGCAGGGCATGCTATTTTATTCCATGTACTTCCGGACATGGGCCCTGTATATACCGTTTCTATCATACCAACCGGGGTGGGAGCAGCAGGTTATACTATGCCGCTGCCGGAAAATGACAATGTGTTTAACACCAAGGGCAAGATGCTCCACAACATTATGGTGAGTCTTGGCGGAAGGATCGCGGAAGAACTGATCTTTGAGGATATCACCACAGGGGCTTCCCAGGATATCAAGCAGGTGACACAGCTCGCCAGATCCATGGTGACTGAATACGGAATGTCAGACCGCCTTGGACTGATCAACTATGACACCGGAGAAGGCGATGAGGTCTTCTTAGGAAAAGAGATCGGCCAGCCTCGTCCATATGGAGAACGTGTGGCAACGATTATTGACGAAGAAGTAAAAGACATTGTAGATGACTGCTACAAAAAGGCGAAAGCTATTATAGAAGAACACATGGAAGTTCTGCACAGCTGCGCCAAACTGCTGCTGGAAAGAGAACGGATCAACCAGAGCGAATTCGAAATATTATTTGAAGGAACCGAGGCATAAAAAAGTTCCGCACTGCAATTTGTAAAGGCAGTGCGGATCTTTTTTTAATTTATTAGGTATGAGTTATTTACCACTATTTCCGTCGCGCTTTTGAAATGCGCTCCTCCAATAGTGGTAAATAACTTTCGTGGAGCAGCCCCTTTTGACTCACATCAACCTACATTTTATATGCCTTCTGATTAGTACAATTCAAAAGAACAACAGCCATCTCCAGCAGACATTACGTCCATTTTCACCAGTTCGGAGGCCTTGCATTCGAAGGGACGTTAGTTTTTCTTCTTGAAGTAAAGACTCGTAGGCGGTGCGCATTGCGCAGTGAGGCTGTCTGAGCGTCAGCGAGTTCCGAACGGGCCGCCGGAGAACTGGTGAAAATGTCATATATTATTGGATATCTTTACTTTTCTCCGTGCTTCTTTCCGTTTTTCCATAGCATCTACACAGATAGTGCAGGCTGCGTCTCCTGTGATATTTACTGTGGTCCTTGCCATGTCAAGGATACGGTCCACACCGGCTACGAGAGCGATTCCTTCCAGCGGAAGACCGACGCTTTGCAGTACCATGGCAAGCATGATCACACCGGAACCTGGAACTCCTGCGGTTCCGATGGAGGCCAGGGTGGTGGTCAGGATGATCATCAGCTGCTGGCTTAAGGTCAGATGTACGCCAAAGATCTGGGCGATAAAGATGGCGCTGACTCCCTGGTAAATTGCTGTGCCGTCCATGTTGATGGTGGCTCCCAGAGGAAGTACAAAACTTGCGATCTCCTTGCGGGCGCCCAGCTTTTCTGTGCACTCATAGTTAAACGGAAGAGTTCCTACACTGCTGGCGCTGGAGAAGGCAAACAGCATAGCCGGGCTCTGTTCTTTAAAGAATTTCAAAGGGCTGATGCCGCTGAAACCCTTGACTGCGCTGGAATAGACGACAACCATATGGACGATGCTGGTCAGGTATGCCACTCCGATCAGTTTCAGAAGAGGAAGAAGCACCGATGGTCCATTTGCGGCAACCACAGGTGTGATCAAAGCAAATACACCGATGGGGGAAAGATGGATGATAATACTCATGATGTTGATACAGACTTCGGAGAGGCTTTCCACCAAGTCCGCCGCAGGTTTTCCCTTGTCTCCCGCTATTATGATACCGAAACCAAAAAATAAGGCAATGACGATGACCTGAAGCATGGTTGCGCTTACTAAGGGCTCCACTGCATTTGATGGAAAGATATTCACCAGAGTATCGATCAGGGAAGGGGCCTTGGTTGCTCCCTCATACGCTTGAAGGGAAGAGCTGTCCATCACATAACCTCCGCCGACATTCAGTACATTTGCGAATAGCAGGCCGAACGTAACAGCGAACGCTGTTGTCACGATGTAAAAACAGATGGTCTTTCCTCCGATGGAGCCTACTTTTTTAATATCCTGCAGGGACACGACTCCCTGAATGATGGAAAACAGGACAACCGGAACAACGATCATTTTGATCAGGTTTAAGAATATGGTTCCGAACGGCTGAATGTAGTTGTCAGCTATTTTAGGGTGGCCCTGAAGCAGCAGCCCCGCAACGATTCCTAAAAACAGGGCGCTGAGAATCATCACAGTTAATGATAATTTCTTTTTTTGTTTTTTTTCATTCATACTTTCTTTTTCTCCTAGATTTGTAGTGTAACCACAAAATATTTTAAAGGAAAAGGTCGAGAAAAACAATGGGATTAACCGGAATTATTAAAAAAATACTTGCAATTTCATATTTCATACAGTATAATTTTAAATTGTCAGGTGACATGGTGGGATTCCCGAGTGGCCAAAGGGGGCAGACTGTAAATCTGTTGGCAACGCCTTCGAAGGTTCGAATCCTTCTCCCACCATCAGCCGTTGTGGCGGAACTGGCAGACGCACAGGACTTAAAATCCTGCGGGACTTATACTCCCGTACCGGTTCGATTCCGGTCAACGGCATTATCGGAAAATGGCCTCAATCTTAGGATTGGGGCCATTTTTATATTTGAATTATAAATCATTGTGTAAATACAACAAACTCTATTGTAAAAAAAAGTAAATAATGATATAATTATTGTAGTAATATTATGCACCACTGGTTTCCATATCCTTTTCTCTAATACGCCGGTTCAGCTTTTTCATCTCTGGTACGACAAAGAGAGCGACGATTACAGCGGATGACATATCAGCGATAGGACCCGCAAAGAGGATCCCGTTTAGTCCGAAAAAAAGCGGAAGGATCAAGATCAGCGGAACCAAAAGCAGAAGCTGGCGGAGCATGGAGAGAACCGATGCTTTCAACGGCTGTCCCGTAGCCTGGAAGTAGTTGGTGGATACAATCTGGAAACCGGCACAGAAAATACCAAACAGATAGATCCTGAGGCATTTCTCAGCAAAGCTTACAAACGCAGAATTGCCGCCTCCGAAAAGCTGGACGATCAATCCAGGGAACAACTGACAGACCAGCCATCCGATGAGTACAGAAACAGTTGCCGCTGTTACCGCATTTTTAAACAGATGCTTGATCCGGTGGTATTTCTCCGCACCGAAGTTAAATCCGAAGATTGTCTGTGAACCAATGCCGATGCCGATACAGACGGATGCAAGGATCATCGCAAGCTTCATGACAATTCCCATGGCACTCAGTGCCACATCTCCCCCTACTTTGCTCATATTCCCGTAGTATACAAGTGAATTATTCATCGTGATCTGCATGACACAGGCCACCAGCTGGGTTATGCCGGAGGATGTGCCCAGCGCAATGACATTTTTACAGATCGAAGCATCCAGCTTCAGCTCCTTCAGATGCAGACGCATCTGGCTTTTTTTGCAGAAGTATAGAAACAGGATCAGAGCGGAAATGATCTGTGATGTAATAGTTGCGACTGCGGCGCCTTTGACACCCCAGTGAAATTTAAAGATGTAAATTGGATCCAGGATCGTATTCAGCACAGCTCCGATCAGAATGCCGTACATGGACAGCCTGGGGCTGCCGTCCGTCCTTGCCATATTAGAAAGACATGGTCCGATCACACTGAAAGGTACACCGATTAGAATAATGGAAGCGTAATCTTTTGCGTAAGGCATGATGCTGTCCGTGGCTCCGAACAATCGGAGGATCGGTTCCATAAAAATAAAGCCGATCACGGCCAGTACGATTCCCATGATGATGGACAGCATAAAGTTATTGTTCAGCGTCTTTTCCGCTTCCTGTTCCTTTTTCTGGCCAAGTTTGATAGCGGCGTAAGCGCTTCCGCCGGAGCCGAGTAGTGTGGCAAATGCCATGATGATCGTAATGATAGGAAATGTGACTGTGGTAGCGGCGTTTCCCAGATATCCGACGCCCTGACCGATGAAAATCTGATCTACGATATTGTAAACGGAATTCACAAGGACTGAGATCGTGGATGGAACTGCGAATTGAAGCAGCAATTTTCCTACCGGTTCATAGCCCAGTGGGTTTTCTTTTCTTTGTGTCTGTATTTGAGTTTCCAAATTACTTTACCCTCCTTTTTTCTATATAAGAATATGCATTGTCTGATATTTTTGTAAGCAGCGCCTCTGCCTGATGGATCTCTTCCTGTGTCAGGCCCTTTACCAGGATTTCATTCCACTGTTCCCGCAGATTATAAATCATCTGAAGTGCAGGTTCTGCCTCCCGTGTGGTATACAGGTGATGAATTCTTTTATCACAGTCATCCGGCTCCCGTCTTAAATATCCCTGATCCTCCATTTTTTTAACAGCTTTTGTAACGGTTCCTTTATCAAAATGACCTATCTGAGCCAGCTGCTGCATACTGATGCCAGGATTTTCGTGGATGCAGACCAGAAAGAACTGCTGTCCAGGGCCGATCTCTGTCTTAGACAGGGAAAAGTCAAAAAAGCGCATTCCCTGGCGGTGGATAACAGAGATCATCCTGCTGATTTTTTTCATAAAGACCTCCTTTCAAACAGATAGTTGAGCATCCAACTATTTTAGGACAAAAAAATTAGTATACCGGACACGGAAATATCCGAATACTAATTTAACTGTAACAAGTATAACACATATTAGTTGCATATTCAACTAGTTGAAAGAATAAATTATATATAAGCGCACCAAAAAAATACCATATATTACCAGGAACGGGGCGGGAACACTGGTGATAAAATAACAATATAAGGAGAAAAGGGAATGAACAACAATTCAGGGAATGATCAAAAAAAGAATGTATCAGATGAACTGGGATTACCGGACCCAAAGCTTGTACCGGAAGATCAAACATCCGAAGAACTGGACAAGCGTATGAAAAAAATTTTTGATGACGCCAGACGAAACAGCATATTAGAAGATAAACCGGAAAGATGAGACTCTCATATTTTATGCCCTTCGGGCTTGACGTGCTACGCACGATAATGTATGAGTTATTTACCACTATTTCCGTCGCGCTTTTGAAATGCGCTCCTCCAATA